>Ga0209489_106073_pt1 | contig 19918 bp, 11 predicted proteins | sample SiratrowhiteBW_FD_187527 | JGI IMG/M metagenome (GOLD analysis project Ga0209489, IMG submission 187527) | Root nodule microbial communities of legume samples collected from California, USA - Siratro white BW (SPAdes) (version 2) | ecosystem: Host-associated > Plants > Roots > Nodule | place...
TATATATTATATTATATATAATATATATATATATATATATATATATATATATATATATATATATATATATATATATATTCTAATATAATATATTTGTACAATAAAACTATTGAGTTGTGATATTTTCTTTAATGTAGATTAATTTTTATTAGCATTATATATTATAAAATAATTAAGATGTATGTTTTCTATTAGCTATGATTCAAAATAAGAATTTTATACGAGCTCCTTAATGTTAGATTATTCATTGGCAGTTAAGACACAACAAAACACATAAATAAAAAATTGAAATTGTTCTTCACAATCAAACTTTTATATTTTAAATTAAAAAAAAAAAAAAAAAAAATAAATTTTAAAAAAAAAAAAAAAAAAAAAAAAACTGGTGGATGTTATAAAACGTTCTGCTTTTGATAATATAAATCTTTCAATCATGGCTTTGAGGAGGAATTGGCCATCTTAATATCTTGAGATAAAAATTCGGGTTTTATTATATCAAGCAATTGTACGATGAATTATTTTAAATCTTTTAACTATACTCGAAACAAAACAATAGGTAACTTTGTTTTAAAATAAAGTATTTTGTGCTTCCAAAGAATCTTTAAGGGTGTTTTCATATAAAAAACACCTAAAGGATGTCTCATGAAACATTTTAGAATTTTAAAGAGTTAAGATATTTTAAATGAAATTTTTATTTTGACTTAAAACTAAACATGGTGTTCATAAATACTATGAAAGATATCTTAATTGCAAAAGGATCAAATAAATCATCTCTCATGGTATATAGCTCTCCAATGCCTAACATTCCTACACTTTAATAGATTTGTTCTTGGTTTTCATGAACAAGTAATGATAAGATTTTTATCTTTGTAACTATAGATAAGATATTAAGGATTACTATTTTTTTTATAAAATCTTGTAAAATAACTGCAAACATACAAAAAGATCAATGATAGAGGACACGAAATAAGAAAACATATCAAAACTATAAAAAAAATTTAAAAAATCAAATACCACAAAAATAAAACAATTTATTTGAATTAAAAAAATAAAAAGTAATACAAGATAAAACAGTGTTGGACTAAGATTCATCTATTCAGTACCGAAAAATGTTGTCAGTGTCGTGGGCTCATTCAATGTTGAGGCCGTAGCTTAATTTTTAGCAATTTATTAAGTTTTATTTTTTAAATTTGTATATTAAATATACAAATTATACATAAAAATATCATTTTGAATTTTGACATCAAAACTACATTTGCATCCTAAAATGTAATATAATATGTTATCATAAAAGAAGAGAAAAATAAATACAAAAATATGAAAAACTAAACCACATTCATACTAAAAAACAAAAATACTCTTACAAAAAAACTTCTAAATTACCGACAAAAGATAAAATATTAAACCACTTAAAAATTGAAAGAATGGATTGCCATATGAGTAAAACATTATCTAATTATTTCATCAATGTCAAATTTGAGAATCTACCTAGTAATATTGATTATGATATTAATTATTGGATGGATTAAAAGCTTATAAAAGATTAAAATTATTGTTGATAGTTAGGATATAACTATTTCTATTTAAGAATGTAATATTTTAGTGACTTGATTCACTTAGCCTACTTCATGAGACAATTGATATATCTGACAAAATTAAACACATTGTTATGCTTCTAAATTGAACATATTTATCTAAAAAAAGTTTATTATATAATAACTTCTGTAGGAAAAGAGTTTTAACAAGTAGATTAAATTCACCCCAATCAAACTTTTTAATTCTTAAAAATTATGAAAATTGAGAAATAAGACCTTAACCACTTTCTAATTGATGATACCAAAATAATTTAAAGTTGAGTTAGATATATCAAACAATTGAATGAGAATGATAAGTTTCAAAGATTATCCAACTTTAGATTAGTTAAAAAATAAAGAATGGAAAAAACTTAGAACTATATATCATTCTAAACATATGAAACTTTAGAAGTAAGTTTATTATTCTTATTACTTGTCATCTTTTGGGCTTACGGGGTGTGTTTAGTAAAAAAAATAAAAAGTATAATCTTTTTATTTAAAGATGAATCAAGAGGTATAACCTATTAATTCTTTATTTAAACAGTAATCATATTTCTTAATAAATATGAACCCAACGTGTAATAATAATAATAATAATAATAATAATAATAATAATAATAATATTTAATTAAGACTACTTATTTTAATATCTAGTACTAAATACAATTGGTTAGAAAAATAATAATTTTATAAAATGAGATGATTATCAATAAATAATAAAACAAGTTCAATAAAAAGATAAAAAACCTCAACAATTATTAAAATAATAAAAAAATATGATATTAAAACACAATTTATCATTCTACAAATTAATTTACTCTCCATCACCTATAATTCAATAAAATTATTAAAAATAGTATCATACCACAACTAGACAAGAAAAAGAACATTTGTAAAAGGCAATCTTTTGATCTTTAATAATCTAGATCTCACCACTTGAATTGAGATTAAGACTCAACAATTTCACCTAAACTTTAGGCATTAAAAAAATCTCATTGTCGTCATTAGGAGAGGCAAGGTGAGATTGAGCGTCATTTCTATTTGTTGACTGGGCAGCATGACTCACCCCACCACTGTCACAGCGCACGCCTCAGCACTACCACTGGTTCATATTCATTCCCCTTTTCATTTTGACCCAACCATTTATTCTTAATTCAATTATTCCATATCACAAAGTAACACCCACTGTACCTCAACACTCCCTAAAACCAATTTCCACATCTATTAGTCAAACTGCCAGCAACGACACCGCCCATGACGTTGTCTTCATTTTGGAATCCTTGTAGGACGCTTGTCCCATGTGGCTAGGAACACAAAAAAGTTCTTTAAAGCACTTCTCATATATATTTATTTATCTCGCATCATGCTAAGTTACTATCATTTCTCATCAACATTTTGAGTATTTATGTTATAACTATTATAGTTGTTCTTTTCTATTGTCACCTTTTGTTTTTTTATCAAAATTTCTTTTTCTTTTTTTTTCTTGTTATTTTATTATTTTTAGTTTTTTTTGAGATATATTTTATATTGGTTGACTTGGAATAATTTTTAATTAATTAATATAGAATTGCATAGATTAAAATTCAATTTCATATAATATGGAACTATAAAAAATGCATTATGGATTATACACTCTACATAAAATATTTTATAAGTTTTTTAATTTTGTACTGATTATTTTACTTCGACAAATATATATTTAAGATAAGAGATTTTAATTCGGTGAGCATAAAAGATATATGAACTCTACTCATAAAAGAGATCACACTAGATACTATATACTATAGTGTGGATTGTGTTGATGATAATATGCATGTAGAGGATGCACCTCCACATGAAGTGGAGTGGTGTATGAGTAAGGATTTCTGAATAATAATAATGAAAAAAATATAGAAATATATGCGCAGGATGACTATGACAAATAATTAAAAAATAACATAAATTTAAATTAAGGATAACATAAGCTATATTTAAAAGATAAATAAGTTATAATTAAAAATATGTTATAAGGCATGGACATAATATACAATTAGCTTATTGTTTCTTATTAATAAAGAGAAAGTCTCCCCTAATGATACATACAAGAATCTATTTATTATTGAAATAAATAAAATAACATTATATTTTACTGTCCTTGAACAGTAATTAAAAATTAAATTATTAAAAAGGAAAATATTAATAATAGTATACTATTTAGCATCTAATTATGTAAATTTATATTTTTGTTTGTACTTATTAAATTAAAACCGTTTTCTAAATAGATCAACTTTATTTATATTTAAATTTACCTTTTAGAAAAACTAATGATGCAATTTAGTTTATTCTTAGGAATCATACTCTCTAAAGCTAGACTTTCCAAAGGGTGCATTTTTTTAAAGAAAATATAAACTTATTAAAAAGTATGATCAGTACGTAGTAGCATGTATAAAATAATGTAGGGGTAATTTTGAATAAATAAGAGGAAAAATAAAGGAGTAAAGTAGTGTTTAGGCTAGTTGCGAGGAGTGTATGTGGCCATGAATATGGTGTTGAAAACTTGATTAAGTAGGAAGGTCCTTGTCCAACAAATAAAAAAAAAAAAAACCTCACCATCTCCCACATCCTTGTCAAAAGCCAACCACACTCAGACAAGGACTCTGCTATATGAACATCACTGATTAATCCAACAACCCCACCCACCTGAAATCACAAACACTCCACTGTGTTTACATGGATGATCACCCAAGCTCAACTCCCAAAAACGCCATTGGCCTCTGTCTCCTCCCGCAGGAACTCATCCAAAACATCTTCCTCTCCCTCGTCCTCCCCGAAATCGTTCGCTTAAAACTCGTCAACAAATCCTTCTCTCGAATCATCTCCGACCACTCCTTCGTTCGCCAGTGCAACACGCTATCCACCTCCACCACCTGGCTCTTCGTCTACAAAAAGCGCTGGCTCCGCGATGCCGTGCTCCACGCCTTCACCGATCGGAGCTCCGATCGCTGGTTCCGGATCCCCATCGCCGACCTTCTCAAACCGGTTCACTTCCACGGCGAGGACCTCTACTTCCTCGCCGCCTCCAACAACGTCTTCCTATTCGCCTCCAACACCGTTCGCGAGGTCGTCGCTGTTAATTTAGTCTCCGTCACCGTTAAGAAGATCCCCGCCTCCCCGTTGGGTCCACGTGGCACCTCCTCGTGGAGACGATCCGGAATGAAACTTGTAACCGAACCATCCGGGTCGGGTCACTTTCGTTTCATGTTCGCGGAGTTCGTCGCTAACCAACCCGTTTTGTTCGTGTACGACTCCCGGACTGACACGTGGAAGTCAACGGAGGCAGTGGAGAGTAGCGCGAGCGAGTTTTCGCCACGTGGCGGGGGTCACGTTTTTCTTAACGTGGTTCACGGGCCCAGAGAGAGCGTTTTGGTTGCGTCTGCACCGGAGTGCGATGCGCCCGTGGTTCTACGGCCGAGATTTAACTACGCGAGGGATGTCGGCGGTAACTTGACGGTTGGATTCAGCTGGGGGAACGTGATTGACCGGTTACACGTATACGGTGATGGGTATATGATGATTGTGAAATCAGAGGGCGGTGGTAGCGTGAGGGTTTTGAAGGGTGTGGAACTGTGGGGTCTTAGCTTGGATGGAAGGAAGTGGGAGTTTGTGTCTAGGGTTGGTGGTGTGATTGAGAAACCTTATGCGGCGATGATGGGGTGCTTGGAGGAGAAGAATGGGATCGTTATGGCGGCGTTGGTCTCTAATTGCGACGGAGTTTGGGATATGATGTGGTTCTCTTTTGATACGAAATGGAAGCAATGGACATGGATGGCACTCCCTGATTGCAAAATGAAGGGTTGGAACATGGCGGGGATAAGCTTCTCTTCTGGACTTACCTTGCCATGAGCATCGAACATAACCTTCATAATCATTGCTCCTCCTGGTACATGTTAATGGTACGAATTTGAGTTAATAACATGGCTAGTGTTAATAACTGAATTTGAGTTATGGTTTATTCTGGAATTTCATGTATCCTTAAAACACATTTAAGTGGATTAAGAGATAAAGATTAATATAAATTATTCTTGAGTTTGTAAGACTTTAGGAGCAAGCAGACATTTTAAACATATCCCAATAAATCCGTAAAATTTGTGTCGCAACAACACATTAATATTTTAAATTAAAATCTATTGGAATTGATATGGTCAATTTCCTACGAGCTATTGTTCAGTTAGAAATTTATATTTTCATCACAATTTGAATGATATCAATTAAGGATGTTCCAAACCGATATAAAATAACAGGAGAAAATTTTATTAGTTTACTTATACACAACAGAAGAGAAAATTTTAATATGTCTAACTTAGTTTGTGTCTATAAATATTTGGTAGAGAGTAATAATATATTTAACATACGGTAGTGTGAAGTTTATATTATTAGGTTTAGAGGATAAAAATGTTAAAACAAAATAAAATATTATTGAAAAAAACACAATAAAAGAATTGATTTTGACGTATGTGTTTTAAATTTTATGTAATTATATATATATATATATATATATATATATAAATAAAAGATTTGTTAGGCTTATAAAAGTAAATCTTACAGAGTTATCAAGTATTTATATCACACTCTATAAATATAATACAATATATTAATATCAAATTATATAACAAAATTGGTTCGACTTGGTTCAATTTTTTGGTAATGTTCAAATTGATCCAAACCAAATTGCGTATAATTTTTTGTTTAGTTTGGATGTATTTTTAATTAAAAAATGAACTAAATCGCATGTGAACACTTCTAATATAAACTGTTAGGTATTTAAATGTGAGTCTAAGTCCTACATTGGATAAGAATAAGAAAGTTGAACAATATATAAGAAATAATATCCGTAAACCTAATGTAAACTTTTAAAATTAAGAAAGTGATAGACGTATAATAAACAATTAGCGAAGATCATTCCAACACTGACGAACGAAATAACAAAGGAGCACATCAACAAACAAGCTAAACAACAATCGAAACATTGACCATACAATAATGAGTACAAGGGCAAGGGGAAGATTGAGCCAAATCAGAACCACAACCTCAGTGATAATACCTAGTGAAGGTAAACTCTTTTTTTGTTGACGTTAATAATGATAAGTGTAACCATGACAAGTATAACAAATAATAAATAAATAATTCTTTATCAAAGGATTTGTACAATACACAACACTAATTATAATTATAAAAAAATTATACTTAAGAACAATTCCATAATTTAGATTATTATGCAGAAAATTAAATTTAAAATATTTTTTTAGTAATTTTGTCAACAATTAAAATTAAAAAAAATAAGATGAATGATATGAAATTATTAGGATTAGATTTCACCAATCATCACTCTCATATATTTCATATCCAGATTACAAGTTTCAAATACCCCAAGAATCACTTATCAAGCATAGCAAACAAAGAATGGAAGAGGATGATAAAAAAAAAAACCTAAATTGCCTCCAAATGTGACTTTCACTCCTCGAGAGTCGAAGATGCCTAACCCTAACGCAGAGCAATCATTAAATAGATTGTGAAAATTGACGCTCCACACCCGACTAAGGTTCAATGGTGTAGGGCGCAGCTAGATTCTGTTGTTGATTCACACTTCCAGGCTTAATTGGTGTCGGGCTCAGGTCTATCGCGCCAGGCGCATTTTGTGCCTCTAACTCTCGGGTTTGCTAGCACTGAGTGTGTTTCTCTGACGTTGGCCACATTTCTAGTCTTTTCCTCTTGAGTTTGCTCAGGTCAAGTGTAGGTTCTAGCGTTGGACTTGCTTTGTTTTGCTTCAAATTGCTCTTTTAATCTCTCATCTTCAAGGTTTCAATCATTATTCTCTTAATCTAATGCTTTTATGTTCATTTTTAGGCAAAATAATAAGAATTAGTAGTCAAATTTATTTTATGACTCTCACAATCAATTATTATCAGAAATAGCATAAAATTGAGAATTAAACAAATTTTAAACCTAGAGAGAGTTGATTTTTGTCATAAAAAATAGTAAAAAATATCAAATAAATCAACTATATCAATTGATAATGACATTAGATTTTTAACATACTCTCTTAATAGGAAGATGAAAATTAATAGATGATTGAAAAAATGTAACTCTTATTTAAAATTTCATTGCATACTTAGGTATTGCCAAATATAACTTCAATAGTGTTGGGAGAATCCGAGGGGACATCCGGAAGATGTCACAAGAAGAAGAAATGGGTCAAACATTCATGAGAAAACATATAATAATTATTTTCAACTTTGTCTTATTTTTCTAACATTTTCAATTTGATCCTATTTTTTTAAAATTAGAAATGTAATATTTTTTACTAGATTGATGATAATAACATTATAATAATACCATATGATATGAACAACCAATAAACTAATCAAAATTTATTTGTTGACAAAAGTAACATGTAACGTATATGATTTGTCATTATACATTTAAAAGGAGTTATATTTCTCGTTTTGAAAAAAAATAGAAATCATATTCTGATAATTGAATATAGTGTGACCAAATTAAAAAATATTATAATAATAAGATTAAAAAAGTATTTAACCTAAATTTTATATATTAGTAATATTTTAAAAAAAGTAAATAGTTTGTTTCATAGTTTGAAATCCGTTAATAATCAATATAATTAACATGCAATAAATGTTAAACGAGCAACTACCAATTTTAGTTTTACAAAACTAAGATTAAAAAAAGTAAAGAGTTAAAAGATTCCTTTTAAGGTTAACTAAATATATTTTCTTTAATAAAGACACGTGATCATTATCAAAGATCAAAACATATCTTTAATTACTTGAGGTTGAACAACATAAAATTAATAAAATTAAAGTTTTTGTACTGTTATTATGAACCAACTATTTATTATTTAAAAAATAATAAATTTAATTGGATTAATTAATTTTATTATACGTATGGTTATATTAAAAATGCATAGAATCCGTAAGTTTCACGTTTTACGGGAATATACTATTTGAAAGTGATACGAAACCTTTTATTAATTATTATATCCAAGGGGTGAGAATTAGGTAGAAATATATGTTTAGCTTCAGGTTTTATGCAAATTTTAATTAAGGAAAGCAAATGAGCTAAACCAAATTCAAACTCCACTAAAAGGGTTATGATGATTATTCATCAAAGTAAATTGAAATCTGGAGCCATGTCTACATCTGAACCAATCCCCTTTTCTCTCTTCCTTTAAGACTTAAGTTGGTGAGTTTTTTGAACTATTCCGAGATAAAGTTATAACTAAATTTTAGATAGAGGTTAACTTTTATTTGTAGATATTAACATTTTTAAAATTATAATTGAATTTATATTTTTTTTCAAAAACTTTAGTTTTAGATATTTATTTTAGATTCAAATTTATTTTTTCAATTTGCAGTTTTAGTTTTTAGTTTACAAAGTAGTTCCGTGGAAAATCTTTCTCCTCGATAGTTTATGGAATGACTTTAATGTAAAGATATATAATGTGATGATTATTAGATTTATAAATGTATTAAAGTAATGTGAATTATTTTAGGAATATTAAGATTAGAGGAAATAGTTGGTTGGTTAATATTAGTAATAATTTTAATTCTGTTATGTTTGAATTTTGTTAATGGTTAATATAATTGAACATATAATTGATTTTTAGTAACTTTTGTATATTTATTAAAGGAAAATCAATATAAATATACAATTATCCTTAAAGAAATCAATAAAGATTTTAAATTTACAAAACAAAAAACAAAAATTAAAAGACTTATTTCAAAGTTAATTACATGTTAACATTAATATTTTTTCTAATTTTTACTAAGATTATAAGTTTTATATTGTATTAAAAACAAAAACAAAATATGTCTATTATACTTTGTAAGATCCTAAAAAAAATTATAAAAATACATATTAAAATCTAGAATTTAGTTTTAGAAATAAATAAGGTAACATATATTTTTTTAGAGAAAAGTTTAAATAAATAGGAAATTCAGTTATTCAGTTTCAATTTTATAAAAATCAAAAATATCTCTCTCTAAAGAGGTCTCCTCCTTCTATTTTATGACTTTTCTCTACAACTTTGTCTCCATTCTTGATTATTAGAAGTCAATCCTAAATTTTCGGGATTCGAGTAAAACATGAGTATGTGATCAGATTCTTGAACATAGTAAGTTTATTTTTTGTTTATTTTCCTCAAAGTCAATTTAGGTTAATTCGTTTTTGGTAGGGGTATTTTACCTGTATCTTTGAGACATCAGAACCAGTCTTTGTTAGTTCATTATCCTAGTAGTGTAGTCTGATCATTGATCAAAAGTTCTTAATACAGGTTAGGTTATCGTAATTTTAGGTTTGAAACTCCTTTGAGGTATCTACTCTATAAGGTAAGGGAAGTTAGTTCAATGTTTTCAATAGATATTAAACAAGTATGAATTGCATGAATTTGAATTAATTTGGATAAAAATATTTATGTACGGTATGATGTAGTATCAATATTTGTGAATGATATGGAATAATAATCTAAACATTCATAGTATTCTCAAGAAAGAAAATACTCGTATTGAGATTATTAATATATGCATTGTTTGGATATTTAATCTAAGGAAATATCCTAACTTTACTCATATATTAGAATCATATAGATAAAGATTAGTAGGTGATAAGAGTTGAAGGAAGTTCGTATACCTATGTTATGATTTGAAAAAAAAATAAATTAAATTAAATCATATAGATTAACACGTTCATATGACTGCACCAACCAATTGAACCAAATCATATAAACTTGTGATTAGCTTAACTCCGATTTTATACACGTCTTAATCAATGAAATCGAAGAAGCTAAACCAAATTCAAATTCCACTCCAAAGACTTTTGATGATTATTCATGGAAAGACTTTGATGATTATTCATGGAAGTCAATTGAAATCTAGAATTATGTATCCATCTCAATCAATCTCCTTCTTCTCTCTTTTTCTCAAAACTTATGAATTAACAAGTTGATAAGAAAGTCAGAAAGTCAGTTTTATGCAAATCTTAATTAAGGACATTTAAAGAGCTAAACCAAATCCAAATTCCACTCCAAAAGACTTTGATGACTATTCATGGAAGTCAATTGATATCAAGAGCCATGTCTCCATCTCAATCAATCTCCTCTCCTTAAGTCCGTGAGGAATTTGTTTACTTTAAAACTATTCCGAGATAGTAATTAATTTTGGATAGTTAACTTAACTTTTAACATTTTTAAAATTATAATTGCATTTTAGACTTTTTTTTCAAAAACATGAGCTTTAGATATTTATCTTTAGATTTAAATTTATTTTTCTTCAATTTGTTGTGTCTTCAATGTCTATTTCTCTACTATTGATACCTTTTTGATGGTCATCGTTTAGTTGTTAGTGATCTAAACATTCGATTCTAGATATTTCTTCAAGTGAATGGAATGAAATTTGAAATACACATCATGCTTGAAACATTGACACATACTTGAATGAAATTTGTCATGCCAACATTTGATATATTACTTTACCTTAAAACGACATTACGTAGAGAAAACTAGGACATAAAGGTATACTCAAAATTTTGCATGCAGAACTTGCTTATAATATCAACATTGACAAATTTGTCAAGTTTCCGTTAACTATATATGCTACTGTTTCTCTACACTGAAGCCTCTTATTGCGTCTCATTCAACAGTAAAACGTTACATTCCTCACATGCTCTATTCAACAGTAAAACATAACATTTTTCACCTTCTCTTTCAGAGCAGGCAGTGGCCGAACTGGCCCTTCTTTCGATCTTGTGCCTCGCATTTTATTAATCTCAACAACATCAGGTTCCATGTAGAATCGAGCCCTGTAGGCTGCTAGATGAGCATAGTATGCTGGAGGCACTGCACACACAGCATAAAAGCTTTATATTTGATAACAGTAACTATTATGCTTCCAAACCAGTTAGTGAAATTTGCAATGAATTTCAGTGTAATAAAATCTGTGCATATTGTTTATTCAATCATTTTTGTTTCAAACTAACATTACTTAGGATAAGCTTCTCTTAAGAGATTCTGTCAAAGAAAAATAATAAGAAAAAAAGTTTATCCATAAGTTAATTTGTATAAACTAATTTTAATATATAGAAAACCTTATTTCATTAGTTCTTTACTTTTCTTTTCTAACAGTCCATTTTGAGAAGTTTGTCCAAAGATAGTGTCTGCGTTTAGCATAATTACCTACAGAAACAGACCGTGTACATCTTGCATAACTGCAACCAAAATGTTAAGGAAGGTTATGTCATCTTAAAAAGATAGCATAATAAATTTGAGATGATGAATAGAGAAGTTATTTACGTGTAGCATAAATTGTTGGTAAGAGACTGAATCTCATCTGCAGTGAAATTGTTCTCGTCCCAGAGGACATGATAGTGTGCTGGTCTACTTGTACCCTGTAAATAGCCCATCAACAACGTAAAATCCATGCTACTACATACTATATATTTTAATGGTTACAACAATAAGATGCTGATTGCAGCAATTTATACAGGTTTTTAGTCCTATGTAATGTTGCAGCAACAATACCATTACCATACATACCTGAATTCCTGCATGACTGCACAAGTAGAAGTCGAATTCAGAAGGATGACAGATCTTAGAATCTACCACAGTTCCTACATTAGAATCAGACCAATTCACCCCCCTTAGACACTTGCATTCTGACAAACCCAAAGTTTAGCAGCTGGTAGAAGCAAAAAAAGAAAAACTAACCAGGTAAGATATTCCCACTCTTATCAGTACTATTTCTGTCATCGTGATTGTTTGGAAAGAGTCTAGTGTGATGCCGCTTTTGAACTACTACAAATGTGACTGGTGGTTGGTAACTAGGTTCCAAAGATGCACAAGCCTATACACAAAGAGAATATGAATATTGGAGAATAGTATACTAATAAAAGTTATAACTATATACCGAGTTGTTTTCTCCAAGTACCTTGCGGATGGCATCAAGCTCGTATAGCAAAACCTGGTAGAATTGTCCTTCACTTACCCCATCCCTGATAATATATTAGATAACATTGTAGTTAAAGTAACTGCATGGTCCACATTCTTGACTACCTCACCATAACAATATCAGAACAGATCCAATCTTACCTGTAAAAGATTATTCTCAATGGTTTTTGTCCCGTTGCCTTCTTAAATGATAGTAAAAGCTCCCTGCAGTTTCACAAATTATCATGAACTAATATGAATGCAAATGTTGGATAGCATCAAATGATAATTGCTAAAACATCATTAAGATTTCCTAGTGCTCAATTATCAAGTTCCAAGGCAATCTACTCCCAAACCCAGACCTATGAAACTCAGACAAGACTTTTCAATGTCGTCTTTGTGTATGACACGTGTCGAATATTGACAACCGTACAACACGTGGCAAAAACTTCGCTAAAGTGTCGAATTTAAAGAATTTTGTTTTGCTGCTCTGACACTCCCCAGACATGGTCTGACACTGTTTCCACAAAACATTAATGAATAGACATGGTGATCCTTTTAAGAAGTTCAAAAATAAGAAACATACCGTGAAAGTTTTTATTTTTCCTTTAAATAAAGAAACCATCTATTTCACATTTACATTTTGTGTTTCCCCTTCTCTATTTAATTTTTTCTTTAGATGAATCTAACTTAGATGGTGCTTCTCAAGGATGGTGATCCACAAAGAAATAATGCGTTCAAATTGTTATAAATTGACTATCTTTTTTTAGATGATTTTGAATATAATCTTAATTGTCAATTTAAATAATTCATAATAATTCAATGTGTATATTCGTGCTTCAATGCCCATATACAGGTTGTGAGTCTTTTATATTTGGAAAGTGGAGCAGTGTGAACCAAAGACACTGTAAGACCATTAAGGAAAAATCAGATAAATACAACAGTGGACCCTATATGAATTTGAAGCAAACACACTCACAAAGAGACAAACTTAAAACAAATGCCAATTAAGTACCTGATCATACCACCATAAGTTACACCCCTCTGTGGATCTTTCCAAGATCTGAAAAGATCTTGAATAAGTTCTTCTCGATGAGGCTGAGCACAAACCAACCCTGCATACTTTGTTACTTCAGGCCAGTCCTGGGAGGCAACAACCTGGATAACCATTATCAGTTAGAGGTCAGAAAAAAAGAAATAGGAGAATAACAGGACATGTGAGATAATTCACTATTACTTTCATACACCCTCCAAAACTTGCGCTTATTGCCAACGTCTAAGCCCAAATTCTCAGTCCTATCAAGTACATATCAAACGTAGGGCATCCTTTAGTTTGATATAGAAGTTTGGAAATGCTTACCGCAGCAATGGATGGAGAAGAATCCTCTCCTGATTCTGGATGAGTTACATCTGCTCCAAATATTATTGTTGGAATGTCACTAACCAGTGGAATCCTCCAACTTAAAGCATCCAAAAGTACTGTGTTTCTTCCTCCCATCTGCAAGAATAAATAATTTAATCAAGCAAATGAAATAAAAATAATAATTACAAAAGACTTAAGATATCAAAGTAAAGATTTTAGCGTAGCATGTAGCCACCCTGTCACTTTTGATTGTAAAATATGATCGAAGATTTAGTAGCAGACCTTGACATTGATTTTCAGTGCCACATTTGCAAGGTATTGTCTATTGATCTTGAATACATGTTTTGTAAGGCAGCATTGAGAAATCAACCCCAGATCGGTTTCGCAAATTCTTTTGAGATCACCTGAGTGAAGAATTTGTTTCTATAGTTATAAACCAGTACAATCCTAGTTATGGTTATGAAATAATACAAATGGAAGAGTGACCTAGAATCATACCATACAGAGAGCCATTATTGTCTGGAAGAATGGCAATCAGTAACTCTAGCTCTTTCCCTCCAAGCTTATCCATAGCAGCAGAATGCACATAATTCAAAGCTTTCTTTACCTGATCTGGTCTCGCAGAATATATAGGAATGACAGGGTCCAGACTGAATTCCTGACAAAGATCAAACTTTAAACCAATTGGCCGTAAACACTCTGATATCCCCCAAAAGCTAAAACTAGTAGGTGACACAAGAATGGTTTTACATTATTACATGTTGACAATGAATGTAATGAAAGACGAGTATTTCTAATTTGGAAGAGTATCGAGTGCAGTTCAAATAAGTAGTCCCTAGAAAAGAATTCAGATAACAAGGCTTGGCCAACTTCTGAAACTTTACCATGCCTGAGATCTGGCACATCTGAACTAACTGTTGGCAAAATCCACGAGCTGTATTTTCCTGTACACTTCGAGAGAAATTGATACATGCCCAATATCTTACAGTACTTCCATTTATTACTTTCTGCATTAAAATTACCAGATTCCAATCAGTCAGGAAGAAGTAGTTTTCCTTTTCTTTTCTTTGACCAAAAGAATTACAACTACTATATGTTCTCGTCTGAGCTGACCTTGTTCATCATGTTCCACTGACCAACTTGTGGCAAGTATTCTTTCTCTCTTCCAGTGTCGTGATATTTCAACTGTAAGTAAAAGGAAGAGCCAAAATATATTATCAACACAATGGCGAAAGTAAACAAAAGGTAAAAAATTTAGTGATGTGAAAATTACCCAAGGAGGTGGAAGAACCCGAGCCTCAACGGATGCAAGCTTGTTGTCTATGCTGATGCCAAACTCTTTTGCATACGGATTATTGTCGTAATTGTTTTGTTGCAAGGTCTGCAAGTAAAAGACAAGCTTAAGGTAAATAAAGCAAACGAAACAAACCGTGTTAGAAGAGGAAGAGCTCACATGACTATAAAATATGAAGTTACCATGATTGCATTTTCATGCATGGGAAGGACCTATTCAAACTATATAATGTTCAATTGACTCTAAAATAAAAATGTATCAAAAAGGGAAGGATGGAGGTAAAATCAAGAACCAATGATAATGTGACCTGTAAAATGTCTGCCTCTTGTTCACGGGGTCTTTGGCATGAGAACTTCAGCAGAGAAGTTATCTGTTTTTCATTTAGCCCTTTTGTATATCTCTGACCCTCAACTATTTTGCATGCCTGGGACAAGATTCACATGAGTTCTCTATGGAAAAGGTAGAATAGATTAATTTTGTTTGATTAAATTCAAAGCAAAGATTACCTCCATGGGCAAATAGTTCACCTTCCTTTGGCTTCCTACTTGAAGGCAAGGTAGATGAGAATATTTGATTGTAAATCCATACATTTCTTGAAAATAATCAACTACTGATTTCATGTTCATTTGCTCATCAAGAGGGAAACTGTTCAGTGGGAAAAGAGACAGCCATTTCAAAGGAGGATATGTGTAAAATGTAATGTTCAACCTTCTAAAGTTAGAAAAGACATACATAAGCTCCCTTGTAGGCTGTGAAGTCAGTCCTGATATTCTATACTTCCTTCGGAAATTTCCTCTATGTGTAACTTCAACTTTTACACCTCTTAGGGCCTTTTTTATCTGTTTTCCAGTGAGTGCATATTGGCATTCAAGTAAGAGCATATTGGTATATGAGAAATGACTTTATAACTTATGACCAAGGTTTTAATTGCAGTTGTGGTTTTGTTACAAACCTTGATATTGTAGTGGAACAATGATTGCATAGTTTTCCATAAAACAACATTCATAGTATTAGTGGAACATTGATTGCAGAGTTTCCAGGAAAGCAACATGCATAGTGTTCATCTAACAATGATTGCAGGGATTCCAAAACACGATATTCATACCTTGACACGATCAGCATCCGACAATGGCTTTGAGTGCACATCTTTTCCCAAAATTTGAGCAACAAAGTCAATCACAGGTAGTGGTTCAATAAAAGCCATCGATGACATATCTGAATACAATCAAACATAACTGAATAAACACCAATGACAAGTGAAAACAAAGGATTGCAGCTTATTAGTCATTATTGGGGAAGCCTAACCAATGTTAAGTGACAATCCCATCTGAGTAGGCCTTATACTCTGGTAGAAGCCCCTCCATGATTCAAGGCCACCACCCAACTGCTGTGGTTTTCTTACATCCGGAGAATAAAGAAACCTCCCAATTGACACGTAACTGAACATGCAAACGAAGCCATAAGAAACAAGAAAAATTACCACAACCAATGGTACAAAAGTAGTCAACATATAACAACTTTCAAAGAACAACCACAAATGCACCTCTGAGCCGCAAGCTCCCTTAACACAATATCAAAGACGGTTAGAGCTTCCTGTGGATTGTCCACCTGCTTTCCACTTAAAAGGTCACGTAGCTGATGCATGCTAACATGAGTTGCAAACTTGATTACCACCTTAAACTCTCTTACCCTGTTACAAATAATTAGAACTCCTTAAGACACTCACATGCCAAAAAACCAAACGTTGGATACAAATTCAGAAACAGTCATGGACCAGTTATGATTATGAACAAAACAAAGTACTCATGAAGAGAACATGGTAGCTTGAAAATTACCTGGTACCACTGGTGGCATCATCATCCTCACACAATGTTACACTGAATTCTTTGTGTGTAAAAGGAAGAAAACCAGCAGTGTAAAGGTTTCTTCCTCCATCATACACAGGGAGCCTCGCGGCTAAGTCAGTGTTCCTGTGAACCCTCACCAACTCTGCTATGATAGCCTTGCTTGTTTTTCTAGAAGTGACTTCAGGTGTTATTTTAACCTTCATAAAAATCAAACGCAATAAAGTGAGTCAAAACAATTCTAGGCCAAAACAACGTACTTTTTACCACCCTCATGAAGGTGGCAAAAAAAAAAAGAACTTTTTTAAATTAAATCATCCATGCATTATATAAGATTGGACTTACATTGTAATGGCTCAAGTCAGATACTGATATATCTGCAAGAAAGTGGTTAGCTTTGATGAGACACTTAGTCCCCAGTTGGCCATAGCCAGGCCTTTGATGAAACACAAGACTCTTGCAAGTGGCAGAGGAAACAAGCTGTGGATCAAGTTCTGCTTCTTGCAATTTCTCTGGCTTGCACTGGCTCCTCCTCCTGCACCTTCTTCTACGTTCTGTGGGTTTCGGAAGAGGCCTTCTAGACTTCACTTGGTGCTCCTCTGGATCCTTCATTTTTCACTCGGCAGAGTAGTTCTGTGGAAAACACACACAAAGCAAGTTTCTCTTATGCTTCTGTTAGGACAGGGGGTAGTGGGAAAAAGACAGATTCCATCTGGGAAAAAGAAAGCAAATGGTTTTTATGGCAGAAGAAGTTTGAAGTTTCACTCACAAAGAAAGCATGTCTTAGCTTATAGCTTATGCAATGGTGTTGAAGGAAGAGAATAGAAAGTACAAGAGTGGGAAAGAAATGAAACTTTGTAACGGCTGAAAAGCTGAAAAGAAGGGGGAAAAGAGGAGGGAGAATGGCACAACATCAAATCCAGACAGTGTTTTGCTCTTCCCCTAGGTGCTGTATATTCTCTGAAAAGATGTGGATCATAAATAAAGTGACGGTGCATAAATACATGCAAACCAGGAATAGCCTATATCTATATATATACTTTCCTAACAACAATAAATTCTCATCTTTTTATTTTTTAAAGTTAACATGCCACCGTATATAAAATTTGCAGTTTTCAAAACTAAAAAATAATTATCATCTTCTACAATAATATAACATAAAATTGTCTTTCAAGAATAAATATTTAAATTTGTCCCTAAAAGATAGTATATTGGATTATAAGATTAAACATTTATGTAATGTCCTTGAAAACAACCTGCTTTCATAATCTTTTAAAAAATAAACAATACTTTTCCCTATGAGTACCATGTCACGAATTTATTTATTTTTCAAATATTATGTGAATGAAAAAAATGAAAAGGATTTTGACCGAGAGAAAATGAATAGTCATTATAAAAACTAAATAATTTGACAATGAAAAATTTGTCTTATGCGATAAATTTATTAATATTATAAAAACAATTTATAACTTAAGAAAAAGATACCTATTAACTTATATTTCGAAAATTTGGAAAGGTTATGCATGTAAATCTAAGTAGCCAAATTAAGTTTTGTCTTTCTCTTAAACTTCATTAACAATATTAATGATATATAGGTAGTCCCATATTATTTAGTTATGAATTTTTCTTTTAACCACTCGTCCTATAAATATAGGTGTGTTTCCACTCCTACAAATAATCCCAAATTACTGAATCGAAACAAGTTTATGCTCTATTTTGTATAGTGGACATTCGAACCAGGCAAATAAAGATAATGTTAGTGTCTAATGTATGACAAAGTCCCAATACTTTGAAAATTTTTGATATGCCACATTAGGGTCCAAGTATAGGTTGCATATCCATAGGGTGATAGGTGTAAGGTAGAAACAAAATGGGTGTGTGGTGGTATGCTTAATTATTTGAGAGGTGGGTACTAGAGTTGAAAGGCAAAGGAGCTTTTTTGTTCATGGTTTGAATGGGTGGTCCCAAATGAGATGTTTTTGAAATTTACAGTAGTCGAAGTTGTTGGAGGGACAGGTTGTAATGTTGCATGTATAAACTCCTTTTGCAGAAAGCAGAAGAAAAGCTTTATCTCCTTGGCAAGTTGAACTACAGCGACAGAACATGGGCTAAAGCAGTAGCACTACTAAGACAAGAGACTAAAACAAAACCAGAAGAAGCTAAGGTTGGTTGTGGTTCGAAAACTTGGCACTGGCAATGGGTGTCTGCCACCAATAACAATGTCAGTTGTACGTGCAACTCAGAGGCTAAACACAGTGCAAGCTTTATGATGCGTCGCCCAAAAAACAAAGATTTTGGACCTCTTGTCTTCGGCTTCGTTTTTTGGATGCCACCCGATGTGGAGCCCAGAAAACTATAATTGATGCTAACGCTTATCGACTACTCGGGATCTTTATAAAGACATGAAGAACAATCATGTGTACCGTCCCTTTCACGGAACAGACACAGCATCCCTCAAAAACCATTAAATTTCAAACTAGGTTATCCTCTAATTACTTTCACAACAACTTATCTTATATTTATATTTATTCTTCTTCTTATTAATTATTGTTATTAAGTATAATTTTCTTTTAAATTACTCAACTAGGAAGCAATCTAATTTAACCTGATAATCATCTCAATGTCATACACTTAATGGTTTCTTATAAATTAATCATTCATATTTTATTTGATATGAATTTCTATATATTATGAGTTAATTTTTGAAGATAAATACAATATTTTTTACACACTCATTTATATTCTATTTGATATGAATTTCTATATATTATTTTTATAACTTCTTGACAGTTTAATATGCTAAATATATAAAAGTTAGACAATAAATATATGAGAACTCATATGAAAAAAAAAAAAAGTGTAAAATTTATTTTT
>Ga0209489_106074_pt1 | contig 19915 bp, 14 predicted proteins | sample SiratrowhiteBW_FD_187527 | JGI IMG/M metagenome (GOLD analysis project Ga0209489, IMG submission 187527) | Root nodule microbial communities of legume samples collected from California, USA - Siratro white BW (SPAdes) (version 2) | ecosystem: Host-associated > Plants > Roots > Nodule | place...
AAAATATATATAAAAGAGAAAATATATATATATATATATATATATATATATAAGGGATGATATGAGTAAGATTTAAATTTTATTTAATCATAAATTTTAAAGTAATAAAAAAAAGTCTATAACTAGATGATAATGAAAGACATAAACAAGTTTAATTTTAAGTTTAGTCTGATTATGACATATGAATATATTAGATTATATAAGACTAAGAAAAATTAAAACTTGAAGTATAAGAGATTGGAGTCATCATCTTGTTAATTCTGTTTTTCTTGATTCAATGATATAAATAGATAACAGAGTAAAAAGAAGAATAGTGTGTACGAACTTGTAGACAATATAGGGACTCTTTTAATTATTAATTAATAATGTGTCTAGCTCACCTATTATCAACTAGTCCAATCACATGTATATTTACATTCCAAACAATACAATTTTATCCAAACCAATAAAATTATAACAATAATGTTTACATAATATTTTTGACAACTAAGTTAATATAGACAAATTACTAATTTATGTTGTTTACAAATTAATTATTCAACAGATAAATGTTCATTCTCTATTTCATTCAAAATTGTATCTTTTTAAAAGTTATATTATCTTAACTTTCTCTCCAAGTTTGAATAATAACTAAGACTTTGTTATTTTGTCAAATTACAATCCTGAAAAGGAATTAAGGAGCATAATAGACCAATCAAAATTGATATTTGGATGAGTGAATCATTTCTTATTAAATAATTTAAATTTCTTCTCTTCTTTAGGTCATTTGTTAAGGAAAGACATTGTTGGTGTAGAATTTGATATTTGGATAGTCTATTTAGGGATATGTAAAAATTAGGAAGTGTTAGAGGAAGCTTTAACTAGTGAGCACACTACCTTTACAATTACTTTTTTTGTAAGGAACAAATTGTACTGAAAGTGAAAATTCTAGGTTTAGTTTAATAACTAATACGGATGATACAAAAGATAGTGATCATGCATGTGCGTGTGCGTGTGCGTGTGTGCATGTGAGAGTGTGTGCATGTGTTTGTGTCCATGTGAGTGTGTGTGCATGTGTGACTTTGCACAAGTTTATTTCTTAAGATAAACCAACAAACAAGCACTTCGGATCATCTAAGTCAACCACAAAATAAAAAACGTCTATAATAACTAACCTAATAAAGTCAGGATAAGATAAAAATAAATAAAAATGAACGTTACATTTTGCATGTAATCGGATTTTAGAAGACTTTAATATTTTACCATTAATTTTAATTTTAATATTTAATAAAAGTAATTAATTTCATTTAATCATATTTAATATTAATAGAAAATTAAATACTTGCATTAATGTTGTTTATTAGACACCTCTTATGTAAATTTAAAAGGATTTAAATAATACATAATTAATTAACCAAATATTTCATCAATTTTGAAAATTTTAATCAAATAATAATCAATAATTATTTTGTCATATTGAAGGTTAAGCACAAATTTGAAGTATTTACTCTTATTATAAATTTTATACACATATATAAAAGTTTCGCACATTAATCAAATCTTTTAAGTATATTATACACTTGATGGGCATATTTAAAATATGTTTTAACAAAAAATCTAATTAATAAATAGTTCAAATTAATCCTATTAAACTTATTTATTAGAGAATTTTATATAGATATTTCAATGAGATTCAAAATAAAAGAAAACGAAATTTAATTATTCTTCATCGATATTTTTATTCTATAGTCGTTTATTCAATGAATAAATTTAACATTAATGAAGTAAATAAATTACTAACATCAATGTTATGTATTATAACTTTATATATAATTTTAGAATATTTTTAAATAGACAATAAATAATTAATCAAATATTTTATAGATTTTGACATTTTAATCTTATAACAAACATTTTTACCAATAAATATTTCATTCTTTTAATATTGATAAACAATAAATTATTTTAGGTCAATATGTAAATATTATAAATGTGTTTTATGTAAATTCTTATACAAAGATAAAATATATTGCATTGGACCTGTTGGAAGTTAATCCTAGACCTATTATTCAAAGTTACTAAATCTATTACTCGAAGTCGGCCCAATTGGAACTACTACTCAAAGTCAACCCAATTGGACCTATCATTTGAAGTCAGGCCAAATCCAATTTCTCGGGATAGCTAATCAAAGTAATTACTGCAAATCACTCCACTAATAAAATTAGTAATCATGGGCCTAGAGGACAATGGTCAAGCTCAATACCACCTTTATAAATTGAAGGGTACTCCACATAGGTATGACTACTGTCCTTACAATTACTTGTTTGTACCCAATCTGACTTGAGTGTCAGAGTGTCCTTGCAGTACTCTCAGCCAGAGCTTGAAGGGAGAACCTCAGCGTTCGAAGTCGGTCCCACACCTACTGACTCACCTCAACCTACTCTCCCACCTTAATTCCCTCTAGGAACATTTTAATGTCCACTATGGGGCCGAATTTGAAGATGGTGACTACACACAAAGCATCTAGTAACGAGCATACTTCACGCATTGCATCTGAGAACCATGTCAACACAACAGTCATGTTGATGGAGATGATGCACGAGTTGGAAGCCCTTAAGAGGAAGAATGTTGAAGAGGTTGAAAACCTAAAACAAAAAAATTTAAGCTGGAAGAGAACTTGACAACACCTTTGAGAATGAAGACATTGATGTGTCAATCAGACCTCCCCTATCCAAGCACACTCTAGGAAGTCAACATTTAACCCAAAGTCAATATATTGTCCTTTCTTCTATCTAGAAGACATCCCTTCACTGATGAGATAATGGAGGTTCCCCTCTTGTTGAATTAGAGGAATCCGAACATTTGAGATGTATGACAAGACCACGGACCCAGACGAACACCTAGATGTTTACGCCACACAAGTCGACCTCTTCATCCTAGAAGACACCATCTTATGTCGAGTATTCCTCGTCTCTTTGAAGGGCACCATGTTGAGTTGGTTCACTTGGTTGCCTCCTTTCTTAGTTGATAACTTTCAAATTTCAATGTTCGGAGAGCAGTTTGCCACAAGCTGACCTTACTGGTTGACCTCTCTCTCCATGGTGAATGTTAGGCAAGAGAAGAATGAGTCGCTCTGAACTTTTATAGAAAGATTTGGAAAAATAACTCTTAAAATTAAGAACCTGAGTCTCGAGGTCGCAATGCACCATCTGGTGACCGCTTTGAAAGTAGGGCCCTTTTTTGCACGTGCAAGAAACCTGCAGCTAGCCTGGATGAACTGAGAAGAAAAGCAACAAATTTCATTGAACTTGAAGAGTTGAATGAGTTCAGGAAATAATATAGAGAGGAAACCACCCTAAAGAAGTCAAACCCGGAAAGTCGAGGTGACCATAGCAAGTTCCCAAAGCCAAACCAAAAATTTAAAGACCTGGCCCGCAGGCCTAGATTTGAGCATTACACTCCTCTCAACGTAGAGAGATCCTGAATTCTAGAAGAAGCCTTTAGCTCAAACCTGCTCACACAGCCAAAAAAGGTTGCCACTCCTCCAAATGTTGACCCTAACAGGTACTATAGATTTCATCAAAACTATGGGCACACCATAGAAGAATGCATGGCCCTAAAGAACAAAATTGAAGAGTTGATTTAGGCAAGTCACTTGCGTTATTACATACATAAAAACCGCAACTACGATAGGGAGGACCTAGAAGAGGGGAGTGGCTGAGATGACGGGAGAGATTGGGGAAGAGAACCAAGGGAAGAAAAAGATAGAAGCAAAGGTCATGATCCTCCATTGCGAGGAGTTATAAACATCATCTCAGGAGAATTCTTCGATGTTTGGAAGCTCGATGTCAACAAGGAAGAGACGTCTTTGTTCTATTTAATCTGTGAATGTCGTGTTGAACAGATCCCGACAAAGCATACCAAACACAACTTTCATAGATGAAGATTTTCATGCAATTGACCTTAACCAGTATAACCCTCTGGTGATAACTGTCGAATTAACTGACTTCGAGGTATGATGGCAATTTTGTAACTAAATGAAAATATATTCCATCGATTCAGGGGTAACTAGTGTAATAGGGTATATTCTACATCTATTGCTAAAAACAACCGATGTAGAAAATAGCCTAAAAAAATTTAAGACACCAATTACATGTGTCACGTATTACATCAGTTGTTGCTCCAACCGATCTAATATAGTGACTTTCAACATTGGTTGTGAGCTCCAACTGATGTAGAAAGTGATGTAACATGTTGCAATTAAAAAAACATATTTTGGCGTGGACTTATTATATCGGTTGTTTATACAACCGATGTAATAAATATCCTTATACATTGGTTATTTTAGCAACTGATGTAATAGGTGTATTTTTGAACCTAACATTTACACTACTTTTACTATTCATTTTCCCTTGTGCCATTGAGTTATTACTGCTTGCGTTGAGTTTCTACTGTCTGTTCTCATTATTTTCACCCATATTTGGTTCCTTCATTGGTAGCCTTTATCCATTTTGCTCTATTTTCATTTTCGATGTGTGTGATTTATTTAACTTATTTTTACATTGATGTCGCAGGTTATTAAGGATTTCATAACAACTTTACTTAATGCGTGAGACTATCTCCACCGTGAATGCGGCTTGGTTCCATTTCTACTCCTTGCCGCTTCTCTTTGTAACAGGTTAGTAGTTTTATAAAATTGATTAAAAATAGCTAGAATTTTTTTTTATCTAAATTTTTTAGCAGTAACTTCTTTTAGTTTTTATTTGATAGTAGAGTCCTTACATTGTATATATTTATCAAAGATTTTAGGTTGTCAAAATTTAAGGCGAAAAAAAGGTCATAACTTTTGATAGAGTGTTCGGGTTGAGACAAGTTAAAAATAAAAGTTATTCGAAATAAGGTTAGAAATGTGATGGCTAACTCTTGAAGGAAGTTCCCCTTTTCCAAGATCTCACTGTTTACTATTACTTTTTTTTTTAACTTTTAGGGCTTTTGAGGTTTTTTTTTTTTAGATTTTTGGCTCTTATTTCACACACCTATACTTAGGCAACTCTAAAAAAATTTGTTGTGTTTTCTTGTATTAATTATAGATTTATCAAATTATGACATCTTATAATTAAAACAAAAAGAATATACATATTACATAAGTTGTACATATTACATCAGTTTCAACTAACAACGATGCAATATGTATTGTTTTTTGTTCTTGTATTAATTATAGATCTATCAAACTATGACATCTTACAATTAAAACAAAAAGAAGATACATATTCCATCAGTTCTAGTTTACAAATGATGTAATATGTATAATTTTTTTTCTTTTACATCAGTTGTATTTAATCAATGTAATGTTGATATATTTTACATCGGTTGAAGAACCGATATAAATAGTCATGAACTTTCTACATCGCCCGCATCAACATTGGTTGCAGAACAAATGTAAAAAGTCTCCAAAAACTGATGTAGAATCTCTTTTTTCTCCTAGTATATGATTAGCCTTCGCCTAATGGGTTAACCACATTGATGTTATGTTTGTCTAAAATAACATAGGCAATATATTTGATGTCTTCCTGCTTTATCACGATGTTAACTTATTTTATCCATATTACATATATTGCTTAAGCTGGTATGATAGAAAAGCTAGCAAAAGAAGCTGAGATTGGATGATAAATAAAGTTAATTATGTGTGTTCATATCAATTGTGTTTGGTGTGATACCAAATACGTCGGATGACATTCAAGGAGATTGCTCTTAGGTCTTGCGGTCCTGAGCACAATAACCTTGGCACTAGACACATTCCTCTCAAGTGTCGGGACGCGAGTTCTTTGACATTAGGCGCCAATTCTATATTTTTTCTCTTATCCTTTATGTTAGCAATCTTATTCTTTATCTATGGTGTCCTCTATTCATCGAATTGAGAGAGTTCTTACTATTTTAGGATGTTACAGTTATATTTTATAAAAAAAAAAAAACTCATTTTTATCTTTTTAATTATTTTTCTCTCACAAGATGTTTACCATAAGTCCATTGTTTTCTCATTAATAAATGTAATAAATATTCTGATAATACATTAATTCGATAATTATTAATGTAATAATAAATTTTTAAATATTAATTTATGCATTTAATGAGTGTAAAAAATATTGTTTATAAAAAAGATCTATGTGAGTATTCATGTATTCATCTTTTGCCTTGTGTGAATTCTTGTGTTAAGTCATTTCCATGAATACCCAGGGCATTGTTAGTTTTGGCCATCGCCTAATTGGTTCCAACTCTGAAGAAGATCCGACAAGAAACAACAAAAATGGTTTTAGATGTATAATTTGCAACCTTGTCTTCCTTACCTTTCAAGCATTCATAACCCATGTCCGGTCTCATCTGTCACCGGACCACCCTTATCTAAGAAGTCTATATCCATCAAACCAGGTAGACCCTCAAAGAGAAATGATTCCAAACCCTTTACATCCAAATTTTTCAAGATTGATGGTGATGCAGGAAACAAATGTCTTTGTCAACAATAGGGGTTTTCAGGCACCACCTGAACAACCTATGGTGATGCATGAACATCAAATTCCTGTTAACAATAGGTTTTTCCATGCACAACTAGAACAACCTATGATGATGCCTCAACCTAGAGCAACCTATGTTGCCCAGGAGGTGGCTGCTGCTTCTAGGTCAGTCCAAGGTCCACCATATCCTATGTTATCTCCAAGTGGTGATGTTATTCAAGATGCACAATCACTTATGCAACCAATCATCCAAAGGGAGATGGAGGCTTCTCCAATTGATGGAACCAGACCATTTATCAATCTACTGGATAACCCTATCAATGACGAGAATTTGAATCAAGATATGATTAATGATGAAGCACTGGATCTTACATTAAGGCTTTGAATCTTCAAAGCATTAGTTATTTAGCATTATCTTGAATTATATTTCAAGTTGATGAGTGTTAAAGCTTTCTTGTCATTTTTGTTATGTGTTGGAGTCTTACTGTGTTGATTCTCATTTTGGCTTAAAGATGTGTCATATATAGATATATATGAGATGGGAACAAATTATATGGAATAAAAGTGTTTATTTAAGATTTACATGCATGTATTTCTCATCTGTGATTTTCCTATTCTATCATTGAATCTTGATTTTCCCTAACATTCAAGCTTTAAACTATAATTACAGTCGCAAATAAGGTGTACTCAAATCAGGATCAACGATCTACAAATATGTTATGATTTCAATCAAGATGGTCCAAATTTTAAAATTCATGATTCCAAATTCACATAAAGATATACAAAAAGAAAATAAAAAATGAAAGAACCTTAAGGAATAAAAATATCAATTGAGATTTTCTTTGTCCTCGAACTTTTTATGTAATAGTTTCTTTTTCTTTTATTAAATATTGCGTTGTGCATTTTATTTAAGCTTTTAAATTACAATTACGATGCGAATGAAGAACAAGCAATTAAGGATTTACTCATTTTTCACATATTGAAAACTTCTGTAGTTGACGGCGCAAGCATTGGTCTCAAGCTATCCTTTTTCTAATTCGTTTCATCTTAAACTAATTAGGGTTTTTTTTTTTTTAAATGGGCTTTAGTGCTTTGTAGACATGTAAATATCTTATAATTTTTGTTGGAAAATTGTTATCTACACCTCCCTCGAATATCGAATATCACATTTTATTTCTTTTATTTATAAAATTACTTTTTATTTTTATTTTTACTTATTTTTAGAAGATTTCACATTGATTAAAAAAGTGATTAAATTATAAAATATACATAGATGTAATCTCACTTTACAAGTTAACTTTATAAGGTTAGTCACGGTTAAAAAAAACTTTCTAATGACAAAAAAACAGTATGTTACAAAACAAGAAAAGTATTGTACAAAGATGGAAAATATCAAAAATATCATAAGTTACAAAATATTTGTAATAGAAAACTTCATTTCATCATAAATCACACTATACAAACTCTTAATTTTTGTAATAAATAATAATTATAATAATAATAATTGCATTCAATAAAAATTATTTTTTGACAATGAGATGAGTTATCATAAATTATGACTAGATAATTCAATTAATTTAGTTATTAATCGTCAATGTATAACTTACACGGAATATTTATATTTTAATTGAGTGTGAGCAGGTATGGCTTAAATGTTGTTAATGTCGTTTTAATGAATGTGATAAACTTGAAGTGATAATAATGAGAAACGTATATGAGTTTGTCGCTTTTTGTGACACAAACACGCTTTAACCAAGATGGAAAGAGTTGTCAATCTATGTAACGTAAACACGCTTTAAGCAAGATAGTGCACTCGTCAACATCTTAAAGAATTGTTGTACATTTGGGTTGGGATTTTCCTCCCAAGTCTCAAAATCAGGTTGTTAAAGACATAAGTTAATTTTTGGGTTGACAACATGAGTTACTAATTGTTTGTAATTGTAAACACTTCTCGTTGACTAAAAGTATTTTTAGTATGATTGATATGTGAGAAAATACGAAATAATTTCACCAATTTTTTTTAATGATACTTCAATTGAAATCTATCCTATTATGCAATTATCTTTTGAGAACTTCTTTATATAAAATATTTTGATATAACAACCACTTGCAACACAATTATTTTGTGTATGAGACATAGTTGAAAGAATTATGTGATTATTAATTCACAAATATTTTATGTCCTTAAAAAAATTTGTTTAAATGTTTAGTAATCACTTAAACAAATATTGATTAAAGTGCTCACGATAGAGTTGATTTATATGATATTTTTATATTTTTTTGTAACAAATTTAATTTTTTGTAAGCTTAAAATTTGCTTAGTTCTTAATTTTAGGCAATTTTTGTTAATAATTAAGAGAATTGAATTTATTCTAAACCTCTATTATTTTGAACAGAAAAGCGTTGGACTTAGAGAAGAAGGAATTTCCTCGACACAAGAACCTAAGCCTGATGCGAACTAGCCCCGAGAGCAATTCATTAGAAATACGCCCTATCCAAGAAACATGGGCCCGACACAAGTTGGGCTTCAAAGCTTGGACTTGTGGAGTGATTCTTCTTGCACCTCTATGACGACTTCCTGCACCTCCATAGTTTTTCAAAATTTCCATTTTGGACATAATGAAAAGACTAAAATGTCCTTCGTCTACAATCTATAATGTAAAAATTTTTTACATTGCGGGTTGTAGAACCCGCAATGCGTTTTTTCAAATTTTTACATTGCGGGTTGTACAACCCGCAATGCATTTAAAATTTTTTTTGTCAACTCACAAAAAAAATTAATTTATTTTTATAAATACTAAAAATTATTTATAAAAATATTTTTTTTTACTTTTTATTATAAGAAAAATTAAAATTATGTTAAAAACAAATATTACAAAAATTTGTGGCCTTGACGAGGATCAAACTGGAAACCTTTACTGCGTAAGACTAAGGTAATAACCACTACACCATAGCAGATTGCTGGTTGTACAACTCGCAAAACAAAACAATTTATAAATGCATTGCGGGTTACAAAATTTTTTTTAAATGTATTGCGGGTTGTACAACCCGCAATGTAAAAATACAAAATTTTTTTTAAAATGTATTGCGGGTTGTACAACCCGCAATGTAAAAATTTTAAAAATGCATTGCGGGTTCTACAACCCGCAATGTAAAAAATTTTGAAACACGTTGCGGGTTGTACAACCCGCAATTCATTTTTGAAATTTTTTTAAATTGCGGGTTGTACAACCCGTAATGTGTTTCAAAATTTTTTACATTGCGGGTTGTAGAACCCGCAATGTGTTTCAAAATTTTTACACTATGAGTTGTAGACAAAGGATATTTTGGTCTTTTCATTATGTCCAAAATGGGAATTTTGAAAAACTATGGAGGTGCAGGAAGTCGTCATGGAGGTGCAGGAAGAATCACTCGGACTTGTGACAAAACCCAGTGGTGCCCGACGCAGCTAATCTGGATCGGGCACAAACGTCGCAAATTAGAGTCTATTTAAAGGATTTTCAACATTAGGGTTAGAAACTCTAGATTTTCCACTCCATCTGGCAGTCAAGCTCCTCCTGGGAGGCATAAATATGTAGCCTTGGGATGACATTTAAGGTTTCGATAGTTTTTCTTTTCTCCTCTTTGTATATTCATCTTCTTCCCTTGTTCATCTTTCTATGTTGTTGGGATTATATGTAATTGTTTCAATTCTCATGTAATCAATACTAGTCTTATTTATGTCTTATTATAAATGTTTTTCTTTCAATATACTAGTATTTTGTTTATGTGCGCATGACCTGTTGCGCTGATTGATTTTCTTAAGAGTATTGAAAAATATCTTTTGTAATGTAGATCTCAATCAAAATATTAGTTAAAACCTTAAGATTCGTTTGTTATCTTAAGACCCTTGTGGCAAAAGCAAGTTATTTTCTATATAATTTATCAAGGAATTGACAGTTAATATATAAGCTTAGCCACATCCTGCAAAGGAATTAGGGTTTGAGTATTATTGTGGGTTAACATTGACATTTGTTGAAAAAGAATATAATTGATTTCATGCATGAGAGTGAGGTTTGTTTAAACCTAAAAATTACATTCCATCTCCTTTTCATTCTTTTTCCATATTTCAAGTGCTCATTAAAAATACAAAAATATACTTTCATTGTTTTAATTTTATTTTCTTGTATAAAAATCAAAATTTTAAAATTATATGTAGCCTAATCTTGTTATAATTTTATTTATTATCGTGTATTACATAAATTTCTTTAAAAAAGTTATATTTTTATTATTTACTACATTTATGATTGGTACACTTATCTTCACTATAAAATATATTACTAGCTCATCAAACATTTGAATGAAAATAACTAACGTACCTAACTCACTAATCTTTAAAATGTGGACAATGAAATTCACGTAAGGAAGAAAACGAAACAAATATAAAAATAAAGCTAGAAATTAACTTTCATAAAGTGTAGTTCTTTCCTATCTACTTTCTCCTATCTATTTCAGTTTTGAAAAAAAAAAAAAAACAACTATTCTTCAAAACTGAAGCGACACTGATTTTATTCAAATCTAATTTTAACAAACCTAAGTGTTTGGTCAATTTGAAACACAAATTTTTATAATTAAATAATAAATGGTATAAAACACTAAAAATAAAAATAAAAACACGATATTATATAAAATGAAAATTGAGATAAGGCAAAGAAGGATTAAGATCACAAAAAAGATAGAGAGCTACTATATTCAAATTTCATTCTCTTAATATACTAAAAAAAAATTAAATCGACAGAATTTTATCCATCGGTAAAATATCATTATTAACGATTTTATCGACATATATCATCCGTTGCTAAATTTATCGACAGATTTACCGATGATTTTATCCTAAATCCGTCAATAAATTTATATACAATCAATTTACCGACAAATTTTAGATGTTTCCAATAGATTTGTTTCGTCGAAAATTTTTATTTCTTTTGTAATGATAACATTTAGGTTCATTTTGGTTGTGAACACGAAAGAGGAGTTATACAAGTAACAATGTAGATTGTGGAAAAGATAAATACTTTTTTTTCAAAATATAAGATTAATTATAATTTTTTTGCATTTTTATTATTATTATTTTTTTATTTTGGTTTCTTTCATTAAACACCTTCGATTTTATTTTTGTTTATTTGTATTCTACTAAATTTTTATTGTATTTATTTTCTTCTTCTTTCCCAATCTCGGAGTCTCTTTCAAAGTTCTTGGAAACACTTTCTATCATGTACCTCAACTTTTAAATTGGATCTAAATATTACTTTCAGGAATTGTTATTTAATTCATATGGAAGTTCTACTAATAAAGGATATGAAACTTGTAAACTGGCCAAATTCATAAATAAGCTTACGGAAATACCTAATTGATGGAAGGATTCTGATATAAAAATAATGAAGAAAGGAGTAAGATGAGCTTACTTATAAGAATTCCAACAAGTGCTTTATATATATATATATATATATATATATATATATATATATATATATATAAAAGCACCACTTTAATATTATTATTAGCTACATCATCATGATTATGCACTCGTAAACACAATAGTTCTTCATTTCATCAGTGACATAAATCACACTACACAAGTTATTTATATTTGTTGAAAATAATAATTATAATAATAATTACATTAAATAAAAAAATATTTGTTGACACAAATTTTAGTGAGATGAGTTGTCACAAATTATGACGATATTATTCAATTAATTCAATAAATCATATATTGCTTAAAGTAAATTAATTTGTCATTCAAAGTGAGATAATGATAGTAAGATAATGATAGGATAACTTAAGATGAGATAATTTGTGCTTTAATTGAATGTAAACATATCTTATTTAAATATTGTTATATGAGTTAATTTTTTAAAGTTGAAGTGATAATAACAAGTAACGTAGATGTAGTCTTGTATAATGTAAACAAACTTTAGCCAAGATGTAAAGAGTTGGTCTTATAATGTAAACACGCTTTATTCAAGATATGAACAGTTGGTCATTCAGCGTAACGGAAACACGTTTTTAAGTAAGATAGTATACTGGCCAACATCTCAACGAATTGTTGTACATTTGAGTTGGATTTTCCTCCCAAGTCTTAAAATCAGGTTGTTTAAGACATGTTAATTTTTTTATTAATAACATCAGTTACTAATAATTCCTAATTGTAAAACACTTCTTGTTGACTAAAAGTACTTTTAGTATCATTATCAGAAAAAATGTGAAAATATTTTCACCATGTCTTTTCTAATAATAATAAATATGCATAAAAAAAATTTGTTGCACAAATGAATCTTCCCTACATTAGACATTTATTTTTCACATATACAAACTTTACAATTGTGAAATGTTGTGTGCATCATTATATTTTTACACTAACAAAATTTTTAAATTCCAACAAAAATTTCTTTAATGATACTCCAAATTGAAATCTACCATATTATCTAATTATCTTCTATTTTTGAAAACTTCCGTATATACTACATTGTGATATATCATTAATCTCGGAGTCTCATTTAAAGTTCTTAGGACACCTCTATCATGTACGTCAACTTTTAAATTGAATCTAAATATTACTATCACAAATTGTTATATCACAAATTGTTATGTTACCAAAAATTAATTTGCTAAATATTAATTTGACTACATATTTAATTGATGTGAAATTTCTATTAATAAAGGAAACGCAACTTGTAAACTAACAAAATTTGTAAATAAGATTAGGAAAAATACCTAAGGATTTTGATATACAAATCAAGAAGAAAAAAAGAATAAGACCTGTAATAATTCCAATAAGTGATATATATATATATATATATATATATATATATATATATATATATATATATATATAATCATTCTAATTAAATCGTCGTTACTATTAGTAATGTATGTATTTTGTTGTTATCCTACTTTTATATTATATCATATCTAAAGTCATAAAATATTTTCGAGTTTTGAAGAAATATTTAGTTCCGTTCTTGTTTATCATTTTTCTATCTAGATCATTTATTGAAGATATTTTTTTTATATAAGTACATTTTTTTTGTTTCATGTTACTATGTATATATAAATTACAATCAAAGCAAAGAAATGATAAATGGAGAGAAGAAATTATTGTTGTACTATACGTCGACCAGACGCACTAACCAAACTATATTTGCATGCATTCTTTTAGTATACCGAAATAGCCGATCGAGATGTCTATCTAGGTCGGTCATGGGTACGACGATCCCATTTATGCACTGATTGGCAAGTGACGCATGCTACCGATAAGCGACACGTGACAACCCTATGCTTAGGATACATGGAGAAATATAGAACGAATTTGAAGTGGAATAGACTATAACAGGTTAGGCTTACGCTAGACTAGGCTCATTTGACCTGAATGCTCCTGGTCCATTACAACACTTATAAATATGAGCTCAATCTCCAAAAATAAGGTACTTCTAAACTCTAATCTAAATCACTTGCTTCACTCAAACCTTAAACTGACTTAAGCCTCGAAGTGCCTGCAGGACCCCCTCCCGAAACCGTGAACTTTGAAGGATCAGGAGCAGTAAGAATTAAGGATGATCAGGAGAGGTATGATGGATTGACGGACCCGAACGACATTTTTTCCCTAAGGAGAGTTTTGGTCTAGGAGGTTTTAACAAGGCACTATGAATAAAATCGAAGTCTTCATTTCGAAAATTTGTGGCAACTTCACACCCACGGAACCAACTGTAAAGTGTATGATTACAACTTTTAAACATTAAAGCTTCACACCCACAGAATCGACGATGAGGTGTATAATTACACCTTTTAAATATTAAAGTTTCACACCCACAAAACCGACCGTGATGTGTATAATTACAGTTTTTAACCATTAAAGCTTTACATCCACAGAACCGGCTGTGAGGTGTATAATTGTGTGCAATCTTAAAACTACTCACACCCACGGAACTACCCGTGAGGTATATAATTGTGTACAACTTGTAAACATTAGTTTGTCGCCCACGGAACCGACCGTGAGGGGTATAATTACAACTTTTAAAATTAAAAGCTTCACACCCACGGAACAGATCGTGGGTGTATAATTACAACTTTTAAACATTAAAGTTTCTCACTCCTGAAACCGACCATAAAGTGAATGTTCATAACTTATTAAAAAGTGTCATTTGTACAACGACCATGAACAAATTATCATAACAAGCAGCATTCACTACAAATAATAACGGTAAAATTGCAAGTGGAATAAAGGTCGTATTCATTCACAAAAGGCTGACCAAGATGTAGCCATCAATACAAAGTTTAAAGGCTGAATACAAGCATGAAAAAGAGCCTAAACGACCAACAATGTACAAAAACAAAACAAATTACTAAGTCCCCAATTTGAAATAACAACATTTGGTGTTGTCATGCCCTCCTTCTCCTCTGAAGTCCCCTCGTGTGCCTCCGCCTCACCCTCGTCCTCGTCTGGGATGTACATCACCGGGATCAGCTCGCCCATATACATGTCCTTGCGGTTGTCGAACTTCCCCTCGTCTTCTGGAATCTGATATAAGTAAGCGGCCTGCCTATTACCTTGGGAAAACCCAAGATCATGCTGCTTGATCAAAAAAGTCTTGGAGTTCGCCGAGTTCTTTCTCAGCATTCGCTCAATAAGACCGTTTCTCTTCTAGATCTAGGGTCAGATTTGTCATCTTCTGCCTTAGGTCGACAACCTCTTCACCTAACACGTCCACTTTGCGGGTGATAGCTGCTTGCTTTTTCTCGAAGGCCAAGCAACGTTCACGGAGGAGGCCATTCTCAGCTCTTAGACTCAATCGTATTCCTTGATTTTGAGGCTTCCCCCTTGGCGGCCTCAACCTCCAACTCTAACTCCTTAACGCGGTGAGCTAGCTCCACATTAGCGTTAAGGGTTGAGGTCAGAGACAAGGTAGCCCCAGCCAGCTCACCCTTCAATTTCTTTACAGTCCTCGAGTCATCCTTATCCAACTCTTTCCCCACTACTCGGTCGATTAGGAGGGTGTGGGCATTCAGCTCTAGCACAGCGTTTTTCAGTTCCTGACAGGAGGAAGAGGTATACTACCTTCTCTCGTAGTCGTTCAGCTCCAAGACTACTCAATCGGATATCATTGTTTTCTTGTTCAGGGAGTTGAGGATGGAGGTCATTTCCTACTCGATAGCGGCAACCTTGAGCCATTTAGGCGATCGTTGAGTAAACAAACAGTCAGAGGCACGCCTGGAGGATTTTTTATCTTTTTTCTCTCTTTTCTTCTTGCGAGGCTTAGATGTCGGAACATAAGGCGGCTGATGAGGGGATGACACAACAATCGTGATAAGTTCAACCCTTTCGGATATCACCTCTTCATGAATCACTTTACCCTCTTGGCCAACATATCCTTGAAGACCTTGTTAGTACTCGGGTTCATGGCGGCAATGATGTCTGCATAAAACAAAACCAAGTTAGCAAATACTATGTGCAAGAGAAGTCAAAAGCAAAGGAAGACTGTCTAAAACTGAAAAGGTCGAGATGTCCTCTTCTGATAGGTCTGACCGCGGCCACATCCCGAACCAGGTAGGAGACTTGGTACAGTAAAGGGGGAACTTTGGCTCATCCCCATTGAACACATACTCTCAGCCTTCCCTCCCAAAAGAAATTTTGAAAAGGTGTCTTTGAAGTGTTTATAAGAGGAGGAATAGGGATCAAGTAGACGGTTTCTCGGTTGACTAACCAAAGACAACCACCCCACTTTCTTTCCCGATCGGGTTAAGTAGTCATACAGAAAAAGTGGAGGAGGGATGATATGTACGCCCATGCAGAAGTCGTCAAACGGTATGCAAACGCAAGAGTCCTTCATCACACGGGGCATACATGTAAAAAAAGTCTACAGATGACGACCCCCGACCGTGGAATACTAGGTCGGACACCGGACATCGTCGCAGAGAAAAAACGTGGTTGGGAACTGAAGGGTCTAGGATATCTTGAGTGTTAAGCAAAACCCTAAGAGCAGAGGCTGATCTATACTTGGAGTAGGCGATCCTAACATTGATAACCCCCCGTCATCCTCAGGGGCGTTAACTTCATTAACATCCTCTGAGTTACTACTAGAGGTCGACATCTCTAACCCCTATTCTCTATAATCGGATCCTCTACCCTAATAACCTATTCACTCCTAGCAGGCTCGAAATTCGAATCGCTAAGGGTAAAGTTACTAAAAGAACCCCCAATTGGACCAACCTCCCGTCCGTCCATACTTCTATGGCCGGTTGAGGCACCTTGCCCACCCGAGGACTCAGGAGCAGAATAAGAGTGAAGAGAAAAGAAAGCCATGATTACCTCAAGAGAAGAAAGCAGGAGTGGACTACCGAACTCTTGGCGGAGCAACTCGGTTAGCCGGATGAAAACGACGTCAAATGAAGCGGGGTCGAGGGCCATTTATAGCCAAAACCTAGCAGTGACGCGACCTCCTATCAGCCACACGATCTCAGTACCTTCAACGATTCACATGAAGCGAATTGTCACATCACGCTCGAAAAGCGTGACACGCAGAGACTAAAAAAGGCGCAGGAAAGTACAGCTTAAATAATTGTTTGCGGACAATTGGCACGGGAATTATGAACGTTTGTCTACTCGATACTAAATCCTCTTTTGGCTACTAGTCGCCCTCGAGGACTTGGAGGCCTATGTACTATACGATTGACCAAACGCACTAACCAAACTATATTTGCACGCACTCTTTTGGTATACTGAAATGGCCGACGGAGATGCTCATCTCGGTTGGTCACGGGTATAACAATCCCATTTACGCGTTGATTGGCAAGTGACACATGCTACTGATCAGCGACATGTGGCAACCCTATGCGTAGGACACGTGGAGGAATATAGAACGGATTTGAAGTGGAATGGACCATAACTGGCTGGGCCTTACGCTGGACTAGACCCGTTGGACCTGAATGCTCCTGGCCCATTAAAAAACTTATAAATATGAGCCCAATCTCCAAAAATAAAGTACTTCTAAACTCGAATCTAAATCACCTGCTTCACTCAGACTCTAAACTAACTTGAGCTTCGGAGTGCCTACATGAATCCCTCTTGAGACCATGAACTTTAAAGGATCAAGAGCATCAATAATTAAGGAGAATTAAAAGCGATCAAAAACTTTATTGTTGTTATTGGAGTAACTGATCTCTTGCAAGAACAATTGTAAAATAACTTTACTAAGTATAATATTTTCAATACCTTTTGACTGGATAATGTTTATCAAATTCATTGTTATTTAAAAGTTATTTTTGCATACATAATATATACATAATTTTATATTAATATAAAATTATTTGATTAATCATTTATGTGAAATTATAATTTAGTGGTTAAATGAAAAAATATATTTTAAAATCATTAAAAATATAACAGTTAGTGTAAGTTATATTAATATAATTTAATCCTTGTATTTGAATCAAAAATTTATGGTAAATCAATTTATCATACAAAATTATCACTACAAGAAAAAAGTTATTTAGAGACTAATATTTAACTACCAAATAAAATAGTTGCTAATTGTGATCAAAATAATCACCAAGTTAAGTTTTGATTGCTAAATAACTATAAAATAAAAGTAATGATTTATATCAAGAATAAATATTAAAAGGTGTACAATAATTTATATCAAGAATCTAATTACTCTAAGTCGTACTAAAAATTATACAACAATTTAAATTAAGATATTGAGAATTGTAAAATCAATCACTCTTAGTTGTATCAAAAGTTGTACAATGTTTAGATCAAAAGCTCAATCTCTAGGTTACACTTATTTTATACACCAAGTATAATCATACTCTATTTATACTAAATATTGTATATAAGACTCGAGTTTTATTTAAGTATAAATTTTAAATGGATAAAAGAAAAAAAATCTATAAATAAAGGATGAATGTCTCTTCTTTATTTTATTAGAATTTTATCTCTTTAAAACTCAGTTTCTTTAAATTCTTTCTAAGTTTAGAGAAGAATAGTTATTATTGTTTCATCTCATCAAAATGCCAATGATACAATAAGATAATAAGCAAGATAAACTAATTATTGAGTTTTAAGTAAGTTGATCATTTCCTACTAAAGATTATATTTGTTTTCTTCTCTTGTTAGGCGTTTGGTAATGTGGATGGTTGTTGGTGTAGGGCTTTGATGACTTATTTGAGGTTTTATGGATTTTTGAAAGTGTCATGAGAAACTTTTTAATAGGCACATAACTCTGATGTTTGTATTTAATCAATGTGTATGGAAGTTTATATATGTATAACGTTGATTATGAATTTTGGAATGAAATGGAGTATTATGGTATTAGTAAACAATTTGGATCTGAATATTAATATAGTGAAAATTTTGGATGGATCTTTTAACATGTTTTGAGTTGTTTTTTACTTTGAATTCTTTGCAATTCGCAAAATGTTGCTCACGGATTTGATATCACTCAAGTAGTGGTCTACCGCTCCAATGGTGTGTAATGATTAACTTCATCCATCACCATCACTTAAGTGATAGCGTGGACACTTAAGCAAAAGCTTGTAGCTTGAGAGATAGAAGAAGACCAGGACAACCTCTTTCTCTTCTAGAAAGCTTAATGTTTAAGCAGTGACATGTTCACTCAAATGAGAAATGTGATAATGTTATAGGTTTTGGAATCTTAGAGATCGTGCAACTATGTTAGGGTGCTCTCAAGGGAATATTGTTGCTCAAGTGCTAGTGAAACATTGAGTTTCATGTTTCTGAGACTTATTAGAAGTGGTCCAACAATATATCGCTCAAGTGTTGTAAAACACTCAAACAATGGACACCTACGTATGGAAGTAGGGGTTTGAGGAAGGAAGAGACAAAACCTAGTCTTGATCTCTGACATATTTCAGTCAATGTAGTATAGCTTAAGCGAAATAATTTTTCCTAATTATTAGAAATGAGGTCACTCAAGTGAGAAGAAGTCGCTTAAGTGAAGATTGGTGCTCAACTGCTGGTGAAATGTTAGCTTTTATGTTTCTGAAACTAGTTGAAAGTGATCCAACAAAGTTTCAAAACACTAAAACAATGAACGTCTAAGTGTTAAAGTGGGTATTTAAGTGAGGAAGAGACAAAACCTATTTTTGATCTCTAAGATGTTTCGCTTAAGTGGTGTGGTATCGCTTAAATAAAATAATATTTCCTAATTATGGAAAATAAGGTCACTGAAGCAAGAGGAGATTGTCGAAGCGAAAGGAGGTTGCTCAAATGAAAAGAGGTCACTCAAGCAATGCTTGACTACATTGATGATGATATCATATGTTGGAAAATGTATGTGTATGTTGAAAATCATGATGAAATGTATGTCATGCATGTTGAAATGTATATTGTTGAAAATGATGGTATAAATCATTGATGTGATATATAT
>Ga0209489_106075_pt1 | contig 19911 bp, 5 predicted proteins | sample SiratrowhiteBW_FD_187527 | JGI IMG/M metagenome (GOLD analysis project Ga0209489, IMG submission 187527) | Root nodule microbial communities of legume samples collected from California, USA - Siratro white BW (SPAdes) (version 2) | ecosystem: Host-associated > Plants > Roots > Nodule | place: USA...
ATATATATATATATATTAAACGAAGTTTGCAGATTATTTGCCTTGACAAACCTGATTATTTTGTTTCCTTCTAAAATATCAAATATATTAAAAATATCTTTAAAAATTATATTTACATCTCCTAAATTTTAAAAATGCTTTTTAAGGTCTTTTAATAACGACGTCCACGTATAAAAAATTGATGTTAATTTTAACACGTAAAATTTGCACAGTTAACAACATTTTTTTATTAAATATATAATTAGTATTCGTTAGGAATCTAAATGTGAATATAAGTTTTATATATTGAATAAAAATGAGAAAGTTGAACAATATATAAAAAGAATATCTATAAACATAATGTTTTAAGATTTTGGGTTGAAAGTGGTGTCATTTTTTCTCATAGATTGGGCTCTTGTCTCATTCTTATTTGTCTCTTCGGTATTTTGCCCCTTGATTTTATCAGCAAATGATATCAGAGTCGATGATTTGTGGTGGTGACCAGCTCAGATGAGTACAATTTGATCCATGTATCGAAAGTTTTCTTGACATGAAAACTCACAAACCTAATGCCTTAAGGTTTTGAGTTGAAGGTGGTAGTGTCATTCCCTCATATCTCATTCTTGTTTGTCTTTCTGATGTTTTTTTTCCCCGATTTTCCCAATAATATTATGTTGAGAATCATTCAGATAAATTTTTCACCTATTATTATAACTAGTACAAATTTAAAAAAAATATGTTTATATTTTAGAAAAACCTAAAAAAGATGTTTAAATTTAAGAAAGATAAAAGAAATACTTCATTTCTATACATGCCTAATATTTTATACGGATAAATATGTAGGTAACGTAGATAATTATGTGAATTCTAAATTCTAATATTTATAGTATTGGAGATTTATTTATGAATATCATCTTGTTGAAAAAATTGAGAAGGGAAACACAGGAGAGTTTAATAAGAATGAGACAAGAGTTAGATTGGTAAAAGAATGACATTATCTTCAATTTAAAATTTTAAAATATCAAGTTTGTGAGTCTTATTTCTTATATATTGTTCAACTTTCTCTTTTTACTAAATAACTTACATTTAAATACTTAAGACTCATAAGTAATATGTACATATAGATATTATCGACGGATGAAAAAGTACACATATTTTTTCATGGATACTATATAGTAAGAAATTATTTACACGCTAAAATTCTTATTAATACTCATAAAAAGGAATTCTCAAGTAAAACCTATAGTTTTTATTACCTATACACATATCACTCATAGTTATGAAATATTTTTCATAAGTAATTTGTAGATAATTTAATTTATTTACGATTTTTTTTTATTACCTACAGATTTTAATTGTAAGTAAATTTGTTTTTTTGAATATGAATTATTATTTAGTAGGTTGAGTGAATAATTCAATAGAATTAAAATAAGTATTTTTTTTAAGCAATAATAAATATAAAGTACTTTGAGTTGAACTAATATTTGTCATATTTCAATTAGAAATAAAATTTTATTTGATTTGAATTGAATTAGAAAGAACACTGTTAAGTTTTCCATAAAATTTCCGAGTTTTTGTATGTAGAATTTATGTTTAAATTTCCAAACAATTAAATATAGTTTCGATTAAAACAAAGTTTTGGGCCAAATTTTGCTAAGTGAAAAGAAATTTGGCTTAGCAATTTTGAAAATCAAGAGTTTCTTTCCAAATTTCGCAAAATAAATTGTGGTTTAATCATTTTAAAAAAGAAAGTTATTATCCAAATTTTGCTTTAATGGATTTTGATATTTTGAATTCCTAAAAATGAAAAGAAAAGCTTAAATTGTGTGTATTGCTCTTATGTTTTAAATAGTTTTGTTGCGTATTTTTTTTATTTATTATAAAAATCTTATAAACATATTTATGAGTATTATGTATATGTATATTATATATGAATGTAACGTTTGTTAGTTGTGTGGTGATTAAAGAACTTTTTTTATTCGAAATAATTTCCTAGTAACATTGAAGTTGTTTACTAGTAATCTGTATATTTATTACTTATACAAAAGCAAAAGCAATCACTATGTTTAAAGAAATCAACGTGAATTGAATAAAGTTGTATTTGTGTGATTGAATAATTTATTAGACTTGTATTTATTAAGGGTATTAATATGTCTTGATGTAAGCATTGAATCGAGAATGTGCTTACGAGATCTAAAAATAACTTAAGCTGCATAATTGATGGAGATTTCATTACTTGTGCGGTTATGCTTAAGTGAGAGAATCACAATTGTGTGATAAATAATTAGAAGTTATCCTAAAATGTGAATTTTCAATTGGATTAGAGTAATTAATGTGCAACTCATTGGCTAGATAACAAGGTATTAATCCTAATACTCAAATTGAATATAATATTTCAAAAGTAATCTATATTATTATAAATAACATTGCTAAAAGGAGTTGCTGATTAAATATTTGAAATGATTAATTGATTCCAGTTTAGTTTATTTTTGTATATTACATGTATTATTTTTTTATATGCTAAAATTATATTTTGATAGGGGAGTTAATGTTATACGTACATAAACATCTAAAGTTGCATAGCTGACAAAAAAAGGAAGATGAAAGAAGTGTGACATAGATATTTCCATATATCTCGAAAAGCTTTGCTTTTATATTTTTTTAAGGACAAGCAGATTGTAGATTAATAAATGTTACTGCTTTATATTATTGGGACCTATCTACAAGTATAATAATCTTAAAATACATTGAAAGTATAACTTCCTAATCTACTCTTTCTAAAAATTAAATATATCAACATTTAAAAAGATATATTATCTTGTATGATTATTAAAAACGTAAATTAATAATTACATTAGTTAAATAATCAATAATATAATAGCAACTAAAGAATTACATTTGATCCAAGATTTGATGCAAGAATTCAAAGGGGCCACTCATGAGTTATCAGGCAAGAAAACTCAGTTGTAAGCAACATCACATCGACTCAATTCAGATGTGTGAAATGTAATAAAATTGGTGCTGTCTCGCGGGTCTTAGTGACTAAAATATATACATCACATCAAATCAATTTTTTTTTATCCACAAATAGTGAATATATTAATTATTATTAATAAGAAATTCCAACCACAATCTTTTTTTTTTATTTTTACTAAATTTAGTAGGTAATATATGAGTTTTTATCAATAAAAAATTCGAACCACGACCTACATATCTTTTCGTTTTACTTTTACCAGTCAATATTATGTCTCTGTTCATTATTGTGTATATAAATCACATCCGTTCAATTTAAATGGTTTTTTTTTTGTCAGATTTAGATTATTCAGTTAAATTTAGAAAACACAGGTTGGGATATCTTGATTATAAGGCCTCACAATCGAGATTTTGACAATCATAGCTTTTTTTTTTTTTTTTTTATTTTATTCTACATATATGTGTGTTAAAGTTTCAAATATAAAAATAAATATGTTGGACAATAAAGTATAATATTCGATCAAATCTTCATAGATTCTCATAAGACTTTGATAATGTATTTGTAAGAAAATTCTCGAGTCGAAAATGTTGGTAGATGTGTATAATGATAAAATTACAGGTACGCGTTTTTTGTCTGATCATTTTACTCAATTCGGTTATATTTATACATCTTATCTTAGGTGACATAGGAAATATATACTCTCATGAAACGTTTTAGCTATAGGCTTCAAGATCCAAGTTATTAGGTTTTAGTTATACTAAATTTACTTATTGGTTTAATTTGTCACGAAGTTCAAATTTCCTAAAAGAGATCTAAAAATATTGTCTTCCAAGTCAATAGGTTGAAATTGTGATTTGAATATCATCACATTTTCATATTTGTTTGATGTGTTTTCATTGGGATTAATTATTGTTTGGACTTTAATTAAATTATTTCATTTTGGTTAAGGCTGAAGAGACTTTTCATCTTTAGAAATTTGGTGGTGCTTTCCTAGAATCAAGGATTATGAATATTCATTTTTTTGGCTTTTTTTTCCTAGGACAAGTTCAATTTTTCTTCTTTCATGTGAGTTGTTTTCACACTTTGTTTTACGGGGAGCAATTTTGCATTCCATGTCTATTTTCACTTTCTTGAGGTGCATTACTAAATTATTTGTAACTAAAACATTTCGGTTTAGATAGCTCCCCGAAGTGGTATTAATTATAAAATAAAGTTGAAGTTTATAATCAGACCTTAATCAAGGAGTTATGTGTAAGTTACTCCTATTTGTGGTTTAGGTTCTTTTATTATGGTTAACAATTTAAACTGGCCTAAACTTATATGGATAATTTGATCCTAACGTTGATCAAATTCTTAGGATTGTTTTTTTTTATTGAATGAGACAACTTTCAACATATTTCTGAATTAAAAAAATATTAAATTCTTATGAAATGAGACAATTTTCAACATATTTCTAAATTACAAAAAAATACTAAATTCTTAAGAAATGAGACAACTTTCAAAGTATTTACAAATTACAAAAAGAAAATAATGTGTATTGTGATGGTCTCAACAAGAATAGAACTAAAATAATGTGATATGACGATGGTTATAAGTAAATGGGTTGGATCAAATAGATTGATTTATCATAGGATAACTTGATATTTTGTCTGTTAGCCCGTCTTGGTCACCTTGTTAGCCTAGGACTAGCTGCCCCCATGTACCTTTTTTATTTATTTATTAAAATTAAAACAGAAATTATAATTTAAAAAGGTTTTCATTTTTTTTTATTTTGTATGATACAAATACATAATAATATTTTAATTTAAATTATAAATATTTATAAATTGAATTTTAGTTATTGATTATAATTAAATAATTTAACATCTAAAAAAGTAATTATTTTAATTTTATTTAATTAGAAACATGAATTAATCAATTAAATACTTAAAAAAATATTTCCGTGTTTAAGTATATTTGTGCAACAATGAAGTAGATCTTTACATTAGGCTCTAGTGTTGGCAGTGGTTGGTATCTTTAAAAAAGAAATATAGAGAGATTTAGAGATATGTTTAAATCCATATATAAAAAATAAAAACACCAATATCAATACAAAAATTTTAAACAACAAATTTGTAAATTATTTATTTTTATTCAATATAAGATTCTACCTCACACTTAAATTTAGCTTTAATAGTAGAGATCAATTACTATTAATTATAAATGAACTCTCAATGATCTTTTTATTCAAAAGTTTATGCAGACTAAATGTTTTCTTACCAAAATAGAGTGATTAGGTGAGCTAATATTTTACACAACCCTAATTGAAAGTTTTAAATTTTGAAATTGTGGATTGTGCAACTAAATAAAAAGCTTCATTTTTAACTTATGGTTGTTAGCTTTTAAGTATTATTTACTTTTTTAATAATTTTTGACAAAAATATTTTATTTTTTATTTATATTTTTACTTTTACACAATGTATTCGAATCTTATTTTGCTCTTTTTTAATATTTTTTTCTGTATAATTCATTATTGTTATTTTGAAAACTACAAATGAGTTTTATTAACAAATCAAATATCACATTTGCATTCAAATAATCGTATTAATTTCCCCTATATATTTATTTTAGGATGAAATATCATTTATAAATATTTTCAAATGAAATAAACTATAACAAACTTACGTAAGAGATTCAACGCTAAAATTTGATATACATCATTAAATATTTTCTTCCTATTACTATTTTTCTATATTATTTTTCTTATAAATATTTTCCTCCTATTACTATTTTTCTATATTATTTTTCTTTTCATTGTATTCTTTTTGTATTAAGTATCTAAGTGTGAGTTTAAGTCTCACATGGAGTAAAAATGAGATTATTGAATAACATATAAAAAAGAAGACTCGCATATCCAATGTCTTAAGGTTTTGGGTTAAAGGTAGTGTCATTTTCTTATGTGGATTTTGGCTCAGTTCTCATTCCTGTGAGATTTCAGGCAAAGCGTGTCCCGTGTAAATGTCTTTTAATTTTTTTAGAGCATACTATAGTTAATAAAAAATAAAAAAAAATTATGGTTAAAATGTTTACAACTTTTATCATAAATTTGTTTTTCTTATCTTGTATTCTTCCTGTCATGCTTTGTGACTAATACTAACTTTTTTTAATTCGTAGATGTTTTAGAAAATTAATAATCAATAAAAATTTGTAAAAATTTATGGTTAAAGTATATACATTTTTTATAAATATACTATGGTGAGATGTGAAAAGCACTTAAAATAATTGATTCACCTTCGTACATATGAACATTTTTTTTTAAATATGCTTAGTTTGTTGTTTCTATTGAATTTTTTAATGTATAGACTCTCTTTGGATACAAATCACGGATACTCTCCACCCGTATCAATATTGAGATATTCAGCATGCAGTACTTGAATTTGAGATTGATATTAAGTTGAAACAATAATGCATATGATTGATGTAGTGTATGACTTAATGATATATTTTTCTTTACCATTTAAAAATATGTAATTTGTACGAAATTTGATGCTGGTATATTTATTGGATGAGTTTTAACTTTTATAAGTGATACTTGTAGCTATCTAAGTTTGACTCGTCCATAGGCTCCAACAAGTTAGAAGAAGAAGAAGAATAAAAAATCCACAAGTAATTCCATACATTGTGTACTGATTTTACCTTTTGATAGGTTAAAGTAGTTCCCTTGCCATAATTATGTTTGAAAATGGAACTTTTTGATACAGTTTGTAGAAGGACACCATGTTAATCTATCAGTGGCAAAGTATAAATTCAAATAATGAACCACGGAGTACGTAAAGTGCATTAGCCTATCATTTTGATTTGGTTTAAATATCTAATGATCCACAGTTGTTTTTCTTTTCAAAAAATAAAAGAACAGTGCATGCACGTGGAGTGAAATTACATTAGTCACGGGCTAATTGCAGTTTGATGCCTGTGCACGTTTTGCATTAGCTTTGATTCTGTTCTTGAATCTGTATTCCTCACGGGACAGAAGTTACAAGGGCAAAGTAGTTTTTCGGATGAACTGCATCTCATTCACCAAAATCGACGAAAAAAGAGAGGCTTCAAATTAAAAAAAATATATTTATTTGTAACATTTTCATCTCTCAGATAAAAAATAACAGAATTTATTTAATATTGCACTAGGTGCGATGAAACAAAACACTACAGCAACATAATAATAACGTGAACTTAACCATCCATGCACGTACAACAATCACATCTCACACCTTAATGAATAAGAAAGCACAAAACAAAGCAAAGCCACGAATAGCAAATACGAATTGAAAGCAAATTGTGACTAAGCACATTGGAAATCACGTGGGACATTTCTTGAGCAAACGTTGAGAAGCAAGGAGAGTGAGATGGGAAGGTTGAGGTTGATGCCCAAAATGTTAGCTTTAAGGGCAGTGCAGAGGCACACTGCAGCCTCAAGATCAACCAGGCCATCGAGAAGGGTGCAGCAAGGGGTGACTGGTGGTTGACCCAAGGTGGCGTTCACCAACCCGTTTAGCACATTGGCGCACACACCTAGTTTCAGTGCGTCACGGGGGCACGAGCCACTGGAACCACCAGAGCCTCCTGAACCACCGGAGCCTCCCGAACCACCTGAACCACCATAACCACCTGAAGGAGTGTGCCTTGGCTTAGAGCCAGGGCAGGTCTCACAGGCAGAGACAAGGGCAAAGAAGAGGATGTTGAGTGTGAGGAAAAGAGCAAGGGAAGAGCGAGTTTTGGAACCCATCTTAAACTCTTGTAGTTGCTAATAGTTCTTATTTTCTTCAAATACCAGCTAACTATCAGAGCTTAAGGGAAGAGTGTTTGTAGGGATGGGAGTTATTAGCAATCCATGGTGGTTTATATATATGCTTAGAACACCAAGTGGCGTGAATTGTTTAAGAACTAAAAAATGTTAAACGGGTTTGGGATAGGAGAAATGAATTCATGAAATGACTATGTGAGTAAATGATTGAGCTTTAGCTGGCGAGGAAAGTCTATGAATTAGGTTTTGGATGCTTCTGTTGGTGATGAGGGCATTCCAATCAATCAGGAACCATAGTATAAAGTTTTGCATCTACCCACCACTACCTTAATTAAGATCATTCGGTTAGTTAAAAGAATAACTGTAAGAAAAATATTTAGAGGATAAATTTTTTTATGCAGAATTTAAAATCTTTTATATAATATGATAGAAAAAAATTAAATTTGTGGAGGTAATTTGATTACTTATATTAAATAATTTTAAATTTTATTCAAAAGGTAATAGTTTAAGTGAAAAATCTATGTCCCACTTGTTTGATGTGTTGTTGATTTTTTTCTTTTTTTCTGGTTAGGTTATCATTTACATGTTTGACACACAGACGTGTTAATTGATTTAAGGTTAAGGCTTCAAAATGGAAGAAGTTTCTTATGGTTATTTCTATACAATGTCGCTAAAATTATTTCTGTTAATGTAGGCTAATGTTTCTAAGATAATATTAGAAAAATTAACCTTGATTAATATTAGTTAAAATGAATGTAGTTAATATTGATTAAAAACAACCTCAATTAACATTAATTAAGATAAATCTTGTTGAGTTAGCTGAAACAATCTTACGAGATTTAATGAAAAAATAACTTTAACCAACATCGGTTAAATAATTTCACTAAATAATGTCTTTTAATTATTAAATATGTTCAATATTAAAATATTTTTTATTGGTAATAACTATAATACTCTGTTCAACTAAGAAAATTAAAAGTAAATAAATTTAAGTCATTTTATCCAAATGAAAAATGAAAAATTTAAAATGAAAACAATTAAAATTCAATATATTGCAATTTTGTGAAGATTGTGAATTTTTTTTTTATCTAAACACATTATACAAGTTACTCTCTCATTAAACAAGATAAAGGAGAAAAAGACAACATACTAATTTAGTCTCACCACAAAAACTTTTACAAGAGAAAAAAACTAAATAATAATTTTAATAAATTATTCCATTAATTAAGCTTATTTTATGTATAAATTAATTTATAAAGTTTTTTTCATATTACTTCTCTAACGTTGTTTTTATTTTTTTAACTTATATATAAGCTTATTTTAACTTATAATAAAATTCATCTCATTTTTTTCTCATCTAAAAGTCCTAATAGAGAAATTTATCCAGGATGTTCTGAATAACTTTAAACGAATTTATTTTTATCTTTATCGTTGATTTTAATGAGTAAATATTTTTAATTGTTAATTGAAATCTCAAAGAAATATTGATAATAGCTATCACTCACTTCCTTGAAATTTAGTATTTTTAATGAGTAACTAAACATAATTATTAAATTTAAAAAGTGGATGATGATAATAGAAACACTTTGGGATACCTTGATTGTAACCATTAATTTTCTTAATATTTAACAATCCTAATAAACAATTAATCTTAATTATCGATTCTAACTTTTAGAATATACTAAATATAATGAATAACGGGATCCTAAAATCATTTTATGTTTACGCAGCAAACAATCATTACCGTAAAATATGATAGTTATCCAATTTTATCGAGACCTCCTACTTCTATGTTTCTTAATTTCTCACAATATGAAGAAGGCTATTCTTTTTTTAATATTTCCATTTTTTAATCATTAATGTTGTCCCCGTATCCAAAATCCATAAAATATTAAATAATATTTTTTAACAGCAAAGCTTCTTTTAATAACCATTTCAATTAAAAAGATTAATCAAAATAGTATATTTGAATATTACTTATTTAACACCGGGTTCATACCTAAAAAACGGAGAACATTTCTTAGGTAATTGAATAAAAAATACTAATTACGTATAAAAAAAAGTGTATGACTTGATTTTTTTTTCATTTAGAAGTTTTATATTGTTATTTTTTTCCACATAAAAATGTAGATTGGCTATTTAACATGATTAATATTTTTCAAAGTTATTTCTTTTCATTATATTTCTGTTATCAATATATATAATAATAATAATAATAATAATAATAATAATAATAATAATAATAATAATAACAACAACTCAAATGTAATTTTTATTTATCTAAACTTCAAATGTGAAATAATACACATTTCCAATTATTAATAATTGTCACGCACATAAAATCTACATTAAAAACTTATTTATTCTATATATTATATAATATACACCAAAAGTTTTGTAAGTGCATGTAAAATAATGCATGAGTCAGCCTGTAATCAACTTAAAAATATTTATTTTTGTTTGTTATGTATTTTTTTAAGTTAACTATATTTATGAAAATGTAATTTCACTTATGTATGTATTTTCAAAGATTTGTAAAGTAATTAAATAGGTTTCGTGTATAAGATTGAGCTGGATTGATTTTTCAATAGGAGTGATCAAATGGGTCATTTGGGTGAGGATGAGGTGGGGTGGACTATTCTGTCACGAATTGAAAGTTTTGATCCGTTTAAAAGGTACACTGGTAGGTTTTCGATTTTTAATATGATTACATTTTATTAAATATAATACATGTATTAAAAATATATTTAAACACGTAAGTATTTTTCAAATTTTTAATCAATTAATTAATTAATATTTTAATTAGAAAATTTAAAAAATTATTACTTTACATAGAAACTTAATTTGTAGGTTTTAAAAATTTAAGTTATAGTCTTATTGTATATGTTTTATATATGCATCTTTTAAATAATATAATAATTTTTTTTTAATTTTAAAATTGAAAGAAAGTTTGACTAACACCTCACCTATGATCTGCTAAATTGATGATGAGAGGAGATGAGTTCAAAGGACTACTCTTTTTTACCAATTTGTTCTACTATATTCGTGACAAGTCGATCTATTTTGTTATTCCTAATTATTTATTTATCTTTATATAAAAATCATAATTTTATTATATAACTTCCTTTAATTTGAATTAAAGTATTCACATTAAAAAAATAATAACCAAAATTTACGATAAATTATTGAATATGTGAGAAAAATAATAATTTAAAATTTTTAAATAAAAAGGTGTTGTCATATATTATTATTAATAATTGTTATACTTCATTACAATTTCCTTAAAGTATTTTCTTTCGGAATATAATATTTTGATTAACATTTTAAAAATATCATTAATTAATGAAATGGTCATTTTAAAAAAAAAAATATAATCTATTAAAAGTTATTATTGAATACTTTTATAAATTCAGGTAGAGGAGGAAGACAGCAATTGAGTAAAAATAATAAGTGATTAAAATTAAAAAAAAAGTTATAATATATCTTAGAGACTTACATTCATTATTATTCTTATTATTAATAAATAAGTATCATTAATATGAAAATAAATCTATATATATAGATATATATATATATATATATATATATATATATATATATATTATTGGATAGTGGCAATAAAGACAATAAAACATGTTACTTACAACATGTGCACACGGCAATAACCTAAGAAAAATTGTACTTAACACACATTTCATACTAATGCCTTTTCATATTGAGATCTCCGTGAAGATGATGCTGTATGGACCCACTTTGGTTAAACCAAGCCCGTGACTCTCTTATCTGTAAATGCTTCATATAATGATTGCTATTTTATAAGTTAAAAAGGCTTAGCAGAAAAACTTCCACATGTGACCCTATTTCATGGTCCGAAAGCGTGGAAATAATTAACTTTGCTTTTAAAAAGTAATTAGAAGTCTTGGTCACTGCCTAATCTGGATTGTGTTTATCTTTAAGTCAATAATTATGTTATGGAGTGCGTAATTAAGTTTCGATCTCGGATATATAAAAAGGTTCAACATCAAATTAATCAACTAAGGGCAATAGATTATGGAGTATTCTGTTCTGGCTTTCATTTGTAGGCTTCTCTGGTTTCGTTTTCAAACCCTAAGCATATATCTAAACAAATCGTAGTGATCAAAAACGTAGTTTGCGTCTGAAATTAACGTTCCAGCTTTACATGTATGTTTGTGATTAGAACAGGTCATAAGTTTGACTGCATATATCTCGAAAGCATTTTGCCAAAAAGACAAGCAATAAGAACCCAAAGGATTGGACTGAATATACACAATAGTCCAATTAATACTTATGTTTATTTATGAACAATTAAAACGTATAATACTACCGCACTATCATAATACTTATTATTGTTTAAATTTTTTAACACGTATTAACAACAATAGCTGTGTTAAAAAAAATTATTTAACATTTTTAATTTAAAGTCTCTCACAAATTCGAGGACTACAATCATAGTTTACTCAATTGTTATTGGAGTAAATATATCTCTACCCATTTCCATTGAAACTAATTATCTTTGTAAAACTTTTTTAATAATATATACATAATATTAAAAGGTATAAGGGTAAAATAAATTATTTATAAAATCATGACTTTCATAACATCTTTCTAAAATTTTTGTCATGATATCACATGCGACTTTTGAAAAACTCACATGGTTTGTTTTAAACTTCACCACTGAAAATAAAATCGAATGATTAATATTTATTCATTTTATTCTTACATAAAAACAAGTTTCTCTTACGGGATATGTAACATCCGTATCTTCTCTAATATTTGATTAAATTGATTGAAATTAATTAAAAATGAAAAAATTTAAAACATAACATATATTATTTTTTATCATACACAAATATATAGAAATAAATTATATGTTGTTATGTGAAATTTATGCAAGTTTAGTGGTTAATTCAACTAAAACTTAAACTATGATATGAAAAAGACAATAAAAGCTTCTACATATTCTATAAATATACATTCATATAAATTTCTCCAAAAAATAATATTATTAGTCATATTTGTTAATTTTTTATATGATATTTTAATTCAATTTCTTCAATTTGGAAGCCTTCTAAACTTTGTTTATATATATTGAGTAAATACAAATAGAAGAATATGTTAAACGTTGTTTTAGACCATTATTTCCTATTTTTTAAGCTAAAATAAGGGGAAAAAACATAAAATTTAGTTCCTTTGTAAAAAAGAAAGAGTAACAATTAGTTAACAGAAACTCAGATTGTTGAGCTAAAATGAGGTAGCTAGAACAATGAAATATAGAATAACACAATTTGCCAAGCGAATCTGAACTTATTGAGCAATTTTGGAATGCTGAATCGAGTGTCATTAGAAGAAATTCATTTCTTAAATCTCATTTTGCCAGAGTGAAAGCTACACGGAAAGAAAAATAAACATTCTAGAGATTTATTCAAAAAGGCCTAATTCCCTCAGCGCATGTGTTGCAAACCAATGTCCATATGTATACAAGTTAAAGGCTATATACAAATTTTAAAAGGCAAAAAGAGGAAGCTTTTATAATTAAATATTTCTATTATTAGTTTTGAGAAATTTTTAATCCTTGGAAAAAGGAGTTAGTAGAGAAGAAAAGAATAGGAAAACTCCATTACATAATGGAAATCTGGTTAATGATGAATTTTCGCAATGATCTCATCAAGTTTGTGTTAATTTGTTTATTTATCATTAAGTATAGATAAACTCTCTTTTGTTGAAATTGAATATAATAATTTGTCTTGTATATATGACCTTATGTTAAGTGTGCTCTATATTTTTTGTATCCCTTCCAGTGATTCTATCTTTGTATTTAATGTTTTATATGGTTGAAAAAATATGATTAATTTAGACCATTAATGATATTTGATTATTTTTTTTATAGGAGATTGAATCACCTCGTGGGTTAAATACCTAAAAATAAGGTATGTTCATTGGCTAATTTAAGTTTTTTTTATTAATACAAGAACTTTTATGAAATTCTTAAAATATCAATATTCTCACAAAAGAACTTGAAATTTAGTTATTGAGAGGCCAATAGTTATTATCAAGTCCTAGTTTTCAAGACTTCACATTCCTCAATATTTCTAACTATTAAGTCATCATTCCAATAGTGCTAACTTGTTATCATATCACTTAATTAATTAAGAGTATGTTGTCGTAATTAATGACATTGAATCCTCATTATATAATTATGATTTTTAACACCACTTTCAAATAATTGCATCTTTCAAGTTGTTTTTGCATTTCTCCTTGCATAAAAAAAGCTTGAAAAGGATTTTTTTTTTTTCATGCTAAAGAAAAATGAGTGTGAAAAATCTACAATTACATCTTCAATTCTTTCTTAATGTTTTTTTGTTTCATGTGGTAAGGAATTTTTATTGTTAGTTTTGAGTCTTTTATTGTGATTAAGTACTTTATACAAATTTATATAATTTAACATGTGTTTACTTTAACGTGGTGATTCAAGAAAAAAATGACGAAGATGATTTTTGCTTGTGCAATATCACTTGAAGCAAAAATAGTATCGTTTAAACCTTGTCGTTTAAAGTGATCATGCTTTAAACAATTTTCCTTTATTTTTTCTATAAGATACTATGCTTCATTCACCTTACACAATTTTTAATTTCACTTAAGCGTAAAATAGGTAACATAGATTTATGGTGTATGTTTTTACAGTTGCCGTCCCAAAAGAGAAAATTCATCAATGCTTATTTTAAAGGATTTATGATGGCTTTGTAACTGAATTTTTCAGTGATAGAAAATCAACATTGCAACTTATATATTGTCACTAAAATACAATTTTTTTTAACCGTAAAAAATAAATTGAATCAAATAGAAGATTTAAGGGATATTTTCAACCCTTATACAAAGTATAGAGTTAAAAATATAAAGTATCTATTACATGGCTATTCTAATAATATAATAAAATTAACTAATGTAATCATAATAATTACATAATAAAACTAAAATAAACTTAATTTCAAATTATGATGAAAGCATTCTAAACCCTCATGCTAAGAAACATTTTTTACTTTGTCACACTTACCAATACATACATTTAGTGTTAATATAAATCATCATACTATAAATTCATATCACATAATAAGTCCGCCGTTGATGTTTTGTGCTATTCCTTTCCTTCTCAATAGTAAGGCACTATACAACTATTCTATTTTAAATCACTTTTGTGACAAAATACTTGATTATCCATTAATTTTATCACAATAACTATCAGAAATATTTATTACTCGAAACCTCATCATAAAATTAACAATTTCATTATGACGTAACATATAATATCATTTCAAATATTTAGAAAAATCTTTTTAATTGTAAATCACTTTATAATTGTAAAAAGAAAATTCATTAGTACTTATTTTAAAGGATTTATGATGTAGACCTTTTCATTACAAATATTTTTAAATTAATTATCAAATAACAAATATTAAAAAGTACTATATAAATGTATTTTACATTACTGTGTAACTTGATTAACGTAATCTTAATTCTTCGATCTAATTTTGTTAACTTCAGTTTCTTCTTTAAAGAAGAAATTAATCAAACATTTTTCATATAAATTTTTTTATTTTTATTAGACAACAGTTTTTAAAAAAGAACTTCAATTAAATAAATAGAAAATTCTTGTCCACATCATACAACAAATCTATTCACTCAATTTCAGTTGATCCCGAAATGTCCTCATAAAATTTGTCGTTGACTTTTTCAATTGGGTGTTTTCCGGAACTTCCTCATTTGGAGGCCCATTTTCTTGCATTGTGTACATCGTTAACATTTCGAGGACTCTAGAAATAAATATGTAGGACTCGTATTTTAGCGAAGGAATAACATAAACAATGAGAGAGTAATTGTAAGAAGCGTTTCATACTTGTAATGGTAAGCCAAACCATCTATTATATACTAGAGATTTTTCACATATTATCATTTCTTTTAAATTATATTGAAATATTATTATAAAAAAAAATTCTAAGTTATACTCAAATGATTGTAAAATTTTAATTTCTTTAAGCAATGACAAATGAACCACTTAAGCACGTATCATTGGTACTTAAAATAATTACTTGTAAAAACAAGTGTTGATTGTTGACTATTGTTACTTAAATAAGTGGTCAGAACACGAAATATTTTCTAAGAGACTTAAGATCATGGAGAAAAAACAGTTGAAACATAACACGAATCCTCTGACAGAAAAATGAAGCACAAAATGAAGAAGAGATTGAAACGCAATAAGAAATTTTACAATGATGGAAAGAAAAATCCTAGTGATTGAAAACTTACCTCGGTCTCTCTTACTTTTCCTTCTTTCAAAACACTTTATGAGAGAAAATTTAAAACTCAAAGTCTTGTATAAAAAAACCTTTTTCTAAGAGATACCTGAAATCATAAAGAGAAATTTAAAACATTTTTTAACAATAAAGAATTGCAATTAATCGAGCATTTAAGGAATATTCGAACCCCTATATAAAAAGAAAAAACCTATCCCTTACAATTAATCGAGCATTTAAGGAATATTCCAACCCCTATATAAAAAGAAAAAACCTACCCCTTAAAGTAAACAAAACCCAAGCTACAAAAAGAAAACTAGATAGTTCTAGTATAATTGGATTAGAAATCCTAACAAAGTACAATCTTATTAAGGGAATGCACACACAAAGAACAAAGATCCAAACCCAAACAATAAAACATAAAAAAAAAAAAACGAGAGCAAAGCCAGTCTACTACAATTACTACAACAGGAAAGACACAATCAAAAACCAAGTCAGTAACATTCAGCACTAAACCATCTCGAAAAGTTATTGACACCAGAATCAAAGTCTTCATTCCTTACTCAAAGTAACATGTCAGTGTCTGAATCCATCTTGCATTAGTGTTGTACTACCCATTCTGTACTGCCATTGCTTTCCTTATCGCCCTATTAATGCAAACCGCTACTGGTAAGCCCGACCATGCCTTCCATTCTAAAAATTAGTACACTATTGGATTCAACATGAATGTTGTCCTGCAAAGTAACCAACCAATATATTGCAGCAAAACCTTCACACGTGTACCCCAACCCTCCAAAACCAGAGTATGAACCCCAAAGTCTATCAAACTTCTCTTAAACAATCTCTAGAATGTATACACCATTCTAAAAAAATGTTTTCTCGTAATCTAGGATGCATACACCAGAGAAATTTAAAACATAACAGGAACCCATGACAAATGAACCAAATACAATATGAAAATGAGATATTAAATCCATAAAGAAAGGCAAACAAACATAATCTAACATAACTAACAAAAAGAGGTATATGGTGAGATAATAAAAAAAATTAGACATAACGTATATAAAAAAAGTATCTTGTGAGATAATAAGAAAGATAGAAATGAAGAGAGAACCATAAATACTTTGAAAGCTTTAGACTACAACAATTTTTAGATTTATCCATGATCAAAATTCATCCATGATGTCGATAAATCAAAATTTTCACAAAAAATTTAATTAACTGTAAAAATTATTTTTATTAATGTTATTATCCTTATTAATAATTTTCTACAAGAAAAAAATCAAACTCATCTGGCCTTATTGATACACATATAACTTGTAACCACTACACTATAACAACTTTATTTATTATTATTATTATTAGTCATAATAATATTAATAATGTTAATAATAATATTAACAATATAGTAATTATTATCATAACTACTTTTATTATTATTATTATTATTATAATAATAATAACTATTATTTTAATTACTTTTATTATTATGATTATTATAATTATTACTATTATTATTATTACTACTACGGTCATAATAACTATTATAATTATTTATTTTATTATTGCTAATAATAATTATTATTAATATTATCATAGTTATAATAATACTAATAATAATTACTATTATTATTATTCATAATTATTACTTTTATTGTAATTAATGTTATAATTCGTTGGTAATTCACAACATTATTTATTTGTCGGTAAGATTCACTAATACTTCACAAAATCATATTATTTATTGGTAAGGTCTGTCGATAATTGGTAGTATCATAGTAACCATGGTAAAATTCTTTCGGTGATTAACAACATCGTATTATCCATTGGTAAATTTTGTTGTTGTTGTGAATCAATTCGTAATTCACAACATCAAATTATCCATTGGTAATTTACTGCATCGTGTGTATCTGTCGATAATTTCCAATAACATTTATCCGTTGGTATTCAAAACATCATATTATCCGTCAATAATTTACAATATCATATTATTTGTCGATAAAATCCATCAGAAATTCATAACATCGTACTATCCATCGTCAATTCACAAAATCATATTACCCATTACTAAAATCTATCGATAATTCACAATGACATTTCTATCAGTAAAATTTGTAGGTAACTCACAGCAGCATTTGTCTATCAATAAAATCTGTCAATAATGATATTTATCGATGGATAATTATCCGTTGATAATTATCTATTAGTAAACTCAAAAACTATTGTAGTATTAGGAGGAAAGCTTATTAGGACAGAAAAAAATTTAGTAATTAGAAGTTTTTAGCTAAGACAATAAGATAACGAGGGAATGTGAATAGGTTAGAGAAAAAAAATATTAAAAAACATTTTCCTAGGGTTTTCACCAAAAGTCCTTTGTCAATTCATTAACCTTTGTTAAAAAGTCCTCGCTTATAACATAAGTTCTTTTAGTGAGAACACACTTAAGTGAGCATGCTTATGAATGTTGCTTTAAGCCTAATTGTAAGCAACATTGTTTGATGTACTCATATAGTGCAATATGTTTGTTTCAGACAATTAAATTTGCGTATTTCATTTAAGCGAGTCAAAGCACCCTTTAAGCCATATTAAGTGAGTCTGAACGTGTAATAAGTGAGAAATAAATACTTTTATTCATTTAAAATATCATAATTTCAATTTAAATGACAATGTGGCCACTATGATTGTGTTTCCACTTTAACCATTTGGTATTTTAAACACACTCGCTTTAAGTAGAGCTTGATTTGCTAAATGACGAACATTTTGTGATAAATCTACAATTAATGACGACGTGCATTACTACCATCTTAAATAGTTTTGTGATGAAAAAATACCTTTAGGATGACATGTTTGATATCACAATCTTTTTGTGATGCCTCTTTGTGTGATAACAAACTTCATTACAAAATTATCTATGATAAATTTTCAGGTATTTTTTTTTTGTCTTAAAAACTACTTTTTTAGTGAAATAAAAGATTGTTGAAATCAGAAAATAATATATTAAAATTAATTTTTGACTTTTAAAAAATTATAATTTTAATTCTTAAATTTTTTCAAGAATTCTTGAACTTCATTTATATTGATTAAAATAATTGCTGACATTATAAAATTAAAACTTTTAAATATACATATTTAATATTTTTTTTCAGTTTTTTATAACATTAAACAAAGTAACGCGATTAAATTAGTTTTACACGATATTTTATTTTTGCAAACATTTTCCCATTTAATGTTCATGACATGATTTACGTAATGTTTGAAAAAATAATTGTAAAATTTATTTTAAAAGAGTTTAGAACTACAAGAAATGAAAATTCCTACTTGTAACACCCCACAAAAAAATAAAGCTTCTACTAAGGCGACTAAAGTATTAACATAATGCATATCTTACAGTATTCCATATTTAACATGCATCAAGATTACATAATAATGCTAAACAAAATTTTTAAAACATATTTACAATATCATATACAAGTTTTTTCAAAATATAATACTATTCCTAACAGCATCCTTCAACCTAGATGATCTCCCAAAGATCCATCTGCAGCACTATCTGCTCCCGTATCAAGACACGATCATCACAGATAGAAAAATCAAACACAACACAACCAAAAGAAAAGGGGTAAGCTAACCAAATTTTAACAAATAAAAAACATTCAATTTTCATGTATCATCACAATATAAGAATCTAACACACTACAAACATGACTCTACTTCCGGAAGACTCGTGCATTGAATAAACCCAGAGATATGCACCTGTCATACATCTCCAAACTGTGATTCCACACAGCCTCCACACAAATGAATCATCAATCATGTATGACAGGGTTAGTCCCCCTGAGACTTTCCTGACCAGCTATATTTCAAGCTGC
>Ga0209489_106076_pt1 | contig 19910 bp, 8 predicted proteins | sample SiratrowhiteBW_FD_187527 | JGI IMG/M metagenome (GOLD analysis project Ga0209489, IMG submission 187527) | Root nodule microbial communities of legume samples collected from California, USA - Siratro white BW (SPAdes) (version 2) | ecosystem: Host-associated > Plants > Roots > Nodule | place: USA...
CAGAAGAAGCTGGAGTTGGTGAAACCACTAATCCTATGTTTAATGGACAACCTCAAACACTTGGTATCACTTCTTTATTCTCTAAAAGTCTATTTTTTAATAAAATTATATATGATTTAAGAAATATATAAACATTATTTTTTAATTATCATATGTGGAGATATTCAAGATGGAAATTAGAAGTAATTTCTCAAATAATAAATATTATTTTATTTTCAAAAACATAATACCAAATGTGATATTTTATGGTTTTTTTATATATAAATTAAAAGTATTTTCTATTATTTTTCTGGAATGTATATATTTTAGAAGCTTGTGGTTGGTACAGATGCAAAACGGCAAGAGTCACATCTAAGGCTAGTGCCACCCACAAATCCACCGCCGCCACCGCCGCCACCACCGCCACCGCCAAATCTAAGGGTAGTGCCACCATCAAACACACCGTTGCCACCACCACAAGGAAAATCACCATTGCCACCACCACGACCACACCGGCCACCAGGGAGACCACCGATACGGCGGCCATAACCAGGACGAGGAAACAGTGGGAGATAAATAAAACTGAAGAAGTACTTGCATTGCTATATTATACTAATACAACAATAATTGCAATGCTTTCTCTATCAAATAAATAACCTCTTCAACCATTATATTCCTACTCAAATCTCTTCAATATTTCAATTACCTATATCACTGCATGCCATGTTTAACAAAATCGCTGAACAATAATCATGTTTCTGCTGGTTTAATTTTTTATTCACAATAATGGTAAGCTCATAATATACACTTTTTATACCACTTTATCGAAGGAAAATGATACTTTTGACATGTAATTCACATTTTTCACTCTTACGTGTTATATGGGTCCTTACGTGTTATATGGGTCTTATTAGCAAAAGAGAGAAAATGTATTTGTTTTGTTGTATACGGAAGAGTAATTTCGTCAAATGTAAAATTACAACCCATGTATTCGAAATTATTACTGAGCTAACCACTTAGGTCAACAAAGCTAATCGTATTTCCTGTTGGATTTTCCATAGCAAACCACTTATTTAAACATGGTAAACCACTTAGACGTATTTCTTCAGATGTCATCCTCAATTAACCACTTTTATAAACCTGACAAACTAATTATATAAACATGGTAAACCACTTAAACATGTACTTATTTATTCAGATGTCATACTCAGTTAACCACTTATATAAACATGACAAACCACTTATATAAACATAATGAATCACTTAGACATGTACTTATTTATTCAAATGTTATCCTTAGTTAACCACTTATATAAACATGACAAATCACTTAGACATGTACTTATTTATTCAGATGTCATACTCAGTTAACCACCACTTATATAAACATGACAAACCACTTATATGAACATGGTAAACCACTTAGACATGTACTTCTTTATTCAGATGTCATACTCAGTTAACCACTTATATAAACATGACAACCCACTTATTTAAACATGACAAACCACTTAGAAATGTACTTATTTATTCAGATGTCATACTTATTTAACCACTTATATAAACATGGCAAACCACTTAGACAGGTACTTATTTATTCAGATGTCATATGCAGTTAATCACTTATATAAATATGGCAAACTTATTTAAACATGGCAAACCACTTAGACATGTACTTATTTATTTAGATATCATACTCAGTTAACCACTTATATAATGACAAACCACTTATATGAACATGACATCTAACTGATTTACCATGTTCATATAAGTGGTTTGTCATATTTATATAAGTGGTTAATTGAGTGTGACATCTGAATAAATAAGTACATGTCTAAGTGGTTTGCCATTTATATAAGTGGTTAACTAAGGATAACATCTAAATAAATAAGTGCATGTGTAACTGATTTACCATGTTTATATAAGTAGTTTGTCATGTTTATATAAGTGGTTAACTAAGTGTGACATCTGAATAAATAAGTACATGTCTAAATGGTTTGCTATGTTTATATAAGTGGTTAACTGAGTATGACATCTGAATAAATAAGTACATGTCTAAGTGATTTGCCATGTTTAAATAAGTGGTTTGTCATGTTTATATAAGTGGTTTGTCATATTTATATAAGTGGTTAACTAAGTATGAAATCTAAATAAATAAGTACATGTATAAGTGGTTTATCATGTTCATATAAGTGGTTTGTCATGTTTATATAAGTGGTTGACATCTGAATAAATAAGTACATGTCTAAGTGATTTGCCATGTTTATATAAGTGGTTAACTAAGGATAACATCTGAATAAATAAGTACATTCTAAGTGATTTATCATGTTCATATAAGTGATTTGTCATGTTTATATAAGTGGTTAACTGGGTATGACATCTGAAAAAATAAGTACATGTCTAAGTGGTTTACCGTGTTCATATAAGTGGTTTGTCATGCTTATATAAGTGGTTAACTGAGTATGACATCTAAATAAATCCGTACATGTCTAATGGTTTACCATGTTCAGATAAGTGGTTAGTCATATTTATATAAGCGGTTAACTGAGGATGACATCTGAAGAAATACGTCTAAGTGATTTACCATGTTTAAATAAGTGATTTGCAATGTTTATATAAGTGGTTAACTGAGCATAACATCTGAATAAAGACGTACATGTCTAAGTGGTTTACCATGTTCATATAAGTGGTTTGTTATGTTTATATAAGTGGTTAACTGAGTATGACATCTGAATAAATATGTACATGTCTAAGTGGTTTATCATATTCAGATAAGTGGTTAGCCATGTTTATATAAGCGGTTAACTAAGGATGACATCTGAAGAAATACGTCTAAGTGGTATACCATGTTTAAATAAGTGGTTTGTCATGGAAAGCCCAATAGGAAATATGGTTAGCTTTGTTGGCCTAAGTCGTTAGCTTAGTTATAGTTTCGCATATATGGGTTGTAATTTTACATTTAACGAAATTACCTTTCCATACACAACAAAAGCAAATGCATTCTCTCTCTTTCACTGGTGAGACCCATGTGACACGTAAGAGTATCAAAATAGAAATTACATGAACAGTGGTATCAAAGTATCATTTCCCCTTATTGAATAAACTTTTATATTGATCTTACTAAAAAAAACATTAACTATTCTTTTATCTAACGATTCAAAATATATTATATAAAAAGTATTACACTATCATTTTTCATATCTAAAATCTCACAAGCAATACAAGTTCAATGATTTAATTTAATAATTACTATATATAGAACTGAATAAACTCATTTAAAATTTTCTTATAAACTAGAAAATACGATAAAATTAAGGCTTTTTTTGGAAACAATATAGATCTTGAGATTAAATTTTGCTAAACATCACTTGCGGGTAAAAGTAATTTCCAATTAAAGTTTAAATTAGTTTCTCTTAATTAAAGTTTAAAATTAAAAATTTTGTAAGTAGAACAGTAAAAAGAAAATTTAACCTCTGCTAACTTAAAAAGGAAAAACATAGTTAAAAACCATTTGGTATAAACTTAAACAATAAAAATCGATTTAGTCTATGATACATAGATTATTATGGAAAAAATTAAATCTAAATTTTAAAACATAAGATGACATAAGGTGGAATAGGGGAAGGATCCTACCACTATTTCTTTTGACAAGAAGTGTAGCGTTGATTCCTTTTTTATATAATAGTAATATTACTACACAAAAAATTTAAACATACTTAAATTTAAATATTCATATATTTATCATAATATTTTAAAATATACTTTTCATGTAAGATTTAATATAAATATCTTCATATAGTATAAAATAAAATAAAGTTTTTTCATCAGTATAAAAAGAAAAATAAACTAAAAAGTTTTAAAAATATATAATTATAAATTAAATTTACATCATGATAAATCTAGTATATATCATACTTTCGTAATTTATCTCATACGTCATATTATCATTATCATATTTCTACATCATGTCATAAGTACATAGACTTATGTACTAAGACATATATGACTTTACTTTCGAAAGACTCGTACTTTAAATAGGATTCAAGAGTCTATACACCTGTCATATGACTTCTGCATATGTCATATGACTTTGAGATGTGAAATTCAAACAGTTGTCAATCTCAAGTGAAATCATATCAAACTTATATGACATAATTAATCCATATGATTTAGTTCAATCAATTCTTTCTAGTAACACAGTCATATTAATCTCCTTCTATTCTTGAACTACTTTGCCTTTAGAATCGTCCTTTATATCAACACTTGACATTGTATTTTTTTTTTGAACGGTGAAAAATTGAATTAATGAGAATAATTTAGGTATGCTCCAATCCTATTACAAAAGAAAGAAAAAAAATCCCTTGAATACAAACTCCTTTAATACAATATGGTAAGATCAGCCAATAGGGACACAAATATATCCATATAGACAGATAAGCCAATAGGGACACAAATATATCCATATAGACAGATAAACAGAAAGTGGTTAAATTAGAAACAACAACAAATAAAGTAGAACATTTACACAATAACTAGTGAAATTCCTTTTACAAAACCAAAATAGTTTTCAAACTTTGATACCATCCTTAACAATAGTAGAACTACCCTCTCCATAGTCGGTTCTCAATTAATAATCCTCCATTAACACTTGACGTTGTGATGTGATTTCGGGGTCTGGAGATAATAAGAGGACTGGTATATCTACTGAAATTGATCCTGAACTTCTCTATTCTCCAAAAAAGTTTATTTTTTATGAAAATCATATATGATTTAATAGTTGACATCTTTTTTTCGTCTGCTATGACGAAAGTCACTAAGCTATTTCACTTGATCTCTTACTACTTACGTGTTTGTTCATACTAATTGATAAAAGAATTTTGTAAGTTTCTTTCTTTATTTTAGAATTTCAAAAATCATTATATATAAGCAGATATTCATGATGGAAATAGAAGTAATTTCATCAAATAAATAAATATTATAGGATTTTAAAAACCTTACACGATGTGGCTTCTTATTGTTTTTTTCTACATTAAATATATTTATTATGTCTGAGGGTTTCATATTTTTGTATTGTCTTTCGGGAAGGTTTATATTTTAGAAGCTTAACAGCATGTGGTTGTCGCATACGAGACAATTCTAAGATAAAAAATATTATTGAGGAAGTACTTAACAAAAGTGATTAGCGTTGCTATCTTATACTAATATAATAATAATTTATTTAACAACAAAAAATAATATAAATGGAAGTATTTTAGGAGTACTCCAACTTTATTATAAAAAGAAAATTTCTTCAGAACATACATATATGCACGAAAGAGTATAAAAAACAAGATCAGATTATAAAACACAATTAACTACACCCTAAACACCTACAATTCTAAATGCGCTGACTATAAATCATTTCCATTGCTGCATTACACTCTTCTATGCATATAATTAGGTATCTTGCAGACAACATTTCTATCCCACCTCTCACAACTGTCACAATTACCATTGGAAAGTGTACTGCCCTTCCTCGCTCCTTCTTCATGTGTAGGAATGTTGTAGATTCGAGTTGCCATGTTGTAACTACAAAAGAATACAAAACAGACCTTGTACCCTTTCTACCTACCCCAACACCAACCCAAGAATAATCACTCATCCAGTACTCTTCCTCAAACACTACCTAAGTTGTACCAAACATTCTCGTGGGTTAAGGCATCAATCCGAAAAAGAGTAATGTACTTTCTACCTGTCAATCTTAATCCATTGCCAATCATTCACTTGTGCCATTGCAAAAATCTCATCCTCATCCATTACTCCATTACTAAAGACAACTTTATTCCTATGTTTCCATATTTCTCACACTAATGTCAACCACATTCCCTTCCAGACTATGTTATAGCTTTCTTACTCAGACCAATTACAAAAAGATTTCGAAAATGATTGATAATGTCATTATTCCTAACAGATTAATCCTACCCACTTATCAAACACTCTTTTGGAGACCTCCCAATACATGTGATAAGTACCAATTTTGAGTGTTTATATATATGAGAAAGCTTAAGTACATGTGGGTTTAAGTGTTCTTTAAAATAGTATTTTACCTCAATTTGAGAGTTTTTGGATTTAAATTTAGATTTTGAGTCTTGAGTTAAAGGAAATCATTTGATCTCAGTTATTGTGAAATTTTAGGTATAAAAGAATGAAGAAAATGAGAGATTGAAAGATTCATGAAGAAAATAAATAAAACGGTTAAAATAAAAAAAAACAAACAAAAAGTCACTTAACCTAGGCCGAACACGAGTTTAAAAGGGCAATTTTTGGTTTTCTGAGGATATCAAGACCTAGAGGACGGAGGCATATGGCTGGAACCACGATTCTCTTCTTATTTAGCAATCTTCCTTTCATTGGATTGTAATGACTACCATGAGTAGCTAATTCTCCATCTTTGAGACTGAATGTAATTTTGAACTCATTTGTATTTTGGTGATTTTTATGTATAATATTCAGTTTCTCTACTCAATTGGTATTTTCATCTTGTGCTTAATGCTAGAGATTTTGTCTGATCAATAGAGTCTTGATTTTGATTCTTTAATTTAAGTGGGAAATACTTTTAAGTTTTTAACCTAGATGAAAATACTCAATGTATTGATTGCGTATAACATCTATTCTTAATGTTGGGTAATTTACTAAATACCTAAGGGATCAATGTTTAGGAGATTTCCTTATGAATTTCACGTCAAAGGAATTGATGTGAATGATTTTTATATGTGCATCAATAGTGAGTAGTTACAAATATTGTATGTTCTTATCAAATCCAAAATATGAATGAGGGAGATAGATAAAGTTCAATCCCAAAGTTCTTCTAGATCTTTTAAAATCACTTTTGATATTCTTTAATTTATTTTACAATTGTTTGTTTATGTTCTTTTGTTATTTAAACCAAATCATTATCAAATCATCCTGAAAAAATTTATTTGCTTAGTGAGTTATGGAAACTGAGATTTTTAAGCAAAATTATTCTCTATGGAGGATCGACATTCGTACTTTAAAATCTATATTACTTTTGACTCGGTACACTTGCCGAAAAAGGTCAACAACATGAGAAGATGTTGTATTGTTTCCTCCTTCTTCATACACGTGGGCAAAGGTTGCATTGTATATTAATCCCTCCTATAGTGAGATTCAACCTAGAAGGCATTCTATCCATCAATACTCGCCAACCAAATACCTTTCCTGAGCCAGTATATTGAGGTCTCACACTTCCCCACACCTTCAAAATGTATGTTTACATCTTCTTCTAGCAGAGCCTTATAACCAGATTGGGCTGTGTATACTTTCGTATCCTCCCCCATCCAGCACCAGGCATCCAGCACTTTAGTCCATTGCACTATGGATATCTTACTCACTAGTTGTCGTTCAATCCTTGTTCCCACATAAACAGTTTCCTTCTCCATGATAACATCCATATGAACTCTTTCCCAAGTTAGAATATTATTATTATGGAAACAAATCAAATCAGTAGAATATCAGAGATAATCAAGAGAATATTAGAGAGATAATCAAGGAAGTATCTAAGAATATCAGTAGAATATCAGAGAATATCAAATATATTTATTTAGAATAATTTTCATATTTAGTTTCCTAGAATTTTATATTAAGTGAGCTATTGTAAACAAAGAGATACACATTAAAAAAAAAAAAACCTTCTTCCATGTCATCATATTCTTTGTTCTTTCTTGTTCATAGTTATCATATCCTTGTCCAACCTTTGTTAACCCTCAAGATAGTATCAGAGCGTTGTTAGATCCTGGAAACTTAAAAGCCAACATCATTGTTCCATTATTTTATTATGGTATCAAAAATCTTTAGGGTCTACTGTTCAAAATTTTGAGAGTTTCCTGTTAAAAAATTTCTTAAAATTATAATATATTATTTCTATTTCATTTTAAGGTCTTGATATAATTTAAAAACATTAATAAAGTTTTTTTTCAACGTATCCAAACAATTACTGTTTAACATTTGAAACTCGTAAATTATTTACTAATTAAACTAAAACAAATATTTATAATTTCATTTATAGTATAATCATAATTCATGTAATTTTAAAGAAATCTTTTAAAACTTGATTTTGTATCTAACAATTTCTTTAGTTTTAAATAAAATTTACATAAACTTTGGCTAGTATAATTTATTTTATAAATCATATCTTCAACCTAAAATATTAATTCAAAAATATATGTTATCTATATGCTGAGCTGACAAACTGGATTTCGAGAGTTAGATTTTAGATAGTATGATGATCTTTCCATGATTTTACTTTGTCCTTCCAAGATTGTTGATCTTTGAAGTGTTAGTTTAATTGAAATGTCAAAATTTATAATGTACATATCATTATTATTACTATTATTATTAGTATTACTATTATCTTATTATAAATATTATTAATTTTATTATCATTATTATTATTATTATAAATAATATTGTTATTGTTATTATTATTAATATAATTATTATAAATATTGTTATTATAATAATAATAATTATTATTATTATTATTATTATATATATTGTTATTATAAATGTTATTATTATTATAAATATTATTATTATTATCTATGACATGATAATGATTTTGATTGAGAAAAATACTTCCAGAATAATTGACAATATCTTGATTTTCATTCGGTAATTTGATAATAATAAGATTAAATTGATTATATGAAGTGAAATAAGTCAAAGATGAACAAATGTGATCAGTAGTATCACTATCAAGAATCTAAGAACTAAAAAATAAAGAATTTTCTCACCACTGTGTGTTGTCATGTTGGAAGGAATAATAAAAATTTGATTAGAAACATTGTCATTGAATTTAGACTGTTATAGAAGGGCTAACAATGTTTGATATTGTTTAGGATAACCACAAAAATGTTGTATTGTTTCCTCCTTCTTCATACACGTGGGCAGAGGTTGCATTGTATATTAATCCCTCATCTTGCGAGATTTAACCTAAAGGGAATTCTATCCATCGATACTCGCCAACCAAATACCTTTCCTGAGCCAGGTATATTGAGGTCTCACACTTCCCCACACCTTCAAAATGTATGTTTACATCTTCTAGGAGAGCCTTATAACCAGATTGGAATGTGTATACTTTCGTATCCCCCCATCCAACACTTTAGTCAATTGCACTGTGGATATCTCACTCACTAGTTATCGTTCAATCCTTGTTCCCATGCAAATAGTTTCCTTCTCCATGATAACATCCATATGAACTCTTCCCTATGTTAGAATATTATTATTATGAAAATAAATCAAATCAGTAGAATATCAGAGATAACCAAGAGAATATCAGAGAATATTAAAGAGATAATCAAGGGAGTATCAAAGAATATCGTAGAATAATTTATTTAGAATGTATTTATTTAGAATAATTTCCATATTTAGTTTCCTAGAATTTTATATTAAGTGAGTTATTGTAAACAAAGAGATACACATTCAATAAAGAAAAATTTCTTCCATGTTATCATATTCTTTGTTCTTTCTTGTTCATAGTTATCATATCCTTGTCAAACCTTTCTTAACCCTCGATACCATCGTAAAATGGTATCAAAGCAGTGTTAAATCCTGGAAACTTAAAAACCAACATCATTGTTCCATTACCCCTCACATCCGAAAAACACCAAAAAACCAAAAATGGCATTTTCAGATAATGAAATTGGCAACAGCATGAATCAAAACCAGAATAACTCCTCAACCATTACTGATGAGCTAACTTTACAAATCGCAAATATGCTTCGTAATAGCCTAGGGATTTAGCAAACACAATTCAATCTTGACAATTTGTCAATTGGTTCAAATTAAATAGAGACAATTATCCATTGTGGGCAACACTCATGAAGAAAGCTATCGGTGGCAGAGGAAAGAAGAGTCATTTGACAGATATACCTCCAACACCAGAAGAGATAGAACCAGCATATTTAAAATGGGAACAGGCAGACCAAAATGTCTTCACCTGGATAATTCAGAATATTGAGATTAGTTTGATAAACAATGTTTCCCAGTTCCCAACTCTCAAGGCTTTGTGGGAGGGATTGGCTACTACCTATGGAAGCGGCACAGACCCGATTCAAATCTATGATTTACACCGAAAAGCAAACACGCGGAAACAGGGAAAGGATACCTTAGAGGATTTCTGGAAGAAATTACAAGCTATATGGATGACGATTGACAGAAAACAACCGAATCCTATGAAATGCTCAGATGATATTGCAACCTTCAACAAAATTAAACAAGAACAAATACTATATCAGTTCCTAACAGGGATAGATGAAAAATTTGAAGTCATCAAAAGAGATCTTTTGATGCAAGAGAAGACCCCTTCAGTAGAGTCCGCCTATGCTGCTGTTTGAAGGGAGGCGGCCCGATTCCAAATTCTAAAGCCTACCACCAGTAGCGAAGAAAACATATCATTAGGGGAGGTCAGAATCGGCTTAACCGCAAGAAATAGACCATCGAAACAGGGACAGGGATGGAGTCGCCCAGAAACTGCTGGACGGTGTCCATCACAACAAGACAAGGAAGAAAAAAGCCACCTCCACTGTACTTATTGCGGAATGAAAAAATACACCAAGGAGACTTGCTTCAAAATCGTGGGTTATCCCGAATGGTGGGAAGATTTTAAACCAGGCTGCCACCGTTGTGGGCATCCCGCAAACCACTAGTAACTGTAATGGTGACAACAGAAGAGAGGAAGAAGCAAAACTGCAAGTCGTTCATGGAAGAACCACAGTCAATCATGGAGGTAAAAGAAGAGAGAAGGATACCAGCCTAGGAAAATCTGATAAGTGGATTTTTGATTGTGGGGCAACTGACACCATGACCCATGATCCTCATGATTTTAACAATCTGTCCACACCTGTTAAAACTCATATTGAGACAGCCAGTGGAGAATTAGTTGTGGTCCAAGGAGAGGGTTCAATTGTTTTTTCAAAAGAATTAAAATTAGAAAATTGTCTCTATGTTCCTACACTATCATCAAAATTACTTTCTATAAGCCAAGTTACAAAAGAGTTGAATTGTGTGGTTCTCATGTTTCCTACCTTTTGTCTTTTATAGGACATTCTTACAAAGGAGATCATTGGGTGTGGTACTAAACGTGGAGGTCTTTACTATGTTTATGAGGTTACTCACAAGGGACATGTCATGCTTGCTCACGGATCGGTTACAAGGCAACTCTGGTTATGGCATAGACGTTTGGGTCATCCTTCATTTGGGTACCTTTAGATTTTTATTTCCTAGTTTATTTACTAGTAACACTGAGCCCATCAAATGTGAAACTTGTATACGGGAAAAGAATCAGAGTTACTTTTTCTCCCAACAACAATAAAGTCAATTCTGCTTTTTCATTAGTACATTCTGATGTGTGAGGTCCATCTCCTAATTTTCGTAATAATCAATTTCAGTATTTTTTGTTATTTGTCTACGATTTCTCTCACATGACGTGGGTATATTTTCTTAAACACAAATCTGAAGTACCTGATAAGTTCTACGCATTCTATCAAATGATTCATACTCAGTTTGACAATAAAATTCAAGTACTTAGATCAAATAATTGTGGAGAATTTGTTAACAAATCAATGCAAGAGTTTTTCAGAGAAAATGGTTTAAGTCATCAAACTTCCTGTTCAAACACACCCCAACAGAATGGTGAAACAGAACAGAAAAATCGTCAGCTACTAGAGATGACTCGGGCCATGATTTTTGATGCAGAGGTTCTAACACAGATTTGGTCCGAAGCTATTGCTACCTCGGCTTATCTTTTAAACAAGTTACCCTCCCAGACCCTTAACCACAGAACATCCCTACAGATCCTAGCTACTGAGACTAATATCCCTCCTGTCCAAATGTTACTACCACGAGTTTTTGGGTGCTCTGTGTTCGTTCATATTCCCAAAGCTAACAGAACCAAATTTGATCCATGTGTTGAGAAATGTGTCTTTATTGGATATGCTACACATCAAAAGGGGTATCGATGTTACAGCCCAATCACTCATCGGGTATATGTGACTATGGATTGTGATTCTTTAGAATCAGAATATTTTCTTAGTAGCCAACTTGATGTTCAGGGGGAGAAAACTAGTGAACCACCAAGTTGGTTAAGTAACCTTAGTTGCCAAGAAACTGTTCCAAAAGAGCAAGTAGATGGAGCCAACTAGCATGTCTCTGTCAACGTAGGAGGGACCAACACAACCAATGAGGATCCTTCTGAAAATGTCCAACCAGAGGTAAGTGATCTTCACTCTACTGAGTTGTCTCTTATTATGAATGAAGTCGCTAATAATGACATGTTAGCACTAGAACCAGAGCTTTTCACACTTCCTACTGAGTTGTCTCCTGTTATGAATGAAATCACTAACAGTGACAGGTTAGCACAAGAACCAGAGCCTTTCACACTTCTACTAAGAAGAAACAGAGAGGTACCACCTGATCGATATTCTCCAGAACATGTTTCTCAGAATTCCAGGTATCCTATGAAGATAACTAGAGAAGGAGTGACAGACATTGCAAGAGCTTTTCTTATTCCTAAAACAGTTCATGAAGCTAGTAAGAAGGGCAAATGGCAAGAAGCTATGAAAACAAAGAATCCTGTACAACATGACAAAACCAAGCACGTTGAAGTGGACATATACTCCATCAAGGAGAAGATTGAGGATAGCAGTATTGAGCTTCCGTTTGTAAAGTCAGAAGACCAGTTGGCAAACATTTTCAGCAAAATTGTTACAGGCAAAACATTTACTTGTGTCCTCAACAAGCTAAGCATTGGTGATCCCACTGCTCACCTTGAGGAGGAGTGTTAGAATATTATTATTATGGAAACAAATCAAATCAGTAGAATATCAGAGATAATCAAAAGAATATCAAAGAGATAATCAAGGGAGTATCAAAGAATATCGGTACAACATCAGAGAATATCAAATGTATTTATTTAGAATAATTTCCATATTTAGTTTCCTAGAATTTTATATTAAGTGAACTATTGTAAACAAAAAGATACACATTCAATAAAAAAAAAATCTTCTTCCATGTTATCATATCCTTATCCAACCTTTCTTAACCCTCAATACCATCGCAAGACCTTATTCTCATTACTAATTCAATCACCCATTTCACTCACTACCATCTGAGACTGAGTACAATCTAGAAAATGATTCCTTAAGTGACCTATCACCCACCCAATAGTCTTTCCCAAATTTGATAATATCTCCATTCCCATGTTTCCATCTTATCCTCCTGCCAAACCAATTAGAATTATTGTTTACTTCATATATTGAGTATAAATCTTTTTACCAGTGAAAACTTTTCTTTTCTATTATAAAATCTTTCATTTTTTTGCTAATTTCCATATTTAAACTCAATTACATCTTTCCAAACACCATCTTCGTCCATCACTCTCTCTCTCTCTATATATATATAATAGTAATAATAATAATAAATAATCTCTTAGTTTCTTCAAACATTAGATTCCTACTGGTTTCACTGTTATCATATGCGATAATAACTTTTTAGCTCGTTTGATTTTCTATTTACACCACATGCTTTAACTTTATTACTAAAACAAAATCTTCTTTCAATATTGGTCAAAAACATATCACCAAAAAGATAATTAAATAGTAACTAATTTAGAGATTAAAAATAATTAGTCACTTTAAATATTTAATTTCGTCTATGTTGCGTCACTATATTAACTAATTTAATAATAAAAAATAATTATTATAAAAAATATTAATTAATAATTAATTTGAAGACAAAAAAATTACTCACTATATTAACTAATTTAATAATAAAAAATAATCATTATAAAAAAATTATATTTAAACTAAAACTCCATTAATCATTTTATAAACTCAAAATTATCGGTATATAAAAATGTTTTTGTTATTAATAATAATATATAATATAAGTAGATATCATATTTAAGTAGCTAATAATCATAAATTTCTTTTTTTAGTAACTAAATTTAAAAATTAATTATTAATTTATAAAACATTTTAAATTAATATCAATAAATTTAAAATACTGTTTGTTATTACTTAATTAAAAATAATAATATACCAGTTTCAGTTATAATGTTTAAAGTAACGTTTTCTTTACTTTGTTCAGAATAAGAAGTGATATCATACTTGAAAGAGTAAGCTTTGGCACCGTTTTTCTCTGTACACTTTCGAGACAAATATACAAAGAACGCGACACCGATACAAGAACGAAGTACACTATCTCATAAATTTTATTTTATTTTTTTGCGAATCCTTGCACGCACGAACGAAATCCAGATAAATTTTCGAAATTTCTTAAAGCGAAACCTATTATGGATCTTAAATTGTTAGTGATATATTAATTAGAAAAAGTCGATATTATTGGTCGATTATCGAATTCACTCTCCAATACTTGAAGATATTAACATCTGTATTGACTCAAAGATGAGACAGTATTAACGTCAGTTAAATCATTACCAAGAAAATAACAATTAATCAAGATTTTTTTTATTGTAGTTTCTCTTGGGCAATACAAATTTATTTTACGAAAAAATTTAGGTAATGGAATAAGTCTAACCAATGTAACTATCCAATTTTTATAGGATTCCTTATTCAACTTTAATGAAAAAAAAACATTATGGATAAAAAATATGATTTCAATTCGTAAAATAATTCATAAACTGAGAAAAAAAATTTAATTGAGCAAAAATATCATAATAAAGCTTTACAAAACTAAATTTTATCTACTTCTAAATATTAATATATATTCCAAGGTTTAAAGTGTTTTCAAAATGTCTCTAGATACATCAAACCTATACGCAACTAGTTACATGGCAAAAAGAGATAAAAACATAATCAAACTAATAACTTATAACCCCCTAGGTGTTTTTTAACATGTATCTGTCTCTAATTCTGTATATAGTATAATCATTGTAATTTAAAACACAAGGAAAATAAGGGTAAGCTAGTGAAAAAAAAATGTTATAACATACTTAATACATGCGAAAATAACCAATCATATTAGTCATTCATAAGAATTTCTTTAAAATTTGACATATGAAGTTTTAGTATCAATAACATCATTCATACATCACTCACTAATCTATTTTCAATCACAATATTTTTTTAGTTAATTTCAATCATACATACTTTATTTTACCCATATTGACTTCATTTCAGTCATATTAAATGCACATAGATTCATATGCAATCTCAGTACCTTGATTTCTTTTCAATATCTGGTACTCCGATTTCATTTTAATCATATGAATTGCATATGTACTCATCATTCAATCATATCACATATCATTTCATTTCAACCATACTGAAGCATATAGATACGTATGTAATCATGATACGTTGATTTCTTTTCAATCTCCAGTACTTTGGTTTCATTTCAACCAAAATAGTTATATATGAACATATAACTCCGTCATCACATATCATACCAATTCAACTGCACTGAAGCATAAAGATACATATGTAACCATGAAACCTTCATTTCTTTTCAATCTCCAATACTCTAGTTTCATTTCAACCAAATGTGAACATATAATTCAATCATCACACATCATATTAGTTTAATAGTATTGAAGCATATAGATACATATATATCCATGGTACTTTGATTTCCTTTCAATCCCCAATACCCTGGTTTCATTTAAACCAGAATGGTTTACATATAAACATACAATTTAGTCATCACACATCATATCAATTCAATCATACACAACCTTATATATGCCACATTTCACAATTCGCAATATTCAAAAACCAAAGTTTATACTATGTACATAATTAATCGATTTCATCATAAATCATCTCTGTAATAGAAATTAAAACTTATAACTAAGTCCCTTCACATTTAGAGCTCATAAACTAAGTTGCTATTGAAGAAATTAAAACTAGCTTCCCTTATATGAGATAACGATCTTCAAAATAATTCCTTCAAACTAATCAGTGACACTAATCCAATCTCTAAGGATCTAGAACAAGTTATCCAAACAAAACTAAATTTTAATATGATCTTAGTTAAGTTGAGAGATATGTTTTTCTCAACTCTCTCCATCAAGATTGATGATAAAAAATTAAGGAAAAACAATGAACAAATGATCTTTAGAGCAAATAGGAACTTACTCTGTTTGAAATTATGATCAGATAGAAATGATCTTAGAATCCCCACCTGTTGTAGGGTGTGATCAGATTCTAATATATACGAGATATCGAGAGAGAAAAATTACATAGAAGGGAAAGGAATTTTGAGAATGTGAGAAACAGGTATGAGGAAGAATGAAAATAAAATGGAGACGCAGAGGCGTCACAACCAATGCCACACAAAAATTTTACGAAAACAATTTAAGTGGTACTTTTAGGGATATAAAACCTCAATACAATATAGAAAAATTACAGTTGTAACTATTTTTGTTAATTGATTTCTTATCAAAGTATTAAGTTGTATGTCAACAATGTTCATTAGAAAACAATCAGCCGCATATCATGTGCATGCATCGTAACTCAATCTTAATTATATGGCTTTTGTTACACTCACTTTCTTTATTTCCTTTTCTTCTATCATGTAATGTATCTTTCCATTACAATTATTTTAGGAACAAATTCTTTTGTAATTCATATATATGTACTTGATACAATATATGTTTAATATATATGAAGATCATATTTCTCTATATGGTATCAGAGCTACAAGCTTAACTCGCCAATTTCGATCCTATCAATGACCACTTCTTCAGCTCCCTCATTTGTGGAACTTGTCATAGCAACTCAACTAACCATTAAACTATTTTTCTCAAATTAGCCCACCTAGTACAAACAAGTTACGTTATTGTTGATTGCAAATAATGTATTTTACTATGTTTATGGTACCCTCCAATGTCCTCCAGCAACAATTGGAACTGGTGATGCAGCTGTTAAAAATCCTACTTTTATTGTCTAGAAGCGTCCGGATAATTATGTGCTTCTGACTATTATGGATACTTCTGGTCCCAAGACACATATTATGATATCCTCTTAAAATCATATTTCTATAAAGTTTTGAGGCAAAATCAAGTAAAGTTTACTAGTAATAGATAACTATTTTTCTAAGCTTTTATATTTAGTCCAAATAATAAATTTTGTTTTAATCAATCTTAAAGTAAATTTTACATGATCACACATATATAATATGACATCATTTTATTATAAAATTTAAATGAATTAAGTAATTTGTTGTTTAATAATTTTGTTGATATAATTGATATAGTAAATATTTAATTATATGTTGTCTTCAAATTCAAGCCTAGTTAATGTTGTCTTCAATACATTCCTTAGAAAACAATCCATATAGCAGATTTAGATTTTCAAAAGTTTTCAATATTTTTGTTTTCGTTTAAGTTACTAGGACATTCCATAGTTGTTTGTTTAAGCAGGACACATACATCCTCTCTTATAAGATGAATAAATGACAATTGAATTTGGCTAACTCACATGTGTAAACATATATTCCAATCACAATTATATCATAAATGAACTTTGTATTATAGACTGAGAATAATCTGTCTACTAGAAGTCAGTCATCATTGAGAAGGCAGAGATGAACCTACTAGTTCATCATCTCACCCATAGAATAAACTCAATAAACATGCTTATCAAAATTAAGTACAGATTTCAGTCATTAATGAGTTTTACTACCATGAGTTTGATGAATATTAGACTAATCCAACTTCATTCTTATAAATAAAAAGACATTCCACAGATATAAAAACTGCTCATATTTCTTCTCTTTTACACTTATACTAACTTGATAGTACAAGTGCCTACCTTTGTAGGTACCCTCCCATCAAAAAGAATGAAAGTTTGACTTAAAAGTGTCATCTAAATCATGAAAGATAATCCCAATACACAAACAGAGTTAGTTCAAAAAGACGGATCACCAAAAAAATTTCCAAGTTAGAATAGAGATATAAAGTCGAATACCTGATGGTGGTCCACAACATATCAAATATCCTTATATACGAAGCTAATGTTTCTATCCAAAACAAACTCAAGAATGATTATTTCCCACCAAAATAAAATAAAGATATAAAAACAATAATACTGATTAATGAAGAGGATAATATCAAAATGTATAAAAAAAATTTAGGTGGCTAATAGTCCCATTTTAAAATTTAAAATAAAATAGAGATTGCGGTAATCGTGTTTATTTAAAATACAAATGTTGAAGAATCTAGATTTAGAAGTAATGGAAATATAAGTAAATATTTTGGGTTGTGAATGCACTGTCTCCAAATAAATCACTAATTTTGTTTTACTACACCATGACGTAACAGCAAGTATGAGAATCCGAGTTATTTAATTTTGATTTAGACTTTTGGTGCCAATTGTTTTATTATTTTTAATCTTAACCTAAGAATTATAGTTGTTTGATCTCATTAATTTTAAGAATTATATATATAGTGTAATACATACTCAAAATAACATATTACATCATAAAAAAATATACATTTATATATTACATTTAGTAATTGTAAATATCAACACACCTCATAACAAATTATTATAACATATTTAATGTTAATTGTGTCATTGAATTTTTAAATAATTTTATGATTCAAACTATAAATAATATATTAAATTCAAGGATGAATTCTAAAGATACGTTATATAAATTTTTATTTTCAAGTATAATATTTAAAACTTAAAACATATGAAAAACTAATTTAAAAATGTTATACAATCATGATGGTGTTCTCCCTCCCATACACAAATTACAAAATATATATATCATTCTAATATTGTTTAATCATAAAAATAACATATTTACTGTCTAAGAAATTATATTGTGCGATTCAAACATTTTAGAGAATACAATCATTTCATTTATTTGAGTGAAAGGAACTCCAAAACCTTAAATCCTCTCTCGAATTTGAGCCTACTTATAGAAAGATGTAATTTAAAATAAATAATTAATTAAAATGGTTAATTAAGATTTTAAGGAATTTTAATTGTCCACAAAAATTGATGAATATATAATATCATATAATTTAAAACAAAAATAGAACAAAAATACCTGTTATATTTTTACCAACTCTTTTTCTTAATTATCATATATTACCCATAGCCACCAAATACGTTTTAAGAGAATATAATTTAGTAACTATTTTTACAAAGAGTCTTAAAAATATAATTATGCAAATTTTCATTTCATGACAATTTATTCTTCAATAATAACAAAATTTTACCCTACTAATTAATGTTTACTACATGAATTATATAGTTCCGTTTTCAATACAAATAACCAATGGCAATTGATTCTGTTTATTAAAAACATAGTCTTATAATTTATTAATTGATATAATTACTTATTTTAAATATATATGTGTGTGTTTTTATATATGTAATTTACCCCAAAAGTATATTTTTATATAATTGTCGCTCTCAACAAACAATTTTAATTTATAACAGCGTTGTCATATAATAATAATTAACTCTTAATTTTAATGAAGGATCCACCTCTTTGTGATACCAAATTTTTCCAAATTCAACATTAATTATTTGATGGAAGTTTTTGTTCCATCCAATACCCGAAAGGGCCGTAAAATATTTTTATTCACGTATTATTTTTTTTATCGCAAATGCTTGATATTCTATTGAATATAATGAAAAATAATAATTACGTAACTATTTTTTTTTCTTATCATGTATTTTTTCTTAAGAAATAATTTTACTCAACCCGCATGTACAGTTACGCGTTAAAGGTAAGGTTTAACTCTTTAATATATATAGATAAATTAGTACACGTATATATATATATATATATATATATATATATATATATATATATATATATAAATAAATACATATATATATATATATATATATATATATATATATATATATATATATATATATAGATATAGA
>Ga0209489_106078_pt1 | contig 19898 bp, 10 predicted proteins | sample SiratrowhiteBW_FD_187527 | JGI IMG/M metagenome (GOLD analysis project Ga0209489, IMG submission 187527) | Root nodule microbial communities of legume samples collected from California, USA - Siratro white BW (SPAdes) (version 2) | ecosystem: Host-associated > Plants > Roots > Nodule | place...
TATATATATATATATATTGATTTTAATTATGTGTTGAAAAAAAATGCAATATTAGTTATTTGATGTTCAAATAGTGAATCCACCCATAATTATATGTAAAAGTGAGAAAATTTATATAAACTAAGAAAAATATTATAATTTTCAGAGGAAAACATAAAAAGTAAACAACTTTTATCCAGTGAAATTTTCTTTAGATTTATGATATATACTTATACTATTTCTTAATTACTTATTAATAGCTAAATTATAAATAGTTCACAAGATAATATAATGTTAAATTAACAAAATGATACATATAACTAATATTAAAATGACAAATTTTCTATTGGCTATTGTTTAAAATATTTGTTTAAAGTTAAATACTGCTGCTTAACAACATTTATCTTTGAAACAAGTGATGTGATGCTGTTTATATTAGCACAATTACGTACGAGCAATATTATTTTAAAAAATATGTTTGGAATGAGAAAACAATTTGAAAAACACGTTTTATCCAATCATATTATAAATAGTCATTTTACTTTATAACCTATTTTTATTTTACCTCTTTTTCTTTGTTTTCATTTATTTTCCGTTATTTCCATTTCATGATCACTAAAGAATGTTTCATGGTTAGCATTTTCACTGTGGAAGAACAGATTCTGTCTATTTTAATTAAGATTATATTAAAATTTAGTTTTATTCTGATAACTTTTTCTAGATTCCTAGATTTTAAGATTAACATCTTTATCGGGTGGATGAATTGTTGTAGAGATCTTCATCAGGTAAGGGAAGCTAGTAACATGTTTTATACTAATTAGTTACTTTCAAATATAACTTTAGGATAAAGTACTTGAATATGTAATTGTCAGTGCTCAAGTCTTTCTTACAGGTTTGACTGGTCTTTGAACACTGAATATATTTGATTATTTATCTTAATTTGATGTGATTTGACCTGATTTGAGTAATGATGTTCGAAAGTAATATGTGAGAAATTTTGATTGTTGTTTACTAGATTGAATATGACTTGTGATAAGACTTTGATATATGTTTTTTTGTGCATGATTAACTGAGGAATCGTATCTGATATTGTATAATTATATAAAGTAATGAAGTTTTATTGAGATTGTTGAGATTGAAATGGAAAGTGAATGAATAGATGAATGAAAATTGATGATGTATGATATGAATTGTATGTGATGCGTAGGCATAGTATTTTCAGGAAAGAAAACATCTGTGCTGAGAAATAGGATGTGCATTGTCTAAGGATCTGGTTTAACGATTGATATCCTGACTCTATTAGTAATAAGAATCAAATAGATAAATATTACTAGGTGGTGAGAGTTGAAGGAGGTTCATATGACTGAAACTGCAACATGAAAAAGGGTTGGTCAGGACAGTCATATGGATTAACCCTGTCATATGAGATTAATGGTGATGAGATCAGACACACAAATTGGAGATAGTATGATAGGTGCAGATCTTGGGGTCTATTCAACGCACGAGTCTTCCGGAATTAGATCGAGTCTGTCTATATTATATGATGTCTTGAGTTGGATGATAGATGTTGTCAATTGATTGTTATGTGTTAAATGATGAATACTTGTGATTATTTGAGATTAATCGAGATATTTTGAATTACTAGCTTACCCTTTATTGTTTGTGGTGTGTGTTTGTTTCTATTGTGATGATTGTATTATACACGGGAGCAAGTTATATTGCAGATGATAATGTGGAAGGTGCTTTTAAATGAGCCAGTTACAGCCTTGAAAGCTTTTTGAAAAATAACGCTTTTTGAAAAATAAAAATCTTATTTTGTTTATATATATATGTGTGTAAATGTAATTAATTATCTTTCAACTTTTTATAAAGAAGGAAATATTTTAAAATATAATATTAATGAATGGTCAATATAAATATCTTTATTATGCATTATGTTTTAATTACTATTTTAAATAAACTAGATGTTATGGATAATTTAATTTTTTTTGGGTGTTACAAGAACAGCTGTCTCGACTGTTCAAGCATATGATACTCTTCTTTATTAAACATAGTATTGGTTGTGAAGTATTGCTTGATGTATCAATAATTAATGTTTTTCATGACAAAACATTTATCAAAAGGTTGGAACATGGCAGCCATATTTAAAAAGATCGAATTCAACTATAATTTAGAAGTGTTAGGCTCATGTGTGTCAAGCTAAGACGCTAAGACACGTTAAAGTTTTCGGAAGAATGGAAAGGAAAAATCCATTGAAATATTTGCAAAACCATCATGATGACGTCATCATATCACGTCACATCATGTATCATATTTTTTTGTATGGTGTGGGCCCGCGAATGATGTGTCCCACAGAAAAGTCGAAACGTGGCAATGCAAATGATTGGACGTTACTTAGAGACGAACACGTGGCGTGAATAGAGAGCGGCCACGGTAGATGGGCTCATAAGGCCTCGTGGGAGTTAGCAGAGGGCTGAGACCTTCTAGAAAGTTCTGCCAAAATACTGGCCAGAAACGAATGGAATATGCAGCGGCTATAAACACGCCAGGTGTCCATTCAACCACGCGAGCGTCCGATGTGGCACCTCCGTTACTCCGAAAATGATGCGGCCCCTTTTATGCACCAGCAGTGAAAAAGATTGGGGCACTTTCCGCGAACGCTTAGAGAAATATAAAACTGAAATCCTGAAAACATGTGGAGTGGTTTTTAAAATAAAAAATAAAAAAAAAAGTAGTTTTCTTTCTTGAAATTGTTGCATTGGGTATTCGATTTTGTTCAGTTTTTTTGGTGGGAATCGCCATGAATGGCGAAGGGAGTGAAGCAATGCTAATGGAGAAGGAGATGCTGGTGTACATGTGGGGTTACCTCCCCGGAGCTCTGCCGCAGAGGACGCCGCTGCTGAAGCCGGCCCTCGTTAGGGATCCGCCGTCAGGTTACTCTTGGAGAGATGTTTGCGGCGGTGGTTGTGGATTCGCCATGGCTATCTCTGGTACGAATCTTTATTTTGTCTTTTCTAATTATTTTTTTTCTTTTTTTGAATTGGAGATTGAGGAGGAAAATCTTTTATTTATTTATTTTTCATTATATCTGTATGTGCTGTTTTTCTTTTCATTTTAATGGAGTCAGAATCTAAATTTAGTTGAGTCAGTTCGGTAGCCTGAGCTAACACCCTGATGTTGTTCTCATCGAAGTTCTTTGTGTGTGTGGTTTTGCTGGCCGCAGAGTTCTTTCCGTTTATTTTGAAGTAAGGCAAAATTGATTTTTTTGGTAGTGCTTATTTTGAACCATGGCAACTTGTGCATAGATTTTACTCTGGAACTTGTGCTGATGTGGGTAGAATAGAATTGATTCCAGTGTTTTTGCCAAATATGGCACTTTGATTTTTTCTTTGATTGAATTATTGGGTTTGGAACTTTTGTTGTTTTTCGTCATTCTTAGTCTTTTAAGTTCCGGCTGATATGTTGTTAGGGTTCATGGGATTTTTCGTCCTGGTAAAATTGACAACCTTTTGTTTTGCCTCTGACTTTTAAGGCGTCTCACTTTTTGTCAATGCATTTTGTAAATATCTAAACTTTTATCTTACAGTCTATAAGATATGGTAAACTTTCGTCACCCAAACAGATAGACCGACGCAGGAAGTTTGAGTATTCACAGAATTCAGGAATGATTGGGGTTTTAAAACTTGGAATTACAAATTAAAGATTGTCAATTTTACGAGACAAAAGACACCACTAAACCTATTTTGTTACGTAGCTCAAATAATAGAAGAGACACACTTCTTCAATGATGTGTCCTTGTGTCCCACGCATTAGCATCACACTTATTGGTGAAGTGTGGGATTTAAAGAATATTTTTTGGGGTCTCTCACATAGTTGTGACACAACTCCAATACATATTAGTAAGGCCAACTTACACTTATTGTGTAAGTTTCTATTATAACTATAAAAAAACGAATCCTATAATAAGAATATTTAGATTATATATGTATTACTAGGAACACTTTTATTTATTCTCCCTATCATAGTTTATTTGATGTGAAATTTTTTGAAGTGGTTAATTTGTCTTTGGACGAATCTGGGCTTAAATGTCTTTTTCAATGATGATGATGATTAAGAAGGGAATGAAACGTATTGAATGAATTGGATCCTCTTTTCACTTTTAGAACTTTAGATAGATTTATTTTTGTATTAGGTAATAATATGTTTAGATTGTTGTATTTGACTAACCTCATTTATATATGATTTTGAATGTATAAATTTTGATTGTCAATTTAAATAATTTATATTGATGTTTAATATATATATGTGTCATCGTGTCTTACATTTTGAAGATTATATGTGTGTAGAGTGTCAATATCAATATTTGTGCTACATAGGATACCAAGCAGTCTGTCAGGCTTTCAGTACTACTGTCTTGAGCTGGTTTTACTTATTTTCATCAATCACTCCCTTGGAACTTATTGTTGTTTGTTTTCTAATATGTGGGCATTCATGTTTAATGTCTTCAATATGACTGTATGAGTGTAGTTTTGATTTTTGTTTTTGTTTCAATGTTGTATTGGTACTTAAAGTCAGCGTTGTTCTTTCTTGATTTATTCTCTTTTGAAGAAGTTATCTCAGTGCTTATATTTCTGTCTTCTATCTCTTCAGGCTCCCCTTTTCTTTTTACATTTTATTAACATAAAGGATTCATCATTTCTCATACTTTGTTCCTTAATCAGAGCTCGGAAAGCTCATAACATGGGGTTCATCAGATGATTTAGGCCAAACCTATCTTACATCTGGCAAACATGGGGTAATGCGTAACCATATAGAGTGACACTGTTCTATCTCTTGTTTCTTTTTCACTCCACTGACATTTTATAGTTTTTTTCACAAAGGAAACTCCAGAGCCTTTCCCTCTTCCAAGTGAAGTGACTATTGTAAAAGCTGCATCAGGATGGGCGCATTGTGTTGCTGTGACTGGTAAGATTCACCTACTTGTCTTCCTTGCCAGGGAAGGAAAACTATACAATGTGATTGAAATGAGAGGGGATAAACTAATGTTGAATAGGAAGGTTTGTCCTGTTGGATAAATTATCCATTACTTGCAAATATCCACAAGTAATTAATCCAAAACGGATCCAAGAGATTTTCTGTCCATAAAACATGTTTTTCTTACTTCTATCACTTACATACCTATTCTGTTGGTACTACGCAGATTGTGGAGAAGTTTACACATGGGGATGGAGGGAATGTGTTCCCTCTGGGAAGGTGTTTGGTGAATCATTAACTGGGGTAAGCCCTGAAAAGGATGTACAGGGAAGGCAAAGCTCATTCATGACGGAGCAAGGTATGTTTGACCTCTTTACAATTGCCATTTCTCCACGGCTACTGTCCCTCCTAGGAGGCGATTTAAGGTAGTCAAAGTGTAATTGATCAGGAGTAAAATATAGAAACCATTATGATATAGGATGGTGCTTGAAAACTGAAGGAAAAAATCAGTTTTGCCCCTTTATGATTATCGAAAAGTGTAATTAGCCTTTATCTGTCTAAGTGATGTAGAATGGTTTTGCTGCAGTAAGCCCTCATTCTCAAGGCTCAATGTCTACTGGAGGAACTGCTTCTAGTACCAGTGGAGAAGAAAGTACAAAGAGAAGAAGAGTGTCTTCAGCAAAGCAAACAGCTGAAACCTCATCTTCCAGTGATGATACTATGACAGCGTTGCCGTGTCTTGTCACGCTAAACCCAGGCGTAAGGATAGCAAGTGTTGCCGCTGGTGGTCGCCATACCTTAGCATTGTCAGGTATTGACTTTATTAAAGGACTATTTGTTGAGTTATGTATTTTTTTTTGCAGATAATGTGATAATCTTTTGGTTGTAGAAAATTTTTATGTTCTATACAAGATCTGTTATGCAACCTAAAACATTTTATTGATTGTAATTCTCTGGAAGTTTCAGATATAGGACAGGTGTGGGGTTGGGGCTATGGAGGTGAAGGGCAGCTTGGTTTGGGTTGTAGAATACGAATGGTGTCCTCTCCTCAGCTAGTTCCTTGTATTAATAACTCTTCTTATGGTAAAGATATGTCGTCCTCACTGGCTCGAGGAAGCATGAGTTTAGATGGACAAAATTTCAGAGTTCCAGGAAGTTATATAAAGGCAATTGCCTGCGGAGGTCGACACAGCGCGGTAATAACAGGTAAACATGTATAAGGTTTTTTGGTATCTCAAGTGAAAATAAGAGTTGAGCAGTTACTTACTAATTTTCAATATAGGAAATAAGACACAGCTTCCATAATTGCTTATTATTTCTTAATTCTTCGCTACCAGCTACATGAATTTCACTAGTCATATATACTGATATCCTAATATCTTCCTGTTCAACTAATAGATGCTGGAGCTGTGCTTACATTTGGTTGGGGACTTTATGGACAGGTAATTTAAGGTGAATTTGGGACGTCTTTGGTCTTTTTCTCTACCCAAATTTCTTATCCTATTTGGCACTGTAAATTTCATCAGTGGTAATTGTAAATAAATTCCTGAGATGTTTCAATCTGTGCTAGCTTGCTTGGGCCCTGATATCATATTAGAAAGCAAATTCTGGACTGAATCAGTGTTGAGGCAGACTATTAAGTTCACCTGATGGGGCCCTCAAAAGGATACAAAGATAAAATGAAAAAATTATTAGATGGGCTACAGGAGTTTTCTTGACATGAGATGTATCAGCCACTGAAATTATACCTTCCCTTTGATAGTTCTTTTATGTGTAATTGCTTACGTTTGCATATTAACCACATTTTATTTTGCTAGCTAATACTTACTTGGTGCTGTTAATTAGTAATATGCAGCCGATGAGCTAAGATTGCATGGGACTTTATTACATTAAGATTAACTAAATTCTTGAGAGTTTAGAGTTTGGTCAGTTGAAATCTATTCACGTTCTATATCATCAACTCTTAACCATTATTAGAATTAACATGTAGGTGAAGTAGGTTATGGTGAGCAAAAGCAATTTAGATGTTGAAGATGAGGTCCACTCCTAACATGGGATAATCTGTTCCGTTACATTACAATGTTTATCTTTCTGTTCGCTCTATTGGTTGATGCATTCTAATGCTTGTTATACTAAATTTATGTAATATTCTTTTGGAAAAGTGTGGGCAAGGAAGTACAGATGATGAACTGAGTCCGACTTGTGTATCTTCCTTATTGGGTATTCGAATAGAGGGGGTTGCCGCAGGACTGTGGCATACTGTGTGTACATCTGCTGATGGTGATGTATATGCATTTGGTGGAAACCAGTTTGGGCAGTTGGGAACTGGCGCTGATAAAGCTGAGGTATGTATGCCCTTGGCATCCCATTGACACTCAAAAATGTGATCACATTAGTGCATTATGGCTATCAATGTCACTGTTGCTGTCACCTAAAGCTCCATAATGCATGTCGTGCCCTTGGGTTGTTGAATTGAGTCATTCTGTGATATTAATTTTAATTTTGAATTTCGAACAGACTGTACCAAGACTCCTGGATTGTCCAAGCTTGGAAAATGTCAACGTTAAGAAGGTATCTTGTGGGGCTCGCCACACTGCTCTAATAACAGGTATAATGCAACACAACTGCTAATGGAATTGTCAAAGCCATGTAGGCAAAGCTATTCTTCTAAGGGTCTTCTTAGATAAACTTCTCCATAGCAATTATAGCAGAGAAAAATAAGAAGGAAAAGTAAAACGAGTCTTTTCATAAGTTAAAATTAGTTTATACATAATTTAAAGATGCAAATTTTAGAAAGCTATTTGTAATTCTATAAAAATTAGTTTATATACAAGTTAATAGAGAAAATATTTTATTTTTTCTTCTTATTTTTTATTTTTTAGAAATATTTATGAAGACGTTTTCCAAACAGATCTAAGACTGAAAGTGACATTAATGCATATCTAAATACTGTGAGACTGGACACCCTGCTTCTTTTTCCATCTTCATCTCTTTTCTATTATAGAATCTAGAAGGTGTAGTTGGTCAAATATTGATGACAGTGAGCCCTCGATATTATTCTTTTTCTTTCATAATTTATTCTTTAGTTTCTCTGACAAAAGCTTTTGAGATTGTTATTTATCCTTTAGTTGCAATGCCTTTTGCCAATACAACTGACTGGAATGAAACGACAGAGAATTTTGGAACAATATTTTTTTTTCTCATTAAAAATGTGGGAAGATGATGCTACTGTGAAATATTGTGAATGGGGTGAAATATACTCTTTATGACAGTTACGGAAAAATATATTTCGGATTGATTGACTGCAAAATTGTTAAATGTGGTCTCTGTTATTTAGTAAGCTCACCAGATGAATATATTTCTACAATAATGTATCAATAAAATTCTAAATTCAGTATGTGCATTACTGTTTCTGCTTTCACAATAGTCATACACGTTCTTCATTTTTGTCTGGATTGTTACGAGGCTAGTCACTTGTGATGTCGAGCACACTGATGGTGTATTTTGATTATATTGGAAGATACAAAAAATCAGGTGGAAATATGCGTGTCTATTATGAATAGATTCTTATTAGCTCTCCTTTTGTTCTTTTGTTTCTTCAAGATAAGGGAAAAGTCTTCTGCTGGGGATGGAACAAGTATGGACAGGTGCTTATATTGCACTATCAGTTTCACGTGACTCCTTTCAATTTCATATTTAAACAATCAATGTCATTTTCAATTTCTATAAGACCACATTCGTCCATTAGGTGATTCTTGCCTTATAAATTGTTGGCTTTCTTGTACACTATTCTAAGTTCTAATTTCTGAATGTGGCAGTTGGGCCTTGGGGACGTGATTGACCGTAACATTCCTTCTGAAGTCACCATCGAAGGTTGCGTAGCTAAAAACGTTGCATGTGGCTGGTGGCATACTCTTCTTCTGGCTGAGTTTCCCCCTTGATGTCATGTCATGTCAGTGCTCATGACCCAATTTTGTTAGCTAGCTTTTCTTTTGTTTGGTAAAATCAAGAAGTCATATGCATATGTATATGTACATATAGTAGTGGTATACATATGACATACGTATACATGCTTGTATTCTTTCATGGTGTGAATCATCATATCATGACTGCCTATTCAATACTGATTTCTGGTTTGGGAAGGAAAATATTGGGTCCTTTTCATCTATGTAACAATTATTCTTCATAGTGTATATCTTCTTTTAATTGTATGAATTAAACACTGTAATTACATACCGTATAAGTTAGCACCCCATGCATTTATAGGGGCTGAGGTGGTTCTCTAGATTTAGTGTTTATACACACATACACACTTTTTATTGGCCAAATGTATGGGCAAATATACTTTTTTTTTATCAAGTTCGGAATAAGGTTTGATTTCTCGGAATGTTCATGTATGATGCAATTTCTGTATAGATTTTTGACCATTTTGGCTGTATAAACTTTGGAAAATGAGAGATGCCTACAGATTTGAATTTTGAAGTAGTTCTTAAAAATTATATATAAATGTTTCGTGATAGAGTTGAAGACATGTTATATTTAGTCGAAATCCTTGCACTATTCATGGAGTCAAAGTCAAATAACAGAAGGTGCTTTCTGCGGATTTTAGGCATGGCTATACCTGTCATCTAAGTAACATATTCTCTTGCGACGGCATAGGGACGGTGGGGTAGCGTTAAGCAAGATCTTGTGAATTGAACGAAGACACAAAAATCTTGTTCTTAACCCCTCCCATGGTTGAGCCTCACTTGATCTTTAGGTACCAAGCGCGTAATTCACTAATGTTGTTGCTGTTAAAGGGTTGACGAAGCAAATCACTATCATATGTAATTCATAAAACATAGATTGCCATGTTTTCTTTAAACAAAATCAGAAATTCACATCAATAATGAATATCAATATCGCCACATATTTGATACAAATCTTTATACTTTAATTACAGAACTAATAAATATAGTATTGGAATTAAATTTTATATTAATATGATATGGATGTGACATGATATCATTAGATACATAGATACCACATAAAATTGACTAACGGCAACTTCAACGTTTTTGAACAAGCACATCCCATAGCAATTCTGTAGAGTAGGACAACAATAAAGAACACATCGAAGAGCACTTTTTGTTATGGCTGTTGTTCACAGTTGGTTTTGAGGTATGAAGTTATACTCAATTTCGTTCATTTGCTATATCGAGATGTTTTTTTTCTTTTATCTCCGCATATTAGGAGCAACAAATATGAAGATATTTTAATCCTTTGTTGTGCTTATTTTACATTAGAAAAAAAGTTTAAAACATTACTTAAAACAACTTAATATTTATTTAAAATTATGCTCAGCTAAATTTTATAAACAAAACCAACAACTGAAACATGAAAATCAAAATTTATAATTATATAATAATTTTTGCAATAATTCTAAAATTAAAATACTTTTAATACTAGTTTTTAAAGCACCAAACCATTTTAGAGGAAAAGGTATACTGTATTAAAATACACGTAATAAATAAATTTAATTTAAAAATATTTTAAATACTTTAGTTTGTAATTTAATTTAGTTTGAATTTAGTACAGAGTCCCTATTAATGACTAGTTGGTGGAAGGTGTTGACCATTATTATTATTATTATTATTATTATTATTATTATTATTATTTTCTAATGTTCATTATTATTTTATTTTATTGGTTAGTCAAGCAATGTTCTAGATGATTGGTGGGCAAGTGGTGATGAGATGACAACCTTCAATTATTCTATGTTCCTATCTCTACTTTTCCAGTGGAATGGATATTGTTGTCAACCCAAAGTACATCTTTTCTAATTTTTCTCATCAACTTTCATTATTATAAACATCTTATTCACAAGCTTATCACTTTGGTGACATTTTTTAAACCTTTCTAAAGATCTCTACCAGCTGGGAAACTACTTTTCATTTGAAACAAGGATCAAATTTGGCTAATATAATTTTTTTATTAAATATTACATTATTTAATATTTAAATTGAATTATAATTTTTTTAAAAAAATTATATTGAAGTTTTTTTTTTCAAATAATTATATTATATTAGTACAAATTAGTGACATCCCATTTTATTGGTCAAAATTGATATAATATAATTTCAAAATATATTAAAATGTAAATTATTTTATACTTTATTATTGTAATTTAATTTTGACATGTCATTATTGTATAAAATTATATTTTAATAGTTATAACTAAAAATAGTAATTTTTATGTAAAATTATCCATAGTATTTAATAAAAATTTATTTCCTCTCCTCCATTCCCATCTCCCTCCTCCATTTACTCTTGTCAATGGAATGTTTATTATATCATTTTTTTTAGTTCAAAAAGTGGTTGGGAGTGAACATGAGTGTAGATTTGGAAGAGGGGAAGAGGGGAAGAGAAAGGGTTGGATATGGTTGAATAAAAATGGATCATATATATTTTAAATGATTTATATATTGTTTTTGGTTATGTTTTAATTCGAAAGTTGAAAAATATAATTTATGCATAATAACTGTTATGAATTATTGATTTATTTAGTTGATGCAAAATGTTATATCAAAAGATAATGACTTAATGTGGAAAGCACTGTATATAGGTGACCTTCGTCCTTTTATACTAGGTTATTTATTTATTTATCCTTTTTAAGTTGGGAAATTGAGAACAACCCTGTTAAACATAATCAAACATTAAATCAACATTTCGTTTTTATCAATTCAATAAATAAACTGAAAGAAATAAGAAAATGATAAAGAGGGTTGGGTGGAGAATGCACCACTAATGATGTATTTTAGGAAGTAAAAGAGATGAGAAATAAAAATATAAAATAAAGGTTAAAAAGGGGATTTATTTTAAATATTAAATTAAGTTTAAATTGGCAAAAAAATTGTTTCATACCAGTTTAAAAAAGTATAAAGGATGAAAAAATTAAGATAAAAAACACAAGCTAACTAAAGCGTCAAAGATAAAAGAAAGTCATTGATATTGTTTAACTTTTCTAAACATTGCTCTTAAATCAAATACATTAATTTTACCAAATACATAAATGATAAAGTTTCTTTTGCCATCATAAAATTAGAGTTAATCCGAGATACACATTTGTTGATTACTTAATTTAATTTAAAAGTTTCCTTGAATCCTCTTTGTTTTTTTACCAATGAATTCACTCAGTTATTTAAATTTAGGATATTTTTATCATACAAGATACTCTTAAAACAAAGATTTCGCATAAGCTTTTTATATAACATCGTAAAATTATAATTTCAATTTACTAATGAATAAATAAATACATAAACGATAAATTCCTTTTTTTTTAAATTATTCAATTAAACAAGTTTCTCGCTAAAGTTTTCATAAAAAACATATTTAGATTTTGACTAGTTTTATTTTAATTAAATAAACTCATCTAAAAAAAAATGTTCCAAACATTTATTCTGGTAAGCTTTGATAGACCGTCTCTTAAGCGAAATAAAGTAAAATAAAAAACTGTGTTATTTTATTAAAAATATTCCTTCAAATTTTCTAACGGATATTAATTATTTATAGAACTATTGAATACCCCATAATCAGAACATGATTATAAAACAAAAGTTTATAACAGTTAACCAGAATAGTAGAACAACCACAATATATATACCTTGGATGTATATAAAGACAAACTATAGGACTATTACTGGAAAAAAAATTATAAATACCTAATGTATTTTTTTAATAATGAAATCAGTTAATTTTTATCATGGATATTATTATCTTCCCCTTTCTTTAACTTTTTATAAAACCTATCACAATCTTTTGAAATTATTCAAATTTTTCCAACCATAATTATAAAATATTATGAACACAACATTATTAAATACATGCACTATATATATATATATATATATATATATATATATATATATATATATATATATATATATATTATGCTCTCATAAATTATATAGAAAGTCATTCCTTGCTAACATTAATTTTTGTAAGACTTATTGAAGTAATAATTTTCCTTACTGAATTTGACGCATTTCTTAAAATAGAAACAAAGCATCATACAATTCAAAATTAAAGAAGATATGCATTTAGTCAAGAAAACAAACATAGGATAAACACGTTGAGTCCTGTTTTGGCAACACCCCATAAACTATAAACTCTACAGTCTGTGCAAATAGTAGTAAACCATGAATAAGGTTGACAGCATTATCGGAAAAAAAAAAAATCAATCATAAACACAAAAGGTCAACTTCATAAAATATCTTACCCTCACTTTTATTTTCTCAAAGAATCTTCACTAAATTATCAATTTCAAAGTCTTTACAATTAACAAACTATTTTTTATTTCTAAATTTTCATTAACATTCTTAAATTTAATGTTTTGTTATTACTTTGGTTCCAAAACATATGCTACATATATATAAATTAATGATCAGAATGACTCTTAAAAACATTCATTTAGCAAATTGTTGAAGTATACTCATGATGTTGAATAGAAATATTAAATACATAATTAAGATTGAATTAAAGAGTTAATGAAAGTTTATGGTGAAATAACAGTATTTAAGAAGGAAAAAGAAGCGGTTTCAACCGCCAGCTTCTGCCACCAATGGAGTTCAGCACGAGACACTTTCTCTTGGCAATTCTGCTGCTGATGCTATCACGCGCCCCGCACGTGTCCCCCGCCACGCCGTGTCCCGCGTGCGGCAACACCACGGTGCCGTTTCCCCTCAGCACCACCTCGACATGCGGCGACCAGTCGTACAAAATCCGGTGCAGCTCCGGCGCACTCACATTCGACACGCTCAACAACTCGTACCCGATCGAGTCCATCGACGCGAAAGCGCAGCGGCTTGTGATCCGGCCGGCGGCGCTCGTGGAGAACACGTGCGTCTCCACCGATAAGGTGCACCAGGGGATCCAGCTCAACAGCTCCCTCCCCTTCAATATCACCAGTTCCAACACCATCGTCTACCTCAACTGCACCCTCACGCTCCTCCAGTCCCCCCTCAACTGCTCCTCCGCCAGCGCCTGCCACGCCTACATCAACGCCACCGCCTCCGCCGCCGCCTGCCAGAGCGGGCCTCTCTGCTGCACCTACCGTACCGGCGGCTCCAGCAACTCCTATATGATTCGCGTCAGAGACTCTGGCTGCAGCGCCTACTCCAGCTTCGTTAATCTCAACTCGGCTCAACCTGTGAGCCGCTGGCCCGAACCGGGTTTGGAGATTCAGTGGCTCTCGCCCAGAGAAACCGTATGTGGGTCCCAGGAGGATTGCGACTCTGCCACGTCGACTTGTGGGCCCGACGCCTCCTCTACGAACGGGATCAAGAGGTGCTTCTGTCACGATGGGCTCGTGTGGGACGCCATCCAAGGGGTGTGCGCTAAAAGTGAGTTGTACACGATTATACCCTTCGTCCGCTTTTTAATATTCGTGCGTTGACTTTGTTTGGAATTTGGGTTTGACTTTTGTGCAGAAATTACTTGCCAGAACCATGACGGTTGTGGGGACTCAGCTAACAAAAAAGCCATAATAGCAGGTATTCGTTTCACTTTTTTTTTTTTTTAATTTCTCCTTTTTACTTTAGAAAAAATTAACTTCGTTTTTTTGGCATATTAATCAGTTTAATAGACATAATGCATGATTAGATTGAAGTTTATTGATGTATGTTTGATGAATTACTAGTCGAGTTTGAATTAAAACGATAGTATTGTTTTCAGTATCAAACTTTTGGAAAAAAAAATTAGAAATATCTGACATTTTTAGCGTAGATAATAATATATATTTGAATGACAATTGAAAAGTTAATTGTGAGAGGATTTTAACTAAATTTTATATATGAATATGGCATTGCTTAGTAATAAGCCTTTCTGGTTTGCTATTTCTTAAAGGTGATTGTGTGTGGACATCTCTTTTTCATAGTCTATACTAGTTGTAACACGGATTTGTTAAAAAAGGTCATGGTTGTTTCGTGCGGACAATGTGCTGTGCACATGATAGGTGAACCAATTCTTCATATACAACGAAGTTGTGGGAGAAACAAAATAGCACATGAATGACGACATGTGAATTGAGACTTTGTCAGTAATGAAGGTCTGACTAATATAAATTGCATAGGTAACAGGTGGAAGTTAAATACGGGTCAAAGGAATCTACCTACCCAAGCGTTTGTGAGTTAATAGAAGAGATAAAATTTTAATTTGAATGTAGAGAACTAAGTAAATGTATACGGGTACGTTTTTGTGTGAATTTAGTGCTAATATATTGCTCGTGTATTTCATCCATTGAGGAAAAGAATAAAAAAAATCTTTTCAATATCCTTGATGAATGAAAATTTGACGGCGATTCTGAACACTGGTTCCTGTGGCCTCTTTCGTATGATGCACTATTTAACATACACTTTGATGATGACAATAAGCAGGTTCAGTATGTGGGGCTGGAGCTGCAATCATCCTTGCCATCATTGCCTTCCTACTCTACAAACGCCACAAGCGCATCCTAGAAGCACAAGCACGGCTAGCCAAAGAGCGTGAAGGAATTCTCAATGCCACTAATGGGGGAAGAGCCGCTAAACTTTTCAGTGGCAAAGAGATAAAGAAAGCCACAAACGACTTCTCCAGTGACCGACTTCTTGGTGTTGGAGGCTATGGTGAAGTTTACAAGGGCCTTCTTCAAGATGGTACTGCTGTGGCTGTCAAGTGTGCTAAGCTTGGCAACGCCAAAGGCACTGATCAAGTCCTCAATGAGGTTCGCATATTGTGCCAAGTTAACCACCGAAACCTTGTTGGTCTACTTGGTTGCTGCGTGGAACTGGAGCAGCCTATTTTGGTTTATGAGTTCATAGAAAATGGTACCCTTCTTGATCACTTGCAAAGTCAAATTCCTAAGGGCCGTGGTTTGCTTAGTTGGACTCATCGCCTTCAAATTGCACGTCAGACTGCTGAGGGTCTTGCTTACCTTCACTTCATGGCTGTGCCTCCTATCTACCACAGAGATGTCAAGTCCAGCAACATTCTGCTAGATATCAATCTGAATGCCAAGGTTTCAGATTTTGGGTTGTCAAGGTTGGCTCAGACAGATATGAGTCATATCTCCACTTGTGCTCAGGGGACCCTTGGTTACCTTGATCCTGAGTATTATAGGAACTACCAATTGACTGATAAGAGTGATGTTTACAGTTTTGGAGTGGTGCTTCTTGAGCTTTTGACAGCTCAAAAGGCAATAGATTTTAACAGGGCACCAGATGATGTGAACTTGGCAGTTTATGTTCATAGAATGGTGGAGGAGGAACAGTTGATGGATGTCATTGATCCAGTGTTGAAGAATGTAGCCACCACTATAGAGCTAGAGACTATGAAGGCAGTGGCATTTCTGGCATTGGGCTGCTTGGAGGAAAAGAGACAGAATCGACCTTCAATGAAAGAGGTTGCAGAGGAGATTGAGTATATCGTTAGTATTACCTCAGCAAAGGTAGTGGAGTAGTTTATTTTGATGTTAATAAGTTGTCGAGTTGTTATTTGGTAACTTATGGTTGTGTTTGTTGTTGCTAAACAGATGTATCATATCTATGTAAATGTATTATTACCTTTGCTGAATGAAAAGTTCTGATGTGAAAACACAATTTCAAAATCCGTTTTAAATCCTCGTCCTGCTAAGCTGAAGCATAAAATATTCAAGGTTTTGAAATTTGATTGATTTTACAGGTTTCAACACAAACCGTAACCAATGTCTGAGAAATAAATTCAAGCTTATAAGCCTGGTTCAGCTTGTAATTCTTGAATTGAAAAGACAAGTACTTGTACGTTATGTATTATGGATATTTACGAAGAACCTTTCTCTTCTAGGCGAGAATAATGAGAGTTTGCCTCTCTCTAGTTTCCTTTCTTGCACAGAAATTCAATCAGTAAAAAGAAAGTAAGTTGATAAAATCCTAGTGACAGTGAATATGGATAACTATAATGAAAATTACAAGAGTGATTGATGTCAAGGAATAGGAATATTAGAGAAGAATGGAATGGAATGTAAATTTGCAATTTTATTTGAATGGTAGCTGGATTGAGCCACTGAGCACATTCACAAACTTCCATTTTGAACTTCGAAATAGAAACAATAATTTATTCTGAGGACTAATACCACTCCCTCAAAAGCTTATGAAAAACAATATCACACTCTCTAAACATAGGTTAAACCAACAGTGAATTTAATGAAATATTGTCAATAGCTTCTTAGGCACCCATCCACCAAAATCAGGTCCATCCTGAAAAGGTGAAGGTTGAGGGGCAGGTGATAGGGTTGGAGGCAGGGTTTGGGGTAGAACTGTAATAACAAGCTTTTGGCCAGCACTGCAGTGACCTCCAACACCACATATGTACCATTTTCTCCCAGGAGTTGCCAATACAATACGGTCATTTCCAGAAGTCAATGCTTCATTTTCTGGAGGAACCGCGCAGCTCTGAAATGCAGTTCCATTCACTTTGAACACATTGTGTTCTCCAACAGCATACTTGAATACTACAAATTATAAAACGAGTTGAGCATTAATATGAAGCACTTAATTGTATTCTAGTATCAACAATATCGCATAAGAGTGATAACTTTTAAATTTAATCATATTCATTGAAGGTAAGAGTTTAATTTTATACATTATCAGTATAAAAATTTACACGCTGCAAACTAAATGAAATGATTCTTAAATAATCATTACAAAAATCAATAGTATAGTATTATCATATATTACAATTAATGATTGGATGAAAATATAATTAATTTGATGAGTTGAACATACCAAGTACGTCCCCGACATGGAAGGTCTTATCTGCAGCCCAAGTTGAGTAATCAAACCCTAGTGTCCATCCATGATCATCCCCAACTACAAACTCCCTGGCCACAGCAATGGATGGGAGGAAGATGGTGGCAATGACCACAAGTACGGTGAGTGTTGAAAGAGCCATAAACTCAACTTCTCTTATATGAGTGTTTTGTTAATAAATCTTGATGTTGCTCATGTGCTGTGGAAGTGTGTAGGTTACAAGTGATATATATAGAGCTCGGAAGAAGAAGATAGTTCCAATGCTGCTACGATTCTACGTTGGAGACCGCAGACACAGACGGCTCAGGACGGCATGCCGAAAACAGAATAAAGATGATTATGGATATGGTGAAGAAGAAAAAACATAACACCATCAAATATCACGAACTCACCCTATTCTTCTTAAGCTCCCAACAAATTTTCCAAACTAGCGTAATTTTTTTTTTTAAATTTCAAAAAATAGTGTATTTTTTATTTTATTTCCTTGGGTATATTGCACAGAGATTACACAATCTTATTGTGAATAAATCGTTCTATTATTATATGATTTAATTTAAAATATATAAAATCTTGAGAAGATAACACAATTTAGTTAAAGGAATGAAATTGTGGAATAAAGGTACAATTTTAATTAAGTAATTAATTGATCAATTAAAATAGTTAGGCTACTGAAAGAGTTTAGGGTAATTAATTCTCCCACCTTTTCCTCTCCTATTTTTAGTTGTTATATTGGGTTGTGTATATAAAATTAAATTAGAATTAATTCATATTGATAAAACCCTTTTGAAAATTTTGATGAAAATGAAAATGTAGTCATTGAAATTAATTAATTGTCATTTAAGTAATTAAAATAAATGTGAAATTAATTTAAATAGAAGAATATGAAGAAAAGTTATCCGTTTTAATTTGAATGGTTTATATATAGAGAAATTTAAATTGATTAATTTTTTAAATTTATTTACATTTTTTCTTTCTTAAAAGTACTTACTTGGACTCTCTTTTTTCTTTTATAAAAATTTTAAACTTATTTATATTTTTTTCTTTTTTAAAACTACTTATGCTCTTTTTTTTTCTTTTATAAAAATAACCATTATTGTAATTTTATAAAAATTCTCAAACTACTTATGCTTTTTTTTTCTTTTATAAAAATAACCATTGCTGCAATATTTTATAAAAATATAAATAAGTTTCAGAATTTTTATAAAAGAAAAAAAAGAGTTCAAGTAAGTATTTTTAAGAAGGAAAAAAAATGTAAATAAATTTTAAAAACTAATCAATTCAAATAATTTAAATTTTTTCTACATATAAATCATTCAAATTAAAACAAGTAACTTTTCTTCATATTCTTCCATTCAAATTAATTTCACATTTATTTTAATTATTTAAATGACAATTAATTAATTTTAATGACTACATTTTCATCAAAATTTTCAAAAGGGTTTTATCAATATACATTAATTATAATTTAATTTTATATACACAACCCAATACAACAACAAAAAATAGGAGAGAAAAGGTGGAAGAATTTATTATCCTAAACTCTTCAGTAGCGTAACCATTTCAATTAATCAATTAATTACTTAATTAAAATGGTACATTTATTCCACAATTTCATTTCTTTAATTAAATTGTATTATCTTTTCAGGATTTCGTATATCTTCAATTGATTCATACAATAATAGAACGATTTATTGACAATGACATAGTGCAATCTCTGCACAATTTACACATATCCGGAAATAAAATAAAAAATACACCATTTTGAGAGTTTCAAAAAAAAATTACACTAATTTAGAAAATTTGTCCTAATACTATGACCACTTTTTCATTGAACAAAACTTTATAGATTGTCTTTCTATTCAAATAATTTTATTCTTTTAATTAGTAAACATAAATCGTTACTTTCAAATATCATCTATATTATTAATTTTATTATTGGAGTACTTTTTTGATTTTAGTCATGTAAATATAAAATAATATTTTGTCTCATACAATGTTACGTAACAAAACTATATTTTTATTTATTAAAATTGTACCAATTTATTTTTAATTAAATTTTATTTTAAATACTACGAAAGTATACAATTATATATATTATATATATATATATATATATATATATATATATATATATATATATATATA
>Ga0209489_106082_pt1 | contig 19894 bp, 13 predicted proteins | sample SiratrowhiteBW_FD_187527 | JGI IMG/M metagenome (GOLD analysis project Ga0209489, IMG submission 187527) | Root nodule microbial communities of legume samples collected from California, USA - Siratro white BW (SPAdes) (version 2) | ecosystem: Host-associated > Plants > Roots > Nodule | place...
AAAGTAGTGGAATATGTTCCAAAATAAGATTAACAAAATTAGTTACTAAATAATATAAAAAGATAAAGAAAAATGTTACATGAGTTTACCTCTTAGTTAACTTAGTGTTAGTTTTCTCCTCTTTTTCCTTATTGTTTGTGGAGATGGTATGATTTTGTTTCTACACCAAGGTAAAAAGAAAAACATGCAATGTTTAATATCGAATTCAATAATAAGTTTAATGTAAAATTATATAATATACCTCAACAACAATTTCTTGTTTTACATCTTGGATGATTTCCAAGTCTATAGTCATTGCTTCTGAATAATCGCTTTGCAATTGAGTGAAAGCAAACTTGAAATTATTTAAAAGTTCAACTTGCATGGCTTCCACTTGCTCTTTTAGCCTGGCTTCCATTTCCTCTTGCATTCTTTCTTTTATGCTTTGAAGTTCAACTTGAGCATTTCTTTGAACTTCATCAATTAATTTTTGTATTTCAGCTTGAGATTTAGATCCCCATATAAGTCTGAAGGTACAACACTTTTCCCATATGTGCACACCTAGCCATGTCTATCTTTTCCAAAGACTTGAGAAAATATATCATCTGAGGTTGAATTTTTATGTAGTTCTTCTGGATGAGAAGTAATTGCATCCTCAAGCTTTGACTGGAAATGAATGAAAATGACAAGAGAATTATTATAAAAATATTATAAAACAAAATTATTATAAAAGAGAAAATGATTTAGATTATCATACAATAATTTCTTTGGTTTCCTCATTATTAGGCTTATGTGTCATGATGAACATTTCTACACAAGATGGCTCTCTTCCATCAGTATTCTTCATTGCCTATCATGAAGAAGAAAACAAAATATCAGCTTAAGACAAATAAAATCATTAATAAATTCGTTATTCAATAGTTCTAACCTCTTCATATCGTATCTCAACAAAGGTTTTAGTTCCTATTGTGTGTACAACAGTAAATTTTGCTCTACTTTATCTTGTTCTTCTCACTACAAATCTTTATAATAAGAACATGAAAAGAGTAGAAATAAAAACCAACCAAAGTATAAGTACAAATATCCATATGATAAAATCTAGATAATGGAGTGACCTTAGCTATGTCAGATTTCCAAAATTTTATAAGAATTTTCCACTGATAAAGAGGAACGGTCAAAGGCCTATTTTTTAAGTTGTAATCATATGACATATTTGGAAAAAAATGTTTTGCCTTCAATCAACATTCATGATTCCTCCAACTTGAGGATATGCTTCCTAAAACCCACTTTTTAGCACGTTCTTCAATATGAAATTTTGACTGCATATCATCCATTTAGAATTTAAATATTATAAATAATTGAAGATAAAAGTTAGTGAAGTGAAATACCAAAACTGTTTTCCACATATCATCCCAATGATCTTTCAGTCCTTTCCAAGTAGTGAAAGTTAAAGGAGCTAGGTGTGCATTCCTAGCTAATGTTCCTAGATAATTGCTTAATGTAGCTCGATAAGTACCAATAGGTTGGCCAAGAGCATTAAGTTTAATTGGTAGATGTTCCTCATAATTCAGACCATGAGTCTTAAGACATTTGGTAGGACCTCTTTTTCTTTTACTAGTAGAACCTGTTAATTAAGTATAAAATTAGTACATTGTCTACAAAACATATACTATAACATATTACATATATGAATATACATATATAAATAACTAACCAATGTCGTGGAGTGGAGCTTGACTAGGTCTTGATGCAACTTCTTCCAACTCATCAAGAATTTCAGCCATAGAACCGCTTGGAAATGACACTGTACAATTCTTGCCCAACAAAGGTGATTTTTCTTTCTCACCACTAGCCATATAATATCGAATATATAATAACAATAAAACAGATTATAAATTGAAAGGTAAGGCTATATAGAAGCAACATTATGGCACAACTGTATATGAACAGTAAATTGCAATCTATAACTAGTGACTCATCAACAGAAATAAACAAAAATAAATTAGATATATACCTAGTAGATGATCTAGGTGCTACCATCCAATTCTTGTCCATGATTGTGTTCTCTTGGAGATAAAAAAAATACCTAATAGAAAATGCAAAATTATTTATTAGTAACACTTTTATTCATAAAAAGAAATAACAGAAAATGGTAGATAAGAACACTCAAAAGAAGACAATAGCAAGGAGATAGAAGAGTATAAGACAAACTCATGATGGTTGACTTGTTTCTCCTCTATCCTCTCCCCTCAATATGTACTACATTAGCCCAAAACATTGTTTTCAAAAAGCATCAAGTTGCACAAGACTAGACCAATGAGTGTGTAGATTAATAGACTCAAAGTTGATTCAATTAATCAATGATTTTAAACTCAAATCATGGTTATATAGTTGCATCACTCTCAAGCTTCTCTAACTAGAACGTCTATAAAAAAAATACATAAAAATGCTCATAGCAGGCCACTGTTCTAAATCAGATAAAAGGGCACAATCTGTTTTTAGTCATGTCATATGAATTAGGTTGTAGACAATTATAAACTAGTTAGAGACTATGCTCTTGCTTCCTTGTTTTATTTCCACCAATCCTTATATGTACTACTCCAAACATGACAGCTACCAAAAACTTAAAAAATTGATATGAGAAACTATTGCGATATGACAATTGTACTTGTCAGTACCACAGTTCTTTACAAATCAAACGGAATTGCCATTTCCCTCAAAGTTTGTACAATTTTTACTTCAGAATTAAAGCAATATCTAATCCTAATAAATGCACGTAAGAAACTATTAAGAAACTTAAGTTATTACACTACATAATGCCTAAAGAAAATTGTTGATTTTTTCCATCCCATGTGATGGAACTCCTACAGCAAAAAATATCAATTTTTTGGGCACGCTAAGAAAGACAAGACCTTGCATGTTCCAACACTGAATATATCTGAGGAAACATAGAAATGAAGATCCTCCAGATATAACAAAATGCAAAAAGCCAACACATTAAAGTTAATGACTACAAAAAGAATGATCATCTTAGTAAATGACTTTTGGTACAAGATCATAATAATAATTAGCATGATATTTTTCTTTATCTATCATCAAAAAGTCCGCGTACAATTTTTCTTTATTGGACTAATCTATTAATTACAAACCCAAAGACAAACAAAATTAGATGCTTCAAAAAGACCTATAATTTGAGAGCTTTATAGGAAATTGGGTTATACACTTTACATTTTTCCTATACATATGTGATATTGATAAATGATAATCCTATATTTAATAAAGATAAAATTTTGGCCCACTTGAACCATTTTTATATTATAAAAGATTCAATCCTTATAATCATAAAACTAATTCTAGCAACCCTCAGTATGTGAGATACAATTCAGGTTTCAAAATTTTAATCACTTTGATATTCTGAAAAATTAACTTAAGACATGTCAACTGTGGGCTAGTTCTCAAGTCTGATCTTAGCGACCTAGGTCAATTGTACATGCAACTAAATCAATAAAAAAAATATATACAATATCAATTATGAACATATAACAATACACCAAATTCATCAAAAGTGAAAAGAAGCACCACTCCACTACATTACAACTAAACCATTTCCCCTCCTACCAAAATGAGCTCTATTTTAAAATGAATGAGAAAAAACCTAATTAACCAACTGGAAATAAATTTAGTGGAAAAGAAGAAAAAAATGAGAACAGGTTGCAAAAGATTGAAACTGAGAATCAGGTTAAGATTGAGAATGATAAAGAAAATGAAAAATGAAGAATACACAAATAAAAGAACTAGACAAAATCAAGGCTAAAATGAAAATGAAAACCAAATTAAATCAGAGCAAAGACAAAAACCTACCTGATAAACAATTTGATCAACTCCTACCGGATTTGCAAGAAATAGAGCTCCAAAACCTTGTGATTTGAGTCTATGATAATCGTCGTCAACAATAATATCAATTGCAATCACGAAATATAAAGCATACATGAAAAACGAGAAAAAACATCTACCTCCGTTTGTTGAGTGAGAGTGATATTGGGAGTGAAAACGATATCGTGAAGGTGAAAGTGATAATGAAAACGAGACCGTGAGAAGATGAGAATGTGAGAACGGGAAGAAATTAGAAGGAAAGCTGAGAAGGAGAGGAGAACGGAAAATCAGAAGCAAAGCTGAAGATGAGAGGTCGACGAGAGACATTTTACTGGCTAATGATTCATACGTTGTCCAAAGAAAAATTAAATTTAAAATTATAAATCTATGTATAAAAAACGTTACTATGGTAATTGAAATGATATATTGTAAGATTTAATAAATGTAAGTATAAAAATTTTATCAAAGATAATAAGATAATAATTTGATATATGATAATAAAATTACTTTATATATTGTAACATTTAATAAATGTAAGTATAAAAATGTTACTAAAAAGAATAATTTGAAATATTGTTACATTTTTTATAAATGTAGGTATAAAAATGTTAATTTTTAAGTAATAATATGATATATTGTAACATTTTAAATAAATGCAAGTATAAAAATGTTACTAACAAATCCTGTAATGTGGGAATACTAGCATTAGCCTTGATAAATTGAGTTTTAGATCTACGAAAGGAGGACAATAGGTTGATAATTAGTTATATTAAAGAGGAGGAAATAAAGGAAGCAACAAATCAGTGTCGGAGCACAAATAGCCATGGACATGATGGTTTTAACTTCCACTTTATAAAGAATAGTTGGGATATTGTTAAGTATGATATAATCCAAGCAATGAACTACTTCCAACAAATTGGTACAAAATCGAGAGGATGTAATGCGTATTTATAACCTTATTACCTAAAACAGAAAATTTGATAGGTCTTGACAAATTTAGGGCTATATCTATTGTTGGTTGCAGTGTATAAGATAATCTCTAAGGTATTGGCAAATAGGCTAAACAAAGTGTTCTAAAATATCATAATAATAATATCATAAATAATAATATGAATATTAATAATAATAATATTATTATTAATAATAATAACTTTAAAATAATAATGATAATATTAATAAATATAATATTTAAAGTAATATTAATAATATAATATTAATGATATTAATATTACTCTTAACAAGCAAATTTCTATAGTATAAATAGAGTTTAAAGGGTAGGAAAGTTGTAAACTAAAGCTGCAAACTTATTTGGAGACTACTCTAACAATGAGGGAACAAAGAAGGTGACAATAAAGAAGGAATGATAATGCAAGGAATCTAATGAAGATTAGAGAATCAAGTGAGGAGAAATTTAATAAGGATGTAGAGATATAAACTAAGGAATGTACTCAATGTGCAACCACTGATTTGAAAGTTACTAGGTTGCATTCATAACTAACATGTTAATGCCCTTTTCTTAACAATATTTTATCCATCAGATTCAGGTTTTGGTGAGTTAATAGGTCATGTGTAAGGAACTGTAACACCTATATTTAGGTAGTGTTTTTTTTTTTTCATGGAAATGTGCAAATGATGAAAAGCGCTGAAATAAAGAGAAAGTTGGCTTTCCGATGAATAAAATATTATTAAAAGAAAAAATTTAGGTAAAATTTAATGATATTTTTTTCAAGGGAGTGAAGATTTGACAGGAAATTTTGTTATACTTTTTATATAATTAATTTATTAATATTTATTTTATAATAAAATAAATATATTTAATTATATAATATACCATATTAATAAAATAATAATAGTTAATAAAATAATAATAAATTCATTGAAATTATAAAATAATAATATTAATAAAAGTAAAAATAAAATATTAATGATATTAATATTAAAAACTAAAAATAATAATAAAATCATAAGTAATCATTTAATAATAATAATAGAATTAAATAAAATAAGAATAATAATAATAAAATTAAAATTATAATAATAATCAAAATAAATTTATAGAATAATATTTTTAACAATAATAATTTAATTTTTATTTTAAAATAATTAATAATTTTATAATTTCATTAATTAAAATAATAATTGTATTTAATTTTAACTATAATTTTATCTAGTAAAAATATTATTTTTTCAATCACACACATCATATTATTCATAAACTTTTATAAATTTTTCACTCAAATTTTACTATCTTTCTCTTAATCAAAACAATAAAACTTTTCACACACTTTTACCTTAAATTAATTCAAATCCACTATCTTAAATTTATTCTCTAATCCAAACAAAACTTTAGGATGTTGAAAGAAATGAGAACATTTTTTTTCAAAACACCTAAGAAACGTGGTAATATTTGTATATGGATTGGAATGTTTTTTATATTTTTTGTTTATTACATTCTTTTATCAATAAAAAAATTTAAGAGATGGTTTTCTTTATATAATTTTTCATGTTATTCTCTGTTAATAAATTTTTTATTTTAATCTTTTTAATAATAACTTTTTCATTTTTTATGATTCCATTTAACTCGAAAACCCTACTCATTCATTGTTTGATTCTATTACAAATTAATATCAAAGTTTAAAGTCCTTCTGATGCTTATTCACAATAGCATTCCTTAAATTAACTCCTTTTAATTACTAGTCATAACTCAACTTTTCAATAAATCAATTTACGTGTAAATACACTTTTTCTTCTTCTTTTTCCTGAAACCATTGAAGCATCTTAATTTCTTTCCACCTTTCAATTGACAACCTTATACAAAAACAAAATTTGTACTGCCTTACATAGGCTAATCAACCTCACAATTCCGGGCAATAAAATTGTCTGACCAATTCATGTTTGATTACATGGAGCCATGTGCGTTCATTCGAAATGCTGTTGTCTAGGCTTATCCATGATTTGACACGGTACGTGATAAAGGGTTGGATCAGCAAGTAATTCCCTATTTCCAGTGGATATTATTTTTTATAACATAACCTTTTTGACAATTTTTGTGTTTTCAGTATACAATTATAATTTGAACCAGTCTTTTGTAACAAGAGGAAAGGGTCGTTTGCCGTGGCAAGAATGGTATATCAGTCAACGTATGAACAAAACCTCTGCATGGAGCCAAGTTAATTATTGACTAGGATACTGTTGTTGATGTGTGCAATCAAGTAAATTATGACAAAAAAAAAAGAAAAAAATAACATAGCTGACTGAGTCAAATATTAAAAATCTAGCAACAAAGAAAACACATCATTGATAGACCAACAAAAGTACCACGAAAAGGAAAACACTGATTTTATAGAAATTATTTTACATACAATTTTCGCTAAACACCTAATTGTAGGTTTTAAATGACGTAAGACGTAATCCATTTTTCTCTAGATTGATGCTCTGGCATCCGCAGATACTTTTGTTGAAATTCTTTTCAACCTTATTTAATATTAAAAAGTTAGTAAATAGTCTTTTAATTAAAATTGCTCCGAATTTTAGTTCTCCTGTCGATTAACGTAAGATTTTAAGTGTTGCATGCTTTTTGATTTTGAGGAACTAAATAGTTATTAAGATAAATAAAAACACATCACGGTATTTTTATCACAGAAATTCACGTACTTGCTTAAAATGTAATAAATGTTTGAAAACGAAATATCCGTCAGTAAGTTGCACATTATTAAAATCTAACAAAAAGAGAGAACGTGATCAGCTAAGCTACTAAAGGCATTTTTATTGATAAAAAAACCTATGAAAGTTGGACATGGAAAACATTCGTTGGACCTTTGTTTTGCTGATGTAATAACTATTAATAAAATATTTGTGTTAATGTATCATTATAAATTTTGAGATCTCCGTTATGTTTATCTTCCGAAAGTTCACTAATTATTTGTGATTATATGGAAAAGTAATAATAATGGAGTCCACACTAAATTCATGTAAATAAGAAAAAACTTACTGTAAATAAAATAGAGAGTAGGAAAAGAAAGTTTAGTTTAATATATTCAGGTAAAGTACACTAAATTCATGTAAGTAAGAAAAAACATACTGTAAATAAAATAGAGAGAGTAGAAAACGAAAGTTTAATTAGTTTAATATATTAAGGTAAAACGGCATAACATAAAAACTCAATCCTAATTTTCAATATTATAACTTTTAAGATTATAAATTTTTTATTTTATTAAATATCATAGACTTTTAATGAAAAGAAACTTATTTTAATAAAAGCATACAATTAATGAAAAAGAAAAAAAATATATAACAAAAAGCATATGACTCGAAACTCAAAAAAAAAACAAACCGAAACAAAAGAAATTGAAATATGTAAAAAAGGTTTATCCTAATACAATAATATAAAATAGAATATCACAAACTCAGTCCTATTTTTAATATGATAATTATTAAAATTATAATATTTTTTATTAAATATCATAGAATAACCTTAATAAAGTAATCCTTATTTTAATAAATACCTACATAACAGTAAAATATTATATAAGTTATCATTAAATTAATATCTAATTTATTATCATTTTTAGACACTCAAAAAGTAATTTTATTAAATTTAGTAACCTATTAAACAAGTACAAATTATTAAAATATCATTTTTTGATATTATTACATAAGTAGAAATCATTTTATTATAATTTTATAAATTTAACAATATTTCTGATTGAAAACTAAAACAATATACAAACCTTATATTAAAATAAAATTTCAAAATATTGTTAAAAAATATTATAGTAATTTAAAGTTGTTGTATAATTACTGCTTATCAAATGGTTATTAGTTTTAAGTTTTAAAGTTTCATAAATAAAGATAATTTTAAATATTAAATTATATTTAGGTAAAAATATATTTTTAATTATTCTTTTTGAAAAATAAGTTAACTAGTAAGTTAGAGATAAGAAGGTAAAAAAAGCTAGTCTGGTAATGATAGAATCAAAGGAAAGGATAATTAGACAAGAAAAATTAATTAAGTCTTTAAAATATTATAGTTTTTTAAATTAACATATTTAAAATAGAAATTTAGTTAGAAATATTAAAAAAATGTATTAAAAAATTGTCTTAGTGATTAACTATTTATTATTATGCATGTATCTTGATTAGTTGTTCTCTACAACTAAATAATTATCAAACGACTTTGATTATATATCTCCGAAATACTCCAATAGTTTGTATCTTTCTATGAACTCTAGTGTGTGTGGGTACGTAGATGCAACTCTAATGTATTTATCATTCAAGTGGACAGAGATATAATACAAAGTTAAACATATTCTTAAATAAACTTTAATTAACAGATAATAATTAAATTAATTTCATGTAAATAATAATATTATTTATAAACAATTGCACTCATACCTACTTTAAATATTGTTTTCAGAGTTATTCTTTATCTTAAAGAGTTACTAATGACCATCTTAAATACTTTTTAAAGACTTAGTTTTCATCATAAAGGGAAGGGTCATTATTCTTTCTAATTTTATAGGAGGTTATTATAACCATTCACTCAAGTTCTTTACTGTTTTACATAAAGGATGAAAGAGAGTTACTTTTTTTAATTATTAGATCAAAAGAACATAAATTATTATTAAAATATGTAGAGAAATTAATTAATTTGCATTTTAATATTTTCTTGTAATTTAAAAGCATTATTCATTAATAGGACATGAATAGTAAAGTTCTAGAGGAAATATGGAAGTCACATCTAACCTATAAAAAAAAAAGAATAATTTTCCTTCAAACCAAATAAAGGGAGTTCAAATCTATTATGAAGAAAGTTCAACCTAATATAAAGACACGGGTCACTTTAAATTTCATAACATCACAAATTTGTATATATTAGTATCATTTACCTTTAAGAATCCAAATAATGATATGAGCAGAACCAAATACTTGATAAAACAAACAAGGGTCAAACTCCAAAGCTTTTTAGAACTCTTCAATTGAGTATATTCAATAGCAAGAACGATACTCGTGACCTTATCATAAAGAGCATGTTCAATGTTCAAGAAAGTAAAAAAAAAAAAAAACTATCCACATATTCACCGTAGTTTCCCCTAAAAATACTACCACAAGCTGCAAAACTAGGAACACCTCTAGTAGCTCCATCAATATTGACATTAATTAAACCAATTTTAGAAAAGCATAAAAAAACTTACACGTGAGATAGGACATTTCTAATTCTAGTGCCAAACTGTTTTAGAATAAAAAGAAAATCTGAAATATGGTTAGACATACGCTTTCTGAAAGTATTGCCTAAGATTTAGATACAATCCTCAATAACATGTAAAACATTATTCGTGCTAATACCTTGCTGAAATATAGTAAAATTTATCATTCTCCAATTTATCCATGAAGAAAAGATAATGACCAAAAACTTAACTTGATGAATAAGAGCACTATTAAGAACTATAATGATATTAATAAAGCGAACATAAGATAAGTTGATAAGATCAGGAAAAATATTTCCAAATCAAACCCATATAAAAGAAATAACAAAAACATTTAAAAATAAGATGATCAATATCTTCAACTATAGAGAACACATAAAACAAAGAGAAATACATTTTTTTTGAGCATGTAGATCAGTAGAGAGATCTTTGTACAAACTTCTAAAGCACTAAAGTCCTAGTAAAAGAATAGAATTATACCAAATGATTTTACCCCAATCACAAACAAATTGATTGATAAAGAATTATTATTTTTTATTTCCTTCTTTATTTCAATTATTACATTAAAATAAGTAAATTTATACAAACAATACAAGAAAACTATGGAATAGCTGTCAGAAAATAGCGGAGGCCAAATCTACTTTAAAATCGTCGCTATCACAATACTAGAATTTGCGTGGGCCAAACCCATGCTAAAATTGACGCAAAATAAAAAAATATTGGAACGATGTAGCGTCAGCTCAGCTAACGCAAAATGAAATTGTTTTTAATTAAATAAAAGAACTTAGTGTCGACTTGGCCGATGCTAATCTGTCTATTTATTAGGGTTCATTTTCTCAATTTAATTTTTCACCTTATTCGTCTCGTCGAGAGCTTGCACCGCTGTTGGATTTTGGCCTCCATTTTTGCTTTCAAATGCCTCCAATCATCATTCCCAGCCACTTGAAGTTTGTTGGACTTTAGAAATTGCTTTCCATTGATTGATTTTCCTTTTCCAGCTCAAATACATTGCGTTTGCACTGAAAACTTTCGTTGTCTCAGTGGTCATCGGCAGAGGTGTGTTTTCATGATTTTGTTTGAATCCATATTTTTGTATGTTCTTCATTGTAAGGTTGTTGAGGTGTTCAATTTGAAACTGTGTTGATCTTGAATTTGAAATTGTGTTGGTGTTGAAGCTGATACCCAAAACTATTGAAAGGTAAGTTTCATTATTAATGGAATCTTGATGTTTGAAAATTGGTTTTTATGTGTTTGGTTATTTAGATGTAGTTAGATCAAAAACTAATTTTGTATGCGTGTATATCTATTCTATTTTTGTTTCTGAAAGGTATGAAAAATATCTGTCTTTGCATCGTCCTGACTGACACAATATTTTTGCAACAACTTAATCAACACATACTATATAATATTTTATTATGAGATATTTAGGTCATTTAAACTAATGCTATTTTTGTTTGTTTTGATAAACTGATACTAACTTTAATTAACTTATAACAATTTATCATCTATCACATGTTGACACATAAGCATCGATTACATCGGTGACTGATACTATTTCTTGTTTTTTTTAAGTGAAACAAACTAGACATTGTAAAAATAGAAGAAATTTATTAACAATTTTACGTATCCCAATTTTACAATTTATTTCATACTTTTTTTGTAAGTTTTTTTTAGTTGTTGGAAAAGTTCACTGTTTATAGCTATTTGAACTCATTGCATTAAAATTAATTATGAAAATTGACAATAAAATAAAAAATGATGACCCTTAATTCATTGTTTATCCCTAAAGTTAAGTATAATATTCAAGTAAACGCTATCTATTAGATCTATTTTAACTATAAAAGATTATATTCATTATATTTTCTTGAAGAAGTTGTATTTATCTTAATGTCATAAAATAAATGATACGCTCACTCTTTTTAGATTTAAATATACAGTCATAATCTTTATGTTTTGTTTTAATAAAATGAAACACCCATTATAATTTCAACAGACAATATTCATTTTTTCTTAGATTTTAATAAAATGAAATTCAATTTCCTTGTTTTATTTAAAAATATACTATTTACTAAAAGGTAAATAAATAAAAAATTAAAAATTGAAGTTTTATAAAAAAATGAAGAATTTTTATAAACTAAAAATTTGAAAGATTTACTTACATATTAAAAATTTATAATTCTAATAAATTACAATTTTTCTTGTAAAAGTATAAAAATATTACACTTTTGAAAAAAATGATTTAACGTAAACATAAAGAAATAAATAATTGTAAAAGATTATTAAATTTATTAATTACTATATTTTCATATTATTTTAATACGTGTATAAATATAAATAAAATAAAAAGTAAAATTACTAACATAAAAAAAGATAAATGTCTATTTTAAAATGAGTGTGATGTCTTATCCAATCAGTTTTGGCACATGGCGGAGATGAACCACATGTTACCTGCTTCATGAATTGTCTCCGCGCTATGTGAATGTTATCGATGAAGACTTTAGGAAAGATGAGAGCAATTTCTTATAATTAAATCCTTCAATTTTCGGTTTATAAAATATATAATTTAAACCTTTATTTATATTTTTATTTACAATTTTAATTAATAAGAAATTAATCGGTTCAAAACATAAAAAATGTAATTGACATTTTAAACCATACAAAAACATAAGAGAAGTTAATGATAATTTAAAAGTTAGATGAATATAACTTTTTATTAATAAATACGAAAGATGTCTTTATAGAAGAGAATACCAATGTCCTCTATCAACCATAGTGGAAGGTAAATTCAATTTATTTTAATTCTTTTAGAAATTAGTTGTTTTTAATTGAGCTAAAATTGTCAGACCTTCTTACTCCATAATTAAGCTTTGAATGCCTTTTGCTTCTTTTAACTTTGACAAGGATGTTCCATCTACCCCGAAGAATGTTGAATTTATGAAACTTTTTATAAGAAAGATAGGAACATTTGTGTTGGAGATAAAATTGACTGAAAATATATATTATTTAGAAATTCAAAATGTGAGTATTGAATATAAATGAAAAAATTAAATAATATATAAATAAAAAGATATTGAAATTTTATTTTTTAAAGGTTTTAAAAGGTGATGTGGTAATTTTTTTATGAATTTACTTACTATTAATTAATATTGAATCTTTTCGGTATTATCCCTTCCAACGATCTAACTATAATATTAGAGTTGATAATCTTTTTGTTCTGTACATCTCAAAAAGATAAATCTTTTTTAACTTTCAGCTTTTCAATTAAGCTTTGAAATGTCTTTTCGCTTCTTTGAACTTTTTCTCATGTCAATAATCGTTCGTATATGAAAAAAATCTTTGAATGTTTTTGTTTTGTTTATTTTTTTTTCTGAGAAAGAAAAAAATATATTGAATAAAAGGGTGTGATTGGGACTTGTCTCTTTTTTGGTGTACCTTTTTCATAGGTCTTTTATCCTCTTTTCTTCTTGATAGGCCTTCCGTTTACTTTTTTAAAAAAATACAAAAAAAAAAATAGTGTAACTTACCATTTCTAAACATAAATAATTAATTCTTAACAAAAATTTAATAAAAATAAAAAATATACAGGATTCAAATTTTAAAAAAATATTATTAATTTCATAATACAATTAACTATAATTTATGATAAAAAATAAATATTATCAATCAATTGCCTATCCTCTACTGCAATTTTGTATAGTTTTTGAAAGGATCTTTCAATGTGTTACACATTGATAGTTTCTTTGAAGAAAACGGGAAGCAATCGTGTTGGTGCTAAAATTAGTTGACAGCTATATGAAAGTTAATTAACAAAATCTAGATTTGTTGCATTAATTAGTAATATCTCTCTAAGAAGGTGGGGTTTATACTTTGACGTTGACTTGAAGTCAAGTTAGAATTATTTATTTATTTATTATCAGCTGTCATGTTAGAAATGAAGAGCCAAACTAGTATATGCCAAGTCGTAAAGTGATCGAGTTTGAATAAAAAACCAAAGCATACATACGTCACGCCACTTATCAGTTTGTCCTGAATTTTCCAATTTCCAGTTTAACAAACACTTAGCTCAATCTATATCATCAGTATCAAACTAACCGAGTACAACACAGAAAAGCTTAGACAGAATGCACATTCTTACTTTCATGATTATGGTTGCATGCATACTTGTTCCCTCTCTCAAAATTTCCACAGCAAGTAGTTCTATCGAAGTGTCTCAGGTCCTGAGCGATGAGCAGACCCTGGTGTCAAATGGTGGAAAATTTGAACTTGGGTTCTTCAGCCCGGGCAATTCCCAGAAACGTTACCTGGGTCTTTGGTACAAGAATATCCCAGTTAAGAAAGTCCTTTGGGTTGCTAATAGGGCCAACCCCATCAATGATTCCTCTGGCATCTTAACACTGAACCCCACAGGAAATCTTGTTCTCACCCAAAATGGATCTGTTGTTTGGCACACCAACTCTCTGAAAGAAGCACAGAATCCAGTAGCAGTGCTCTTGGACAGTGGCAATCTTGTAATAAGAAATGAAGGAGAGACAAAGGCAGAAGAAGAGTATTTGTGGCAAAGCTTTGACTATCCGTCTGATACACTCTTCCCTGGGATGAAGTATGGACGGGACCTCAGAACTGGTTTAGAATGGAGTTATACTGCGTGGAAGAGTCCAGATGACCCATCCCCAGGAGAGGTTTCTAGGGTCTTAAAATTCTATAACTATCCTGAGTTTTATACCATGAAGGGAACACAAAAGTGGTTCAGGTTTGGACCTTGGAATGGCCTATATTTTAGTGGATCACCAGATCTAGAGAACAACACCGTTTTCGGGTTCAATTTCGTCAGCAATAAGGAGGAGATATATTACACCTATAGCCTTGCAAACGATTCTGTCCTCTCCATAAATGTAATAAACGAAACGGGTACAGTTTCTGGCTACGTATGGATGGAGGGTGCTCAAAATTGGAGGACATGTAGATACCTTCCAAGTGAGTTTTGTGACAGTTATGGGCTTTGTGGGCCCTACGGGAACTGCGTATCTACCCAATCACAAGTCTGCCAATGTTTGAAAGGTTTCAATCCAAAGTCACCACAGAAATGGTACTCATCGGATTGGAGTGGTGGATGTGTCCGTAATAAAGCGTTAAGTTGCAATGGTACAGACAAAGGTGGGTTTGTGAAATTTGAAGGGCTGAAAGTTCCAGATACGACACATACTTGGGTGGATGCTAGTATTGGACTAGAGGAATGCAGAGTGAAGTGCTTGAATAATTGTTCTTGTATGGCCTATACTAATTCAGACATAAGAAATGGAGGTAGTGGATGTGTCATGTGGTTTGGAGATCTCATTGATATGAGACAGTTTCAAACTGGTAAGCAAGACCTATACATCAGGATGGCTACTTCAGAGATAGGTAAACTTAAGATCACTCTAACTTGATTTTTCATGTCAGTTTTAACTTTGAAAACGCTAAAATCTCTTTAACTTTATTCGTTATCTATTCCAACTCTCTAGGGGCTGTATATAACCACAAGAAGACCAGGACGCTTCCAATAGTTTTTTCCACCGTTGCAGCAATTTGTGGTGTTCTACTATGTTGCTATTTTATCTGCAGAATCCGGAGGAACAAATCTGGTAAATTTGTTTATTCACTGTTTTTGACTGAACACATCGCCTTTTTTATTTATTTTTTGGTTACAAAACTTTTCTATATATAACTTCGTAGAGTGGTAAATATGAAACAGTAAATATAAATTAGAAGAATATTTTATATAAATATAATTGTTATGCTGGTCAGCCCACAATTCCTTATATAGTGTAACTGATCTCCCAATAGATTCATTTTGCTTACTCTTTTTATCCCGCTATGATGGTTTAATCTTTTATGTTAATAGATCATGAATCATGAGCAAATTAATTTAGTATTTCTGCTTTTGTTTATTACATTCATGGTCAGAGTATTATGATTTTTTTAACTGTCTCTAATCTCTAGTCTCAGTATGATAGATTTTACATAAGACGGTGAGTAAAAATTTGAACTCAACATCATTTTGTTGACTTGGGGAAACCGAAGTCCATCTTGTTAAATATGAATTATTTACATGTTTTTAAATTGGCCTTGTATTACTTATGTATTATGTTTTAATCTAAATATTATATAAAAATGAAAAAAATAAAAAAGAACTTATGGATTAAAAAAAATCTGAAAAATTAAATTCTATTTTATTAAATGCATAAATAATTTAAACTATAATTTAAACTATTCGACCATTCTAATCATTAGTTCATTGTTTAATAGCCTTTAGCGTGAAAGTAAGAAAATAAAATCCCATCCTAACTAGTCCTTCCCAGTTAATACATACAGAGAAAACTCAAACCTGATTATAGTCAAAACAATTTTTTCAGTCAAAGTTGGATTAAGTGAAGCATGAGTTTGATTTTATTACCAAAATTGTAGCCTCTGCTCATATATTCTTACATATAGTCTTTATTGTCAAGTCTCTCACTTACACTCCAGGGTCCCAGTCAAAGCCCCTTTTCTTCTTAAATTAGTTTTTGTTGCTACCCTGTCTTGCATAGCCCTCCATTCCACGCTATTCTCAACTATACCCCCACATATTTTATTAACATTACGAAGTCCTTCGTCCGTTTTGTAGAGAAATCATTGGCAGAAGAACACAATGAAAAACAAGTGGATGATCTGGACGTCCAATTGTTTGATCTATTCACAATTGCAACTGCCACTAACGACTTCTCCGTAGAAAATAAGATTGGAGAAGGTGGTTTTGGACCTGTGTACAAGGTATTTATTCTTAGAAAAAAACGGCAGAAACATAAATATTTTTGTGCCTACCATCTATTCATAATCCTGAGTATGCAGGGAGTGTTAACTGATATGCAAGAAATTGCTGTAAAGACTCTCTCAAGGAGCTCATGGCAAGGAGTGACAGAGTTTATAAATGAAGTCAAATTGATTGCAAAACTTCAGCACCGAAATCTTGTAAAACTTCTCGGTTGTTGCATTCAAGGACAAGAAAAAATGTTAGTTTATGAATACATGGCAAATGGCAGCCTAGATTCCTTCATATTTGGTATGGAAAATAAACAAAGCATAGATTTGGTTGCTAATGACTTCAGTGATATAAGCATATATTATTCAAATGATTCAGTGTTTAATAACATTTTTTCTTGAATTAACAGACGATACAAAAAGTAATTTGCTAGAGTGGCCTCAGCGCTTCCACATAATATGTGGAATTGCAAGAGGACTTATGTATCTTCATCAAGATTCCCGATTGAGGATTATTCATAGAGATCTCAAAGCGAGTAACGTACTTCTTGATAAAAATTTGAGTCCAAAAATATCGGACTTTGGATTGGCCAGAATTTTTGGAGGGGATCAGATTGAAGGAAACACAAGAAGAGTAGTTGGGACCTAGTGAGTGTCTCGGTAACCAACACCGAATTTTTTTTTTCTATAAATATTGTTGTTGATGTAATGTGTGTTATGCAGCGGGTATATGGCACCAGAGTATGCTGTTGATGGATTATTTTCTGCGAAATCAGATGTCTTCAGCTTTGGCATTTTACTATTGGAGATTGTATGTGGAAAGAAAAATAGAGGATTTTATCACACAGATGAGAGTCTTAACCTAGTTGGTCATGTAAGAGCTTGAATCTACTTTCAAATAATAGACATGTCCAATTGAAATATACAAAAAAGTAAAATAATAATGCTTATTACTATGACACAGGCATGGACACTATGGAAAACCGGGAGGGCATTAGAGTTGGTTGATCCCAACATGATGGAGTCATGTATTATAGCTGAAGTTCTGCGTTGTCTCCATGTCAGTCTTTTGTGTGTGCAGCAGTACCCAGAAGATAGGCCAACAATGGCGTCCGTGATTCTAATGTTGGAGACTCAAATGGAACTGGTTGAGCCCAAAGAACATGGTTTCATTTCGAGAAATGTTTTAGGTGAGGAAGATTTACGATTAAATTCGAAAGACAACAGTTCAAGCAATCATGTAACAATAACCATGTTAGAGGCGCGATAAATGAACAATGATTGATTTGTGTTAGTACCTAACACGAGAAACAGAGAAGTGAGGCGTATACATAGGTTAGATAATACAATAGGAAAGAAAGATGAATTGTTAAATATTAAAGACACTATGAGCTTTTGTTTACCAGGTATTTTCTGATTTATTCTTTTTAATGTTGGTTATAGGATTGCTATTATGAATAGAGAAACTAATTTGAACAGTTTATTTGGAGACTGAATAATGTGATCTTTATTTTTATATAAAAAAATAGTTAGAGTAATAAAGCAAACACATACCTATTTTTATTTGAAGCGAATATTAATTTTTTACGTGATTTCGGTTAGGTCTTGTTATTGTGAAATATCTTCGTTTAAAGATCCAATGTGAATATCATGTGATAGAGTATGATGAGTGTTCACCAATTACTAGTGAAACTCATAACTTTGATTAGGTATATACAAAATCTTGATATTTGCAATAACTTATAATAAACACATGTTATTAAGATTAATTTATGATATATTCCTTCATGCCCATTTTAAAATTGTTTTGCATGCTTGCTAATTAAATTTATTAATGACATGTCTAAGTTCTTTATCTTAATATTCTCAAAATAATTATCATATAGCATTGACATTCTTCCTTTCTCAAGACAATGTTTATTGATATTACAATTTTACATTAATTATCTAAATAATCACTAAAAAAAATTTAAATTTAGAGTGGATAAAAAATGACTCAAAACGTAAAAAATCGATGCTTATGTATTGGATAAGTGCCAACCATGAAGCGAATGTTGTTAACGTGGAATTGGAAGTTAGTGTTGGCTTGCTTGGAACACAAATAGCATTAGTCTAGCCAACACTATACAGACACAAATATTTTGTCATATTAAATGTAGCATGGGCTACGCCTACTAAAAAAAAATATTAATTGTCGATTATGCTTTGACCAGATTGATACTTTGGGACATAATATATTGATGTTTTGTTTGAGAGTGGGTCGGCGAAGCCAAAAACTAGTTAGTTCAAAAATTAATATAAAAATAAGAATAAAATGAAAATAAAAACAAGAAACAAAAAATAAAAATGAATCTATAGCTTTTTTTCTTTTTTTTAATAGTCATTACTAGTCTTAGAAATAGAAAAATCATGTTTGCCTTTATCTTAGAGGATAAAAGAGTTTTAGAATCATTTTGGGATATAGGTTTTGCAATAAGTGTCAGGGACAATCCAAATCGCATTGGAGAAGGAGGTAGTACCATGGTTTCAAATGTTATAGAAGATTGAAGTAGTCACCACTTGGACAACCTTGACCCGTGCATTGGAGTCTAATTTGGACCTTCATCATTCGGTTGTCCAATGGCAGATCTCTTCAAGTTGCAGCAAAATGAAATAGTATCAGATTATTATTTAAAATTTATGGCTCTTGCTAATAGATCAGGAGGTTTGACAGAGGAAGCTATTTTAAATTGTTTCATTAGTGGCTTAAATGTTGATATTAAACGTGATGTAGTGGCCATGACTATAGTAAATTTGTTGAGAGTTGTAGCATTAGTATTCTCACAATACTTAAGGATTTGATGAAGCCATGCAAGACATAACCAGCAAGCCAAAGCAAGCAAGTGGAAATGTGTTCTAGGCTGTGTCTTAGTGTGAGTGAGTATGATTGGTCATGAAAGAGAACCTATGCACATCTAAGGAGAAATTCATTAGCACATGGGTTAAATGATTTAAATCAAACCATAAAAAGGTTTTAACTTCAGTTAAAAACAGTTTTGGAAAATAAGATAGTTAAAACA
>Ga0209489_106083_pt1 | contig 19892 bp, 6 predicted proteins | sample SiratrowhiteBW_FD_187527 | JGI IMG/M metagenome (GOLD analysis project Ga0209489, IMG submission 187527) | Root nodule microbial communities of legume samples collected from California, USA - Siratro white BW (SPAdes) (version 2) | ecosystem: Host-associated > Plants > Roots > Nodule | place: USA...
TATATATATATATATATAATAAACAAAAATCACATATGAAATTTAGGAATCAAATTGTTTTAAAAAAATAAAATAAATATATCTATATAAAAAGTCATAAGAAGCAAATAAAAATTAAAAAGTAAAAAAAATAAATTTTTACTTTTAATTTATTAATCAAATTATTAAAAAATATCTCAAAATGAAAAATGATTGCATAAAAATTTAGAAGATTTAAAAAAAAATCAAATTATTCAAAAAATATTTTAAAATATAAAAAATTACTAAAAGTTTTAAATTATTCAAATAAATATCTCAAAATAAAAAATATTATTATATAAAAGTTTAGAAAACATAAAATATTTAACAAAACCATTAATCAAATTATTAAAAATAATTTAAAATAAGAAAATGTTGATTTAAAAATTAAAAAAAAATACATAGAAGTATACGTTTTGAAAAAGAAAGAGAAATCTTGCATTAAACATGATTTTTAGAAAAATAAAATAAAATAAAATAAATATAAAGGTTAAAAAACTGGAAAATAAAAAAAATATAAAAGAATTTGAGAAATATAAGAGTAATGATGTACTAAGAGAACAACTTAAAAAAAATGAAAGAATATAAATTATACAAAATTAAAACAAAACAAAAAGATGAAAAAGATAGTTATAATCCACAACTTTTATAGAAGTAATAAAAAATTAAAATCACATATTTAAAACACGAGTTTTTTAAAAGAATTAAAAAAGTTAAAAGTTATAAAATGATTTCATCAATATGCGTAACCTAATAAGTTATTATCTAAAAATGTATTTTTATTTTTGTTAATTTAGTGTCAAACACAAATGGTATTTCTCACAATTTTCATAATTTTCAAATAATTATCTTTATGGATAAATTTTAACTTGCTTGCCTCCATTATAAGAGTAGGTAGGTTCTACCCTACAATAGTAATAACTTTTAATTCTCATTTTAAGAGTGCACTATTTTCGTATCATTCAAGTATACATGAAACGAAGAACATTGACCATTGGTACACTTTCTGATACATCAACATCTTTCTGAAAGATAGGTATCAGATACCACCATGCTTGTATTCTACCTATTCATCTGCTTAATCTTATCACTTTCATTGTATCATTTTGATGATTAACATGTTTAATTCTCAATCATCTTATTAACACAGTGCATGAATAGTGCATGTTTAATATCATTCCTTTCTTTTTCTTTCTTTTCTTTTCCCTTTCATAGGGAAGCATAATAATGAATCACAGTAACATAACTAACTATTCATTGTGTAATTGTCAACCACCTTCCTGTTTACAGACCAATAATTGCTGCTGCTCTGTACAGTAAATAATTTCACCCTAAAGGATCATATCTAATTCTAATTTCTATGTTTTATTTGTTTCCCCTTGTTTGCTTAGTGTGTAAATCAGTCTTAATTACTCTACCACTCACACCATTGTTTATAATAACTTTTTTTTTTTTACCTTTAAACACTAAAAATTGCAATTTTACTATTCAATTGTTATCACTTTATGAACTTTACCACTTAGTTTTTTCTCATCTATATTAATTTTTTAAAAACTTTTACATATTTTATTTATCCAATAATTTTTAACTGTATGCATAAAAAATAAGAAATAATTTTTTTGTTTTTAATTCCTATAAAACAATTTTATTTTATATCTTTTAGAACATTAGTATTTTCATAGAAATTTAATTAATAACTTGCGAAATACAAAGTATCACAAATGATTTCTTTTTTAAATATAGTTTTTTTTATAATGTGATGTATAAAGAATAATATTAGAATGTTACTTTAAGTCTAATTTATTTTCATTGAATTAATAGTAATAAGTCAGTTTAAATTTAATTAATTTTTATAAAATTAAAGTTGAACAAACTCTATAAATTATATATTATATTAAGAGGTGAGTTTAATTTTAATTTATTTTTATAAAATTAGTTTAAAAATCAGAATTTTTTATATATTATAAATTAATTTTATCTCTAGTTAATATAAAATTTTTAATAATTAATTTATTTTAAAAATATTTATTTAATTTATAATTTCTTTACTTTATGATGACCTGCTGATATTATTGACACTAATTAATGAAAAAATAACAAACAAAATAAATTAAAAAAAAAACATTAATTTAAAGTTGGTGATATATCTATATATTAAGAAATTAGTTTAATTTTAATTTATTTTTACAAAATTGATTTGAAGTGAGAATTATATATTATAAATTAGTCTTATTTATAATTAATGTAGAATTTTTAATAATTAATTTATTTTAAAGACTTTTATCTAATTTTTAATCTATTTACTTTATGATGACATGCTGTCATTATTAACACTAATTAATCCACGAAAAAGAAAGATAAACACATCACAATAAACCCAAGAAAAACACCAATTAAGACTTGATGACCCATATAGCACTGATTTGTATCTGTGCATTGGAGTGAACATCTTAATCTCAATCATATTAATTTGCCGCCAGTCACCCCACCAAAAAAAGAAAAAGAAGAACATGGCAAAAAAAGGTTGGCTGAAATTACAAGATATTATGTCACTAGTTGACATCACTTGGACCTCAATGTTGGAGTGAAATTTCAAGCCACATCATATGGCTTGTCAAAGAGGAAAAAAAAAATTGAATTTACTTTGGCTAACTTATCTTTGTCTACAAGCAAAACAAAGATCTTTCACTGCTTCAGATGCTATTATTCTGACAGTTATATGGCAGGCATGTGTTGCTTCCACCATCTTCTCAAATTATTCACACACCATCATATATAAATTAATTTTCCATGCATGCACTGAAGAAATTTCAATTTGTTCTATGTAATTTCTCCAAGAATCACATTATAAATCGTTCCAGTATCTGCATGAGAATCCTTAAAGTGGACCATTTATAAATAATACAGATGCATGTGCGTGTAAAAGTTGCAAAATAATCAATAGGGTACTATAAAAAAATAGAGCAAAGCCTCAAAACCTGTTCCTCTTTTCTCATGGTTTTTGTCCTTAATGATAAATTCAAATAAAAAGGTAAATTATAATCGTGCTGTTTTATGTAAAATATGTTTAAAAATGGGTAGCCGTTTTCTTTTGAATTTATGGTAGTAAAAATAATATATATATATATATTATACATCGATGTGGTAGGCATTTATGTGAGTTTTATTTAAAGAAAAATATTCTTTAATATGTTTTTTAGGAAAGGTGGGTGTATATAGAAAAAGGAGTGGCAAGTATTGAAACTGCTGGGTTAGTTTAATGAGTCCAACCTTTTTGAATGAATGGGGTGTGCGTAAGAAAATAAGGTGTACAAATAGAAAATTTGATGTGTAAGTTTAATGAGTCCAGGCTTTTGAAAGAAATGAGTGTAATAGAAAAACGGGGTGTCAAATAGAAAGTTGTTGGGTCAGTTTAATAAATTCAGACCTTTTTAAGAAAAAGGAGTGTGTTATCAAAATGAAGTATACAAATAGTAAAGTTTGTGGGTCAGTTTTATGAGCTGGACGAAAATAATATGTGCAAATAGTAAAACTGTTAGGTCATTTTAATAAGTCCAGACTTTTAAACAATGAGATGTAATATAAAAATTGGGTGTGTAAATAGTCAAAGTTCAGGTTAATCAGCCCAAACATTTTAAAGAGTAAATTATGATTTGGAAACAAGGTGTGCAGATAATCAAATTACTGCATCAGTTTAATGAGTCCAGCCAGACATTTGTTTCTCTCTTTTTATTTATTTATTTTCTCTATATATTTTAATCATCCAATCAGTTACACTACCAAAATTAATATTCTGGTTTGAAAGTAATTATCTTCTAAGGATAAAAAGGAAAATTTCAATCCCTTCAACTATTATACGTGTATGCATGTGAAATTCAAAGTCCAAATCAAAATGGAAGAAATGAAAAAGAAAAAAAAACATCGAAACCACCGCTTATTAGGTGAGAAAACAACAAATCGCACATCCATTAAATCTATTATCTCTTTCCGCTTAACTCCACCCAACTCTATAATCACCTATATATCAAACCACTAAAAAAATTAAAAACCACCAATAAGTAAAACTATAATTCATTTTATTATAACAAATATATAAATAATGAGTAGAAGTTATAAGTTATAATCATAATGGTGATCTAATATATAAGTATAATTAATACACTTATATATCGCATCTCACAAAACTAAAAATACAAAAAAAAATTGTTGATAGTAGATAGATAGTTGCTTCTTTTTGCACTTCCATACTTTCTTCCCATGTCTATGCAGGGGAAGTAAAAATTTCTTTGTTTATTTTTTATCTTTTCAGTGCACCCCTCTTCATCTTATTATTTTTGACAATACAATTTAAAATATAATTTCTTGAGTTCTAAAATTTGGAATAAAAAATATATTTTAGATTATATAATCTAAAATAAAAACAAATTTATATTTTGAATTATATAATCAAGAATATAAATAAAATTCTATTCTAAATTGTTTAATATAAAATATAAACGGATTATACAATCTGAAATATAGAAAATTATCAATGTATTAAACAATTCAGAGTACAAATTTTTTTATTTTAGATTACATAATTTTTTGAAATATAATATTTTTTTGTATTTCTCTAAAATATAAATTTTAGAAGAATATTTTAGTATTTTTCGAATTATGGAGGTCTAGGAGGAAAAGTATGAGGGTAGGAGAAAGCACACTAGATTTTATAGGTAGGTAATGAGATTGAGGGTTTTACTTTATGTACTCCCAATTTTGTTCCTACAACTCAACTTTGAAAATACCTCTTTTGAACCGGTCTTCTCTTGGAAGAGGTTGTGTTCTGTTGCTGGTTTAAAAGCTTGAAAGAGAAGATTTCCAATTAGGAATAGTGGTGCTTGTGGTGGTGCTTTTAAGTTACTTAGGTGAAGAAGATATGGAAGGGTGTCTTTGTTTTCATTTTGTTGGTTTTAGTGGTGAAGCTTCGTTTACCAGAATTCAGAGAAACTTCCACAATGTGATTTGGCAAAAGACATTGCCTTCCATATCTTGTAAAACACATTCCAGAATAGTGAGGAAGGTGCAGAAGCATATTTTTGTGTGAGGTGGACTAAATAACTCTATAAAAAATTTAAATTGAAATATATATTATTACATTAATAAAAAATATATCTAAAATATATTATAATTCAATATAGTTTGAGTCGGTTTTAAAAATTTAAACTACAAATTATATCAGACTCTCTCAATTCATAAAAAAAAAACTAAAACAATCCAAAAAAAATTAATTTTTTTAATGATTTTTAATTTCTTTTTATCAATTTCAGTTTATTAGCATTTTTCATATGTGGTTATAGAATTTCTTATTGTTACTTTTTTCCATAAAAAAAAACGATAAATAAGTCCCCTATGTATAGATCTATGTTTTAATAATGACTAAAATAAAATATTTATTTTTAATAAACACTCAAAGTAATTTAATTAATGAATAAAAATTTTAATATTTTCAGCATACCGACTACACAAAACTCCACCTTCTCATATTTTGAGGACATGATATTTTAGTTTCTTACAGCTAATTAGTGGCAAGCAAAAAACATGTACTGCATAAATGTCCTACACCCATTTTCTCTTGTTTTGTTTTTTTCTCCACTCAAATAAATTCATACCATTTCCTTGTAGAGTCAAATCAATACTTTATGGAACATTAAATTGGTGCTTCTTTTCAGCCTGGATAAGAACAACAAACTGAATTCAACTTTTCTAATTGAAAATTTTGATACAAATAGAGATAGTACCATTTATTAATTCTCTTAATTTTACAATCTAAACAAGTTTGTCTGCATGAAAAGTATTCATTATTCTGCAGATTTGGAATTTCTATTGATATTTGCCTGAGCTCTATAAGTCTAGAGATTTAGCCAAAGCAAAAACTAAGGAATTACACATTCTACTGCACAAATATTTGATGAAGGAATATTCTATCAGCTACAGCAATAATTAATAAAAGATGCAAATCCCATAGAAGATTTTACAACAATAATCCTCTTAGGCCTTAAAATCTGTACAAAGTTTATGCATTACTCAAGGTGTTCCTGGTGTCTTTGGATCATGCCGGTTGTTTGCTCCTGTCCCTGGATAATCATTATTTTCAAAATCAATCCTTCTCTCCATCAACTCTTCTGTCAGATCAAACATCTCTTCTCCACTTCTCAATTTCTCAACACCCTGAAACCATACACTCAAAAATTGTATTCAGTTAGACCCCTTTTCTGCATGCACATCAGAATTATAGCATTGGTGTTATTTTCCAGTTTTGTTTTGAAAATCTGAACAATAGCAACACATATTTGAAACTTTTCAAATCTGATTGAAGAATGGTATGAACAGTAATTAGAATACTTATTCTAAGTTTTAGACAGTATTGAAAAGACTAGGACAAATTATGTTCATAAGGGTGGGTGTAAATTATAACCTTATCAGATGAAAGTTGGGTTGAAACATTTTCTTTGTTTGGCAAAAGCCTTCCTGCAATCAATGAAATTTCCACATAGCATTAAAATCAAATATGAGAAGAAAAAAGGGATCTAGAATCTAGATAGAACAGTTGTATACTGATTTATAATTTTCATTCTTACTGGTTTCCATAGCAGCAGAAGAGAAAACAAATGAAAAGACCAGAAGGAGGATGAGGAACACTTGCAGGGGAGATTTGAGGCTCATGTTGAAGAAAAAGAAGAGGGATCTGAAAGGTGACAAAGAAGGTATAGAGAGAGAGCTGAAGAAGGTGAATTTTGGGAAGTACTTGTGTGGAGATGGTGTTTATATGGAAGAAAGAATCAGTGGTTGAATATTTAATGATAACTCAAGTACCATTGATCCAAAGTCAACCTAAACTTTAACAATTTCATTAATTATTGCCCATACCAAAGCATTTCAAAATGAAATATTGTGGATGTGTTTCAACTTCCCTCACCATGTACCACAATAAATGAGCCTTCTCCACACACATCACTTCTCTATTTCCTTACAATCTCAATCAACACATACCTTTAACCATTTAAAATAATAATAACTATTATTATTATTATTATTATTATTATTATATAAATAATAATTGTATTTATCCATATAATAATATCCTATTCAATTGAAACAAATGAAATGTAATAAATAATTATATTACAATATTTAATAATTAATTATCATAATTTTTATTTATTAAAAATAATTTAGTCTTAATTTAAAAAGACTTATAAATTATTTTAAATGGATTACTTACAAAATTTCATGACCTATCTATTAAATATTTATTATATATTTTTCTAATTTTTTTTACTAATTTAAGTAATCAAGAATTTTCTACAGGTGTCTCCATTCAAAGTTTTCTTCAGCAAATTATAAGAGAAAATATAATTTGATTAAAAATCAGATTCCTTTAAGATTAGCTTACTTCACCTCGAAATCTTCTACTCAATCCTGATAGCAAAACCAACTATTTTTTTAATTTTGTGTGAATTTATGCTTTAATTAATAAATAAAAAGAGAGGAAGAGTACATTGTACTATGTATAAGTGAAAGTTATAGGTCAAACAAAATTTTGTAGGATTGTATGTAGATAACAACAGTTTTGGATGCATGCAAAGTTGTGGCAAATTAAACACTGAACTTGCAACAGAAACCTCTGTAAGAGTTCACGGGTGTTCATAGATGTGTCGTGCAAATGAAGGATCAGTTTTGGAATTATTTATTTTATCACCATCATATTAATATCAAATATTTTTTATTTTTATAATAAATAATTTTTTTTCGAGAAGACTGTTTGCATATTTCTGGATAAATTACAATGGTATTCAGTGAGATTTTCTCATATTAAACTGACATCTTTCATTTTCTTTTTTTTTTTGTTATAATGATCTTCCCTATCAAAAGATATAAATGTAACATATTTTCAGTATTTTAAAAAGTATATGTGTAATGTAAAAAAATAATATAATATTATTTTAAATATATAAAAAGTTTGTATAAAATCTTAAAAAAAATTGAATTATAGTATAATTTGAAAAGGTTTCATAATTTAGTTCTATATTATATCCTAGTTTTTAGGATTGATTTTTATCTTGTGATTGTTTTATTGCAGTATATATAATTTTTAATCTCATGAAGTAAACTTATTTAAAACATATTTAATGTAAAATAATTTTAACATCCATCTAATCATCATTGAGTGGTGCTTATAAATAAGAATTGATTATTTTAAGAATTAATAATGTAATATTATTTAATAGCATGCAATTTTTTAGAAAACTGTAAGAAAATATAAGAATGATCTATTCAAAATAGTTTATTTTCTCATAAGTAAAATATAGGTCTATTCTACAAATTTATACCAAAACTACTCTATTCAGCTTCAAGTTTCCATATTGACTTTTTTTTTTACTTTGAACCAAACAAGTTGTTAATAATTTTTAAAAAAGAAAAAAACACTGAATGTATTTATTAGCATAAAATATATTTATTTTATGAATAATGTTAAAATTGAATGTTAAATATAAATTAAATTTGTATTAATTGTGTATAATGTTATTTAAATTGAAAAAAAAAATGTCTATTTTAAATTTGTTTTACACAAAAATATACCCAATATATTAACATGTTGGGTTTACATGTTACACTTTAAATTTGATATATTAGTAATCCTGCACGAAGTATGTGGATAAAAAACTTATTTTTAAATTTATTCAAGTAGATCTTAGACAACTTTTCTCATAGTTTGATTGCAAAGTTCAGAACAATTAGTTAGATTACCTAATACTAAAGAAATTGAGAATTATTATAATAATATGCTAACATTAATTTACCTAAAATAATACAATTTACTAATTATGTGACATTTGTATAACCAGCTGTATTTGACTAAAGAATTTGTTTAAGAATAAAAGTGAAGAAATATGAATGAGCAAGAGGATTAAACAAATCTTTTTGAAAACATTAATGTCTTATGATAACTGCTAGAATACCAAATCCACATTTTGACAAATGTTACAATTAGTTAATGTGACTTTATTTAAGAGTATTTTTAGGATACTGGTTTAGAGCAGCATGTATTACAAATTTTTAATAGGAAAACACTTTCAATGCTTTGATCAATACCATTTAGACATTTATTAATATTTTTTTTCACTTCCAATAATATAGGTGGTGCTTTTATAACTTATACTTTCAATTAAAAAAGTATTATAACAGATAAATATTAGTCTTGCTGTTTTTATTATTATTTTCATTTTTTCTAACCAATATGTTGCCGTGACTAACCATCAATATTTATCAATGTGACTTAATAACTATATAAATTGTAATATTTTTATAAAAAGAAAAAAAAATGGGGCATAAATGTAAGATTAGGTCAAGGAAATTTTTAATTTATATGAAAGAATAATAAAAAATTATGTTATTATTATTATTATTACTATCTTTTAATTATTTTGTATCATTAAGTAATATAGACATTAACATATATTGGATAAGATTGATGTCACTACCTAGTTACATATTAATATATTATAAATATCTTAAATAATTTTCTTGTGAAAGTATAAGTTGAATTTGCAAAATATAAGTATAGACTTGAGAAGCACCTATTTCACATAGGACTCAATGATACCACTAAGACCAATCATAACCAACACATATTTTCATATTTTTATAATTTGTAAGAAAGGTACTTTCAAGTCTATCAAATAATACAAAAGGTTCAATAACTTTGGTTGTCTCTTATAATCCCACCTATTCACATTTTATCGTGAGTTAAGTAAACTCTGTGAATATTTAGTTTGACATGATAAAATGTAGAAAATGTCAAAATATTATTTCCAAGTTAATATATAAATCGTGTTCCTATTGTATACAATAACATTGAAGTTGTAATAAAATTAGAATTCTAAACTACAAATAAGATATGTTCCAATAATCTAGTGAGAAAATTATATCACTATTCCTCTATTTCCAAACCTATCAAAGAATTATCAACATTCATTATTGTTAGTTAATTAAAAACATTCATTATTGATAATTAACTAGGAGTGACTATCAAATAAGATGTGAGCTAACCAAAATCAGATAAGGATTCATGTTATTAGTGAGTTAAAAGTCTCATTTGAATCCATTTTAATGAGCATTTGAATCCATAATTCTTTTTTATGAGGTCAGTCCCTCAATATTTGAATAATGATTGTCACTTAACCAAAACATTTTATAGAGTTGAAAGGCAATATGACAAGAAAATCTATTAGTTATTGGCCATAGGAAATATCAATTTTTTTTGGAACTTGAGTTTTCGTATCTTTTTCAAATAGTTTTTTTTTTCATCCTATTTAATTTATTTAAAAAATAGTAGTTATATTTTAAAAATATAAAATTAACGTCAATTTATTAAAATACATACATATATATTATAATTTATATACCAATTTATTATATTTAAAATTAAAATATTTTTATTAATATAATTAAGTTTAAATTAGATTCTGTAATTTTATTTAAAATTCTTATGTATTTATTTATTTGATTTAAAACCAAATAAAATAATTCATTGGTATGATACACTATTGGAACATATAAAATAAACTATAATTTTTTAAAAATATGAAACAAATCAAATTACTACAAATTTATTAGGAATCGAAATAGGGTGGAATGGACCATTTCACATCTCTACATCTAATTAGTTAAAATCACAAGTCAAAAAAATTCAAAATGAAGTGGAGCATAACCGCTTAATATTACTATATTTTTAAATAAAATTGAAACTAAAAAAAATGCGTAACATTTCATTATTTTTATTTATATTTGTATTAATTAATTAGATTAGATAAAATATTATCAAATATAGAATATAAGTGTGAAAATAAAAAAGAAGACAGGAGGATGGAATTGTGTTTTTTAAAACTTTTAGACGTTGTCTTATATAAAATACTTAGATATAGATTTGTAAATTATTTTATCAGTTAATGTGTGTATTGAATGATTGTTTAATAAATTTGGTTATATGTAATGTTGTAGTGATCTTTCTTCTTTGTTAATATAGATAATAATAATAATATGCAAAACAGATAGACAAATAAAAAGTATACATACTACAATTTTTATATTGATTTATCTTACTAAATAGATTATATTTACTTTTTAATCAACTTTGAGTTTTATTAAGTCAATTTCTACTTTAAAGTACACTCAAGTATTTTTTGGAGCCACGTTATTATTCTTGGCTAACCTCTTTAAATATTTTTGGCACCTGTCACTCCTAATTCAACTCAGTATTCTTAAGGATTCATAGTCATTCTTGGCTAAATCCTTTGAGTATTCTTAACACCAACCACTTCTGGCTCAACTGAGTATTCTTTGAATTCATAGTCACTCCTAATTAATTCCATAAGTATTCTTGATACCAATAACCATGTCTCAATTGAGTATTCTTTGGACTCATAGTCTCTCCTAGCTAAACTCTTATTCTTGACACCAACCACTCTTGACTCAACTTAGTATTCTTTGGGATTGTTATCACTCTTGATTAACCTCTTAAGTATTCTTGACATTAGTCATTCTTGATTGAACTGATTATTTTGTAGAATTATAGTCACTCCTAGCTAATCCCTTAAGTATTTTTGATACTTGTCACTCCTGATTCAAATGAGTATTCTTTTGGTTCGTAGCCACTCTTGGCTAACACCTTTAGTATTCTTGACATCAACCACTCCTTACTTAAATAATTATTCTTTGGGCTTGTAGCCATTCTTAGCTAATTCTTTAAGTATTATTGATACCAACCACTTTGTGTCATCTTTAGGCTCGTAACCAGTCTTGGTTAACTCCTTTAGTATTCTTGACACCAGTCACTCCTGACTTAAATAAATAATCTTTTTCACACAACCATTTCTAGCTAAGATGAGGGCTTGTTTTCAAGTTCATCACTACATTGAAACTTGCTAAAGAGAATAATCATCTAAAGATATATGTAGAATTTAAACACTCTATCTCAATAAGTTGAATAAATACTACCAATAATGTTCTTTTATGAAGTTTTATATAAGTTCAGATAATAGTTGTAAATTAGTTTTTGTCTTTCGAATCAACTTTAATTATTTTGTATGTACTTGTTTCCTATGATGAGTTTGTTTGATTTAAATACACTAAATACACTTTGTACAATACTCTCTTCTTAATGTTTCTAATAATTAGATCAGATTATCTTTTGTTAGACAATATGCTTTGACTTAATTTTACATACTTATGTAACCATATGTAATCTATATATTTCTAGAGTTTACAATACTCAATTATTGAAAACTGCAAAAAAATAATAACTTTAATTTGAACTCTAAAAATTATTTTGATATTGACTTTAAAGTATATTTTTAACAAACCTCTTTGACAATAAATCTCTTTGAGTTGTAGACTTATTATTGTTATAGTCCTCAATATTTAGTCACTAATGTTAGTTTGAATTATTTAATTTGACCGACTTTATTTCTTATCTAAAGCAATTATATTTTTACTTAAGTAATTAATATTTAAATATATTTACTTTTTTTAACTAAAAAAATTCACTTATATCTATATCTCACAATTAAAACTAAAATATCAAATTATATATATAAAATTATTTTAATATTTACCAATTATTTTGCTTATGATAGATAATAAGGATGGAAGAGCGGATAAGGTCTGTTTCCATGGACTACGACCATCTATTTTTAGGCAATCAATTACCTAATTCTGACCTTGTGTTTGATTGACGTAAGGCAACGCACTACGTTAATTTCGGTACATGCATGTTCATCATTATGAGAGTGCTATTGGATCGGAATGAAACAGTAAATAAAAGAAAATAAATCAAACATTGGATAAATAAAAACTTGAGAAAGAAGAATTGTTTAATTGGTTGGGAAGAAATAGAAAAACAATAATAATAGAATGTTGAATATCTTTTAATTTTTTACACAAAAAAATGTGTAAATTTTTTTTAAAATTGATATGGTTTAGTTGTAACTATTTTAAAACCCATCAAAATTGCATGAGAATAACTGTTTTTGTTTTCTGACTGTTAAAGAAAATGACATTCTATAGCATTTATAATCAAAAGAACCAATCTTTTGCATTTTTCATGTGTACCCTCATGTCTACTATTAGATTGATTTCTTTTTTGGTGTTTACAGCCGACAAGAAGAAAATTATTTAAAAATTAATTTAAGTGCTTACAAAGTAGTTTAATTTTTACTTTTTTCTCTTTTTAAATAAATAACTCTTATTTCACTTTATTTCCTTACCTCCTTTTCCTTTTTTTACATTTTCAGTCTTATTGATCCGTTAACATTGTAATGATATACAAATTAAAAAAACTTAATTGTCTTTCCACTAAAATATCATCAATATTTTAATTGTTGTTAACATTAACTATTTTTTATTTTTCAACTACCTAGATTAATAACAAAAAATTACAATTATCATAATATAAATTAAAAAGAATTTAATTTTTCTCACAATATTTTTATCAAATATTTAATTTTATGGTTCCAGTATATTTTCAATATAAATAGTAATTACTCTTTCCATTTTTTACGTCATTTAATATTTTTTAACTAAGAGATATAATGATTTTTTTGAAAAATAGTTATTAATTTTATATATTTTTGTTTTACGCTATAATATACATATATATATATATATATATATATATATATATATATATATATATTAATGAAAAAAATAAGTGAAAATAAAAATAAAGTTACCAATCTTGTTTTAAATGTTGAAAATTATAATCTAATAAAAAAAAATCAAAAACCCTAGATTTTAAAGAATCAATTTCTTAATATATTTGGAACATAATTAAAAAACAACCAAAAGTATTGAATGAAATGATTTTTTGAAAGAAAGCTAAGGATGGTATTATTTTAAAATGGAGGGACTAATCAAACATTGCAAAGAGTAGCATGATTGTGCAGCTTTTTTTTTTTTTTTTTAACTTGTTTCTTTTTTTGCCACCCTCTTTGAGATTTTTACTTTAGCTTCTGTGAAGTCTTGTCACAATAACATGGTTAGAAAAAGACAGCACCAAAATGAATTTCCTCCATGAAAGGCAAATAAATTCCTTCACATAAATAGATAATAGAGGAGTTAGGGTTCTCTGGTTATGATTGTGAGGAAGTGGTTAATAATTGGTTGCATTGTTTGAAGGTAACATAGAACAATGAATGGAATCTTGGGATGCCATAATTGATGTTTGAAGAAACAAGTAAGAAGTCAGAGTCAGAGATGGGAGCAGTGGTGGCACAAAAAGGTGGACTTGGGCGGTGGATTTTTTTGTTAAAGATATGACCTACAAATTTGTCCCATTGGATGATGGATATATGTGAACATACAAATTATTGTATATCTTCTAAGGTTAATATCAACTTATAGAGGATTCAAGTACCTAGTGCTTTTCTTAATATATTTAGTTTATTATTTCAGATTTTAGAATATTAAATTTTATTATTTTTATATTTAACTTAAAATGATGGTGGAATAAATAAAATGTTAAATAATATAACCAAATTACCATATTTTATAATAATATAATAAATAGTTTACACATGAAAATGTTTTTTAACTAACAATTTGTAACTTTTTAATTTAAACATAATTTTGCATTTATTAAGAATAGTAATGCTAGTTAAATATATTGTATTTTTAAAATTATTATAAAATAATTATTTGAACATTCCTTAAATTTAAATATCAAGATGTTTTTGAATAATAATAATATTAAATAAAAATGAAATAGTGAGTTTTACTTATAAATATTATATGTATAAATTATCCATTAAAAAATATTATGTGGTATTTTTATGTTTTTAATATTTTTGTATGGTGGCTTTTTTCGGTTTAAGTTTTAAGTATTATTATTATTTTTTAAATAATTTATGTTTGGGAGTTCTAATTTTTGTATTTTAAGGATATTTACGAGTTCTTGAAGTGATATATTATCCAAATTTTTAGATATTCTTAACGTTATTAGTTGCATTATTTATTATCTTAGTAAACTTTTCAAAATTTTATTAATAAGATCATAATAATCATTATTTTGACTAAAGATTGAAGAATTCAAGATGATTTGATATCTATTGGACATACTTAATATGTTGTCACTTTCTTCAAAGGTTAAGAAGCTTATATTTTCATTTTACCCATATGGAAACCTCATGCATCATTTTAATAATGTTCCACATTTTTTTCTCCTTCAAAAGAGTGGACCTTTGATTAATCTTCCTTATAGAGAGTTCACATGAGAGTGTTTCATGCTTTAGAGTCATACTGATCTAACAAATCAATCTAAAGATACTTTGTATGACATTGGAGGTCTCATGACTAGGCAGGGCTAATGATGGAGATAAAGTAACCTCAAAATGGTTTAAATGCTACATCACAGTAAACCACTCTTTGACAAGTCGAATATCAATTAAAATTAATTTTTCTACTTGTTCACATTGTTTTTTATTTATACTTTTAATCTTGACATAATAAGTCATATGTATTTTAATATTGTTGAAGTCAATTTTAGTGTTTTTTAGACTTTTCAAGTCCTTATGGTAACTAATGGGAGTTAATGAGCTATTATGTGGTTAAAGTAAAGTAAATGATTAGTGGCATGGTTAGCGAAAATTTATTACTTCTCTCAAAGATTTTTTAGTTTTGACTTATAAATAAGATACTCTTGTAATCTTTTAAACACTACTTTCAGATTAATCAAATTGAATGTTTCTTATTTTGAGAGTCCACTATTTCTTTTTCAATAAAGAACTTTAAGGTTTTGGTTCTACCGGTTTGGATGAATTTTCTATTTTCTTTTTTTATCTATTTTCAAAATAACTCATAAGTTAGATTTATATAAGGAGTTGAACATATATTTCTATTTTTTTTCTCATCAATTTATAATATTATGAGCAAGACATTGTCTTCATCTACTAATATGTAGTTGTGATTTTCCAGTACATCCATCATATCAATGTGAATGATTTGAAAGAATGTGATCATTCATGATGTGACTTGAATTCAAGAAGAACTTATGTCACAGAAATGTAAAGTTACTACAAGAGTTAACGAGAATAAAAATAATTAAAAAGAGCTTACACAAAATTTTAAAGAAGATATTATAAACATTCGTGTAATTTTCTTGTAAATAAAAATATAAAAAAATTAGTTTCTTTCTTTGAGAATAAAAAATCAAGACATTAAGTTTAAATACAAGGATAACGTTTTTAGTTGACAAATAAGGACTATAAATCAAGTAAGGTCTAAATCCTTTCTATTCTTGTAAGGATCTTGGAAGGGAATATGCATTAACAAAACAAGACCCAACTTTCTATTTCCTAAAAGTTAGCCTATATAAACATTAAAACACGTATTCACTCATTTGTATCATAACTTATAATTTGTGAATGAAGTATGTGGGATTTCCTTCATTGTGAGTTCTTCAACAATTTAGTTCCCATTTCTAATAATTTTATCTTAAGTTTTCATAAATTTAAGTAGTGATTTTCCTTTTGTACTTAACTTTTTTTGTGAGAGTGGTGTGTTCTTCATCTTCTATCTCTTCCCTCTTTTGATGTAATGTTTATTCTTATAATCAAATCTTTATACTTGAATAATCATTTAACTAATCTCGTATTCAATGGAGAGATTATAAGAATTTGATGTTTTCTTGTTTTCTAATTCTTCTCTCAAATTGTTAAGACATGTTTATGAACTTTTCATGAGTTTCATTCATTTTCTTCCATTAGTATGAATTTTTATCAATTTTCTTTTAATGTTGTTCATAGAAAACACCTTCTAATTTTTTTAGTTTCATAAAAACATAATTTTGTTTATGTTGGTACCAATTTGAAAAATTGATTATAAACAAGAACATCATGTGTTGCGACTATTCTAGTCATGTTTGATAGATCCAACTCTTAATTTTTGAAATTGAATCTTATCATTTGATAAACAAAAAAAAAAAATGATGAACACAATGTGTGTGTGTGCGCACGCAGATGCGCGTATATATGTAGGAAAATACTAGTTTGACATTGTTGTTCATATTATACTTCCATTTGACACTGTATCTTATTAATAAAATATTATATATGAATAAAATAATAATATATATTAGTGTTAAATAATGTCAAAGATGAATAGTAGTGTCAAAATATCACCATCCATATATGTATATGCATGTGTTTTGGTCTTAGAGGTAAAAAGATATTTAACAAGCTTTGAATTGTTGAAACTTAAAACAAGTGATATTATGTATGAAGGCTGAAAATTGATCTCTAAATTTGATCTAAAAATTGTTAGTAATTCAATCTCTAATGAGATTTTCATGACAAATTCCATTTATGTTGGTTGATTTTGATCAAAATTTTTCTACTGATAATTAAATCACTAATCCGAGAATTAACCTTGCTTTATGTGTCCATCTTTTATTTGTTAATCTTGTGTTTGCTAAGTTTTCTTGTAAATAAATTTTAGTATTACTTGATTTAGTTTTGGTTTCATTTTCTTTTTAAGATTAATCTTGAAATGAATTGATCAATAAACTTTAAACATAAGAATTAAGTGTTTAAACTTTGTGTAGAATAACTCTTATTATTGTATTTAAGTTTTGGACCACAAAGACACATGAAAAGTGAAATAAAAAAATCTTGGTTGAAACTAAATAATATCAGTTGAAAACCAAATGAATCAAAAGTGTCATGAATGCTTGCATTCTTTCTTAGATACAACATTGATTGGTCTTGTTATTGATTTGGCAAACAAATTCCAACATTATGGTCGTATTGATCTTCTTTTATTATGTGATTTTGATTAGAAAATTTTACCATAACTTAAGTTGAGTAATTTTATTTTTGTGTGTGTTTTTCTCTTTGTCTTACTTTCTAGTTTTGCCCATGTTTTGTTAATCTTTGGCTATATGCATTATTGATTTACCCTTTTTAGTTTGTCTTTATTAGAATCTTATAGTTTTGTCTGGAAATTGTCGTAATTTTTTTGGACTTCTAAGTGTATGTAGCAGAAAATCATTTCATATTTCACTTGAATTGATTATTTAATTATTCCTTGAATTATTGACTAACTTCGAGAATTTGAGTTAAATAATGAGTATATCTTATATTTTCTTTTGCCCTCTCAAGAGCTTGGCAGAATTTTGTGACAATTTGAGATTTTAAAACACCAAAATCAAGAGCAATAAGAATTGTTTTTTTAACTTTTTTTATTTTTTCTAACCAATTTCTTTGTTAGTTTTTATTTTTGCTAATTTTTTCAATGAATAAAGAATTTTTAGCCAACATAATTCTCCTACTTTGTCTCAAATACCTGCTCAACTCTATGCTAAAATGAAAAAAACTTACAAGAGAAATTTCTCACACAAAAACCATATTACAAAGATACGAAGAGAAACAACATAGAAAAATGATAACTTCTTATGTAGATAGTGAAGACTCTTAAGAACAAATTTAAATGTTTAGACCAAGGAAAGGAGGATATGACTTATATTAGGAATCATTTCTAGAAGTGATGTAAAATTTCTAAAAATTTTTTAGAAGACTGACATGAAATGTATTTTGAATTAGATTTCAAAGTAAAACAATTTTTAAGTAGGCATGCTTAGGAGGACATTACAATTTGCTTTACTACAGTGGAACCAAGTTAAGAAAAAAAAGTGTTTATAAAAATCTAATTAGTCCAAAATATAAGGAATGTAGAAGAATATGAGGAGAAAATAAGAAAGAGAGAAAATAAAGCATTGAAAAGAAGAAGAAGAGAAGATAGGAAAAGAACTTAGAGAAAAAGAAAAGAAAGAAAAATAAGGAAATGGAAAAAGGAAAACTGCATTCCAAATCACACATCAAGAGTATAGAAAAATAATCTTTAAAGGAAAATTTCAAAACGCTCATTTCTTCTCCTTTTACAAATTTTGAATGTACTTCTTCTCTTAAAATTATTACTCATTGTTAATTCTATTGTATTGTTGCCCACTGAAAATTAGCATATTAAAAAAACAATGACAAAAATAATGGAAAAATGAAAAGAAGATAATAGATAATAAAAGAACAAACACATAAGATGCTAATAGAAATATTTTTATAGATTTTATATAATTATAAGAATTTATATGAACATTCTACCATGCGCTAAATTTTATGGACAAATTACATATTTTATGTTTTTTTTAAACATTTTGTAAAAACTTTCTCTACTAGAATTCAAATGAAAATCTTTAAATAAAAATAATAAAATTTTAAGAAATTAAAAAAAAATTGAAAATTATTTTAAATCCCTTGTTTTAAATCCCTACTGTGACGCCCTGCACCTCCAGACTCTCTCTCCGTGCCTCTCTCTCGCTTTCTCAAAAATCTCTCTCCCTTCTTTCTAGTTTTTCTCCATCCATACATCATCTGTTTTAAAATCTAAATATACCCTGCAGTAGCTAAGGAGTTAAGGATCATTTCTAACCGATCAGAATCTCAAACAGAGTAAGTTCGTATTTGCTCTATAGATCCCTTAATCTCTGGTTTTTCTTAGGTTTTTTGTCATCAATCTTAGTAGAGACAGTTGAGAAAAGTATTTCTCTCAACTTAATTAAGATTATACTAAAATTTGGTTTTGTTCTGATAACTTTTTCTAGATCCCTAGATTTTGAGATTAGCATCTTTATCGGGTGGAGAATTGTTGTAGAGATCTTCATCAGGTAAGGGAAGCTAGTAACTTATTTTAGTTATTTACTTTCAAATAGAACCCTAGAATAAAAGACTCAGATATATGATTATCAGTGCTCAAGTCTTTCTTGCAGGTCTGACTGGTCCTTGAGCACT
>Ga0209489_106084_pt1 | contig 19891 bp, 16 predicted proteins | sample SiratrowhiteBW_FD_187527 | JGI IMG/M metagenome (GOLD analysis project Ga0209489, IMG submission 187527) | Root nodule microbial communities of legume samples collected from California, USA - Siratro white BW (SPAdes) (version 2) | ecosystem: Host-associated > Plants > Roots > Nodule | place...
AAAAAAAAAAAAAAAAAACGAAAAAAACTAAAGTCATTGAAATATAATTTTTTCAATATAAAGTTGTCTTCAAGCACGACTACAGTAAGGATAATTTTTTAAATACCTACCAATTTCAAAAGAAATCAACCCTGTTTGATAAATTTGTCGGTTTTCAGAGTATGCATCTGAACGCAAATATGCTAATTGAAATAACAGCTAATGATATAATCTATCGTGTGATGAACTCTTAGATCGAAGAAATGCTTATGCAATACTTTACTTCTGCAGTACAACATATAAATTATAAAATTGAATTTTAATAATAACGTGGCAATTACAATTTTACATTGACATAATATAGCTCTCTTTACAGTAGTAAAGTTTGTTCCTATACTTCCCCATTTTTTTAGCACAACAGCAAGGAGTTGATTTGATCCCATAACTTTCTCCACAATAATGAATGTTAAGCATGGATATGTAATCTGCTACAAAATTGCAATCGAGGCAACAAACCTACAAAATTACTTATTTCAATCATAAAGTCAAACCATTCAAACCAACCTTAAAATGAATGATCTGAATTATAAAAGAGGAATCATGATCCTATGCTTGATGTCCTGGTAGCCTAGCATGTGTTTGTTAACCCCAAAAATTTAATGTAGCCCAGGAGGATCAACTGAAAATCGTATAACTAGCCTTCAGATAATAAGTTCCTGCCTGTTAAGGTAGTTTCAGATTTACTTCATAATTTGTCCTGTCTAGTTAATAGTCATTATTTTTCTCCCCTCAATTTTTTCTTTCCTTCTACAACTTCTATCTTATTGTAAAGCAAGGAAGGAGCTCTGCTGACATTTTCAGCTTCTAAAAACTACAAGATATATTCAAAGATATGATGCTAATGTCATCCAGAATCAGGAGTAAAAGGCTACTTACCATGTTGAATTACAAATCTATCCAAGGTAGCGAAGCAAGACTCCATCATTTCCCAATACAAATCCCTTCTTGTCATCAATGAACCTGGAGCAAGTAGACCATATACAAGAAGATTTTACTTATAGAAGTTTTATAACCTTCAAAATAGTATTATCCAATTCTCAAAACTCCTGTATACTCTTTCCTGGTGTGGTTGGGCAGGGAACTTGTCCCAGTAAATTTTTTCAAGGGTAGACAAATAAATAGCTATATTTATAAAAGTAAGGCTTAGTAATTGTCAGACTGACTTCACTGAGTATAAATTTGCAGCTATGTTGTCAGCAGCTTTGTCACGGATCCATGACTTGCCACCATTAGTAGTTCTCAAAAGAATACCACTTCCTCCTGCTGCCCAAGCCTCCTCCTGCATACATATTTAGCAAATTACATTTACAAAAGAATGGCTGCTGCATTGCCCTCTGGTTTAAAAATTAATTGCAAGAACTGTAGAGGCAATAGTCATATTTCAAATGTTATTTTTTTTTTTCTTTTGGAACCTGTGGCTAGACTTTTACACGCAAGAATTGCTTACTTAATAAAGGAATTATTTGAATGAAGGAACACTTTACCGTTGAACGATATCCAACATCAAGAATGCCAAAACCCCGGCTTTGAACAGGAACCTCCTCAAATTCTTCAGTTAACTGAAACAATAATATACATCTGTTCATATCTGAAAAGAAATGAAGCAGACATCTACAGCAACCAAAAAGAGCAACAAAGCCTAATATCTTTTATCAACAGATTTTAATTCATCTCTTTAGATATCTATCCTATTTAGTACAATAACAACAGAAACAAAAAAGCTTCAAGCACTTGAGCGCTTTCTTAGAAAGGGCTTTAATTCTTATAACTTTCCAAAATCAATCCATTTTCAAACATGCACTTAGTGTTATGCGACAACAACACAAGGAAAGTGAATGCAAGAAAGATGTTTGTTTGATCAAAGACAGAAGTTTAAGAGAAGAGAGAATAAAGCCTATGAATGAATAACATATAGATGGAAATATCCCAATAAGGAAGGGTAACAAAATTGAAAGCTAATTTAAGACTTACGAAAATATTTAAAAGATTATCCACAGTGACAGGTAAGGAGTGAAATGGAAGACTATTATTTCACACATTCATACTATGGAATGACATTCTCTGAATTACTTACGCCTGTGCCCTTGCTGAGATAAAGACCACCTCCACGAACAAGAAGCCACAGACCACCGTCAGCTCTCCATCCCATGTTCTGTATTCTTCTGGCAACTGCTCTATTATGTGGCTGCCAGAATGGCTGAAAATAAAATAAAACAGTTATTACCAAACACTATGCAGAAGACAAATCAACAGTCAATGTGATATCTCATGGTTAAATAGAAAATGAATAATCTATACAAGCCACTATCTGAGATGTATATCCTAAGGAAGAGCTAATGTATCACCATAGACTTTAGAATCATTAAGCATTGAGAAAGGAAGAAAAGTTTTTACAGTAAAAAAGCTGTTGAAAAAGAAACAGAAGATCCTCTGATTTTGTCTGTCGTTAAATAATTTTTTTTCCTCGGAGGTATATTCTATCTAGGGAATCAACTGGATGAAAACAAAGAAAGAATATACAAACAAGAAATTCTAGGACAAATCGAATAGGACAGTTTTGTACATCACTTTAGCTTACTTTTTGGGCCTTACACCAAAGAAGACCCAGCATCAGAGAAAACATTTTCATTACTACAGCAACTGTATGTAATCTGTTCCACCTGACCAGCTTATGGCTGCTACTTCAGAATTTTCATATTGACAATTTCATATTTAATTCTCATAATTCAAATTCCAGGAAAGCCATAGCTCAAGTATCAGGCACAACAGAGGCAAAAAAATGTCATCCTGAAGTAAAATCCTCACCTGACCAGGCTCCCAGGTTAAGTAGAAGTTGCCCCGACTTGAGACTGCAACATACCTTCCATCTGGAGAGCGATTGACAGTATTGAAAGTCCCAGTGTAATAGCTTGCACCACTAATACCACTAGAAACTGTTCTGAAGAAGCAACACAGATAGATAAATGCCTTGACCTATAAAACTGAAAGTGTTCAACATTCACATAATACAAAAGATAACCCAATGAATGAGTTTTTGAAGCACATAGCCAAAGAAGTCAAATAACCCCATCAAAAACTCACCCTATAGCAAAACTCAAACATTTCGATTTTATTAACACTTCATCATACTAATTTGAAACAATAGCATTACTACACTACACCATATCCATTTCAGTTCCATGCAAACATAGACACTTGTGCATTATTGGAAACTCACCTGTTAAGAGTAGCTGACACAGTTTCCTGAACAGCAGCTCTCCAGTTGTAACCCCTGTTAGCAGTAACATATATAGCACCTTCGTCAGTCACCATCTCTGCACTCTTCTCACCAGTCGCCTTTATGTACACCTGAAATACATCACATTACATTTCAGTACAACTTTCACAATACAGAAACAAACACAAACATTATTATTAGAATGAATAACAAAGCATAACCATTAACCAACCATATCCCCTGGAAGTTCAGCACTGAGAGGTATCCTCTCCCAGCTTTCTCCAGCATCAGCAGTGTACAACAGAATCGCAGGTTTTCCAACTATCCACCCTTCCTTCCCCTTGAAACTGATGGAATTAAAGCGATAGTTGAAATCTTCGTCTTCCGCAGAGGGAATCGAACGCGCAGCCCAAGTGTTTCCTCCGTCCTTCGTCTCCAGAATTGTTTGCCTCGTCCCGAGAAGAAAACCTAAAACACCAACATCGTTCATCCATTTAGCTCCAATTCAAACAGCATCCAAGGCGAAACATGAAGATATTACGAATTTACGTACCGTGGTTGGGGTCGTCGGGGACAAAAGCGATGTCGAGAAGCACGACGCCGGGGTCGATAGGGAGGTACACTCTCTCCCACTCGGAAAGCGTGTCTTCGGCCTTGGCCGCAAAGTGAGGAAGCGAAACCGAGATTGCGGCGGTTTCGGCGAGGAAGCGTCTCCTGCTCCGGGAAATGTCGTCGGAAGAAGAAGAGGCTTTGACAATGAGGCTTCGATTCCGAGGGAAGGTTCTAGAAGAAGGTAGAGAAGGCCTTAGCAAGGAGGTTGAGTCGGTGAAGGTGAATTGCAGAGTGGCCATTCTTCTCTTCTCTCTCTGTTTTCTCTCTCTGCCTTATCCTAACGGGCTTTCGCGGTTCATTTCAACCACTTCACCTTCACTCTGTGGATCATATGCCTCCAACGACCAAATCTTTATATATATATATATATATATATATATATATATTTATTCCAGCTTTTTTTTCCTCTAAAACCCTTCTAGAAAGTCTATTTCAACTAAGAATTGTTGAAATCAGTCAAAACATATATTAAAATTTTTAATTTTATTTTTCGTATAATTAATTTTTATTAAAATTTAGTAATATACTACATAAAATTATTGTCTATTATTAAAATCGCGTACAATTTTTTCATACTAAAGATCTAATATATTTATTTCTTTTATTTAAAATTAAATTAAATTTTTTCAAACAAAAAAGTTTGAGATTCAATATATATTTACCCTAATTTTAAAGTACATCAGTACATCAGGGATTAGTAAAATTTTTAAAGCAGAAAGACATTGATCCTCAATCACAAACTTGCACTGAAAATAGATTCCAGACATTCGTAAAGCTGCCAGTGATACTGTGATATGTCTTCATAATTCCTGATCCATGAAGACACCAGAAAGCCTAAAAGTGATCCTACTTATGCTCAAACAGTGTAATCCATGTCTAATTCCATCTATATTTATCTAAAGTCATAGAGATTCCTTAGCTGATTGGTCCATAATTTATTATTTTTTTCTTTAAAAAAATTCAAATGAATAATTTAAATTCTGATGCAGCATCCTTGTACTAATCTTACTTTTGTAAAGTAGGTATTGAATGTGATTTTTTATTTTTAAGACATCAAATATATTTTTATTTAATTATTTTACAAACAAACTCCCTTTTCATATCTGAAACAAATTTAATCTCTTCCCGAACTTTCTGCATTCATGTATAAGAGAAAAATAGGCAGATGAAAAAGTAAAACTGATATACAACAGAATAAAAAAAATTACTGATTATATATATATATATATATATATATATATATATATATATATATATATTTTTTATTCATGTAAGCAAAGAATGAAGACAGCACTTTAGAATAATATATATACAAAAGAGAGAAAGAGTGCAGGAAACTTTCCTTGTGGAACTAATCAAGAATCGGTACATATATAAATAATGATAAACCCTCTTATTCACACCAATGCAAAACTAAATCAAAATGCACACATTCAACAATCTTCTAGTTATAGTGTGCATGAGCAGGTACATATAAATATACATACATAGCTAGTACTTGCGTGCATTGATGCAATAATCGAGAGAGATAAAGAAATGGCAGAGGGAGAAGTGTCAATGTCTGATGAGACAACGGTGAGAGCTCAAAGGGCTGCAAGGGGTGGAAACTGGAGAATGTTCAAGAAAATCTTGGAGGAAGACACGAAGCGTTTGGTGGGGCCTTTTGACTTGTTTGGGAACACTGCCATTCACGTTGCAACACGTTCCAACAATCCAGGGCTTCTCCGTGAGTTGTTGGAGTTGCTGAGTGAGGAGGAGAGGTGGCATGCATTGAGGAAGGGGAATTGTGTGAATAACACCCTTCTCCATGAGATCGTCTTCTGTACTACGGTGGAGATGGCCGGTGTTGTGTTGAAGTTTGAGAATGAGGCAGCACCAGAAGATATACCAGAAGAAAAGAAAAGGGTTCCTTTGTTGGAGATCGTAAATGACTCAGGTGAAACCCCTCTCTTTAGGGCTGCTAAACTTGGCAGGCTTAAGATGCTCAAGTATATGGCCAAACATGCAGATGGTGACATAAGAAGGCTTTTTGTTAGATATGACAAGTATTCCATTCTTCATGCAAGCATTCTTGGACAGTTTTTTGGTACGTGCATGCCTCACTTTGTGCTCTATATCTCTATCTACTCAGTATTAACCATGAAAAGAATAAGGGCTTGTAATTATTTTGCATCACTTTAGTGTAGAGTTAAGAAAAGCTAAAGAATATTTTTTTCAAGAATAGTATATATGAAGACAATGACTAGGGTGTTGCTTGTCTCTTTCTATATAGATGTCTCTATTTGGTTGTTGAATATGGATGAAAAACTAGCTCAACACAAGGATATGAATGGAATGACATGTCTTCAACTTCTATCCAATATGCCACTTGTATTTCGGAGCCAGGCCCCTTCCATGGGAACATTGAAGACTCTTATATATTACTGTACATTTCTGTCTCAATATTCCATTTTCCCAAATTCCCATATATTATGCTACAATCTTTTTTTTCAAAGGAAAATGCTAGTTTGACACCATTATTCACTTATACTCCTATTTGACACTACATTTTATTAATAAAATATTATATATAAATAAAATAATAATATATATTAGTGTTAAATAGTGTAAAAAATGAATAGTTGTGTGAAAATATCACCACTCTTTTTCAAAAGTCACACTTCCCCTTTGAATATAATGGTATATATACACACACGCACAACATGCACTGGTGCTCATCAATCGAAATTTGCCTGACACAGTGCTTCCTGAGGAAGGATATGAAATCCATGATGATGATGAAAATGGCAGTGCTGACTTCAGATATCAGAAGACCGACATAGAAAGTGGACAACAAGACGAGGCCAAGTTTCCTAGTTCAGGTACTCCTGGTCATGAAAATAGTTTGTTGATGTGCAGGCATAATCACCTCATTTACATACACAAGAATTAAGAAAATGAAATTCTAATGGGAAATGGAAAGCATCAATCACAAGTGTAAGTCACTGCTCACATGACAAAATTCACAACTTTGCAGTTCTTTCAAGGATCAACTATACTATTTGGAGAACTCTGGCTAAAGGTTACAAGTTACACCTAGCTTTAATTATTAACAAATGTTTTGTTTTGTTGTCATGCGATCTGATTTAACATGGGTAAGACTATCTCATCCTCAAACATCCGTCAATTACTGACAAAAGAAAATACATTTACGTGTCTTATAGTCGGTTTCTGTTTGATCAATTTTATGCATGATCATGCATGTGCAGAGTTCGATGGGATTGGACGTATATGGAAGCTAAAGAAGCAGCATAAGTTAGCAGGACATCTGTCTGAGATGTTAGTGCAGAAAGACTTTTCATGGCAGAATTCGTTTCACGAAAACTTTCAACCATTAATTGTATTGCCAGTTCTTTCCTCCAAATCAGACAGGATAAAGCACATTCACCACATGAAGGAGATGCACAAGACCTATAGTGAAATGTCCCGTGCTAGAAGTTACAGACCTATAGCCACCTCAACAAGTATTCCCCATTCTAAGAACTACACGCCACTTCTCAGGGCAGCAGGCTCAGGAATCGTGGAAATCTTTGGGAAAATCATTGACAGGTTTCCCGAGGCCATTTGTCACGTTAGCCAGGATGAACACAACGTTCTGCACATGGCTGTGAAGCACCGTCAGCTGAAAATCTTTAACTTGTTAAAGAAACATTCAGCATTCAAATCATTGACATTCCGGATAACTGCAGAAGGTCGTACTCTCTTGCACCAAATTTCGAGAATGGAGTTTTACGAGCAGCACCTACCTGGTGTTGCATTCCAACTCCAAGACGAGTTGCGCTGGTACGAAGTAAGCTCCTATTCATCTCACCCTTTACAAGAAGAAATTTTTTGCATATTCTAACTCCATTGTAGCCCTTGTCATATCATATCATATAGGTCTTCGTGTGAGTATCCTTACATTGTATATTATATATCATTTTGGTGTTCAGAACTTTTTTCCCTTTATCCTTTAATGCATGCAATGATACTCGATTAATTACTACTTCAATTTGTTGTGTATATGAGTATGCAGCGAGTGAAAGACATTGTTCCAGCATACTACCTGATGCACTGTGACAAAGACGGGCTAACAGCAGAAGATGTTTTGGAAATGGAGCATCGGGAGATGCACAAAGAAGCAAAAGGGTGGATAAAGGAAACGGCACAGTCATGCTCAACGGTGGCTGTCCTTGTTGCCACGGTGGTCTTTGCGGCGGCCTACACCATCCCGGGCGGCACTAATCAGAACAATGGGACGCCGGTATTTCTTGGTTCTCGCGTGTTTCTCTTCTTCACTGTGACGGATGTTGTGGCACTTGTGAGCTCACTGGCATCAGTGGTGATGTTTCTCTCAATCCTAACGTCCCCTTCTGAGTTGTGGGATTTCCGAAAATCTCTGCCGCAAAAACTGAGCCTAGGGTTTGCCTCTCTCTTCTTCTCGTTGGTGTGCACCATGCTGACGTTCAGTGCAACAGTTTTGCTCACCATTCGGTTAGAGAATCACCAAAAATGGGCTTCCGTTTTGTTCTGCTGTGCTGTGTTCTTTCCTGTGGCCATTTTTTGGCGAATACAATTTCCACTTTACAAGATGGTTCAACGTCTCGCCAAGCGGCTATTCAAGACGCTTAGACAAGCAGTGCCAACTACGTTTGTCAAATATTCCAGGAAAAGGGCTCAGACAAGAAATTATCACATTATCATTGACTAGCTAACTAGTTCTCAGAAAAAAAAAAAATGATTGATTCATGTCATCTTGAACTTTGAAAATGATATAAATAAAATAAATTTCATTAACATGTTCTGAGAAAATTGTATTTTTTAAAGTTAGGAGAAATTAACATGTTTGTTAAAATGCAAGGATGTTATGTTATCTCCGTTTTCTATGCAGGTGCATAGAAATGGGGTAAGCTTATGCAGTTGCAGAATAGCTCAACACCACTGCCTAAGCACTACAAACGTCTGATACTGCAATGATGCAAGAATGGTGCCATTTGGCAGAGGGACCTTAAGTAAAATTATTCCAAGTACAATGATAAGGGAAAGTGTACCTCACATTTTTATATTTCAATTTTACAAAATTTTTAATAACTACACTTTGTTGCTATCTAAATTTCTTGTATAGAAAGTTTTACAAGATTGAATAAATGTTTCAGCTTGGACATGTTTCACTCTTGAGAGAGATTGTTTAAGAAAGAGTTCAAGGGTAAATTTAAGTCTCACTTTATACATAAATATACAAGTTGAATAACGTAAAAGTGTTCTCTTATTGTTGACTTGTGATCCACTAATTAAGATATCTGAATTGTTTTATTTAGTCAAATATAGATCACATGTTAATGGTTTTTTCTTCCTTTATATTCATTTTAAAACCTTGATACCATTAAATATATGCAATTATTTCTAAATAATTGTCTTGTTTGTATTTGAAGTAAAAAAGAAAATGTTTGAATTTAGAATAAATTGAATTGATTATTTTATCAGTTTTACCATTCAAATTTCTAATTCATTTTATTACAATAACCTTCACTTTGCACACATTTTACTCAATTATTTATCGTTGTTAATTGATGTAGAAAAATATTTGAAAATTGTTTTAATCCAGTTAAGTTGTAAAATTGTGTCTGTAATACTCTATCAAACATAAAAATCTTTGTGTGATCAATTTACGGATAAAATCACTGTCTGAAAAATCATCTTTAGACTATACTAAATAACTGTAAAATTAATTGAAATATAGTTCAATCCTCGTTTCTTTTTTCTATTTCTCATAACGTGCATACATGAGAAAACTATTAAAAGATAAAATGATAAATTTATGTATTGGAGATTTTTGTTTAACTCAACTAATTTATAAATTATATAACTATGGAGTGATTTATAATACGGGTGACATGACTAGCTATTAAGAGATATAACTATAGTCATTTCAATTATATATATAAGTGATTTTTTAAGAAATTATTTTATAATTAATTTAAAAAGTGATTCGCATTTCATGGAAATCAAATATTATAACTAACAAATATATAACAAAAGTATGTATAAAAAATTATTTATTAGCTAAATAAATCGTATGACTTATTTTGTGATTGTCCAAATTGTAAAATAAAGAGAGAAGGAAATTTCTTATCTTAATTTTAAAATTATACCATTCTTATTATAATAATTATTTTTCAATATTTTCTATTTCATTTTCACCATTTAACATTTTATCACTTTATTTCCAAAATTATATATATTTAATCTCTAATTATATGTGACATCAACCATTCTTGTCAACTGTGTAATTTATTCTCAGGATTGCTATCTCACGTTGCAATCCAAAAGAAAAGAAAAGAAAAGAAAAAAAAACATACTCATCTTAAATTATCTTAAAGTTCATTAGAAATCTCCTATAAACTGTAATAATATAGTCAAATCATAATTAATATATATATATATATATATATATATATCTATATATATATATATATATATAAGTTGAACGTAAATTTTATTTAAAAAAAAGGTTTTGGAGGTTGAGTTAAATATAAATTTATTATTAATTAATAAGATAGCATCGGAATTTATATTATTCTTTTTTCTTTTTAAGAAGTAAGTCTTTATATATGGTGTAAAGTGTATTTCCATTTCTCATATACTACCAAAAAAAATTACTTGCACCCTGATTTATTCTCATTAAACACTTTAGTAGTTGTCCAGAGGCAAAATGTGAGACGAATTTTATTCTTTTCTATTATATCTATTCTTTATTTTGTGTTTTATTCAATGAGCACATAAGGGTGGTTCATTACTTTATAGTGTTTTTATTAGTTGTACAAAATTAAGTCTGGCTTTGAACTAACAAAATGGTACATCGTGCACACCACGTTTTCATTATTTTAAATACACTCTTATTTAAAGGATCAGAAGTTTGAGCCTTTATACGACCAACTGGTTCATTTGTTATTAGTTTTACAAAGTCATACATAACTTAGAAAAAAAGTATTTATACAGTTTTCATTGAAAGCTCATACAGTGAGTGACAATACAAATCTGTGTGTGCAGTGGTTTTACAATGATGGCAAATGATGGTGCAATGTGTGAAACTAAGTCTAGGTACGAGGTTTTCCTTAGTTTTAGGGGTGAAGATACCCGTCACACGTTCACTTGTCATCTCTATCATGCTTTGTGTCGGAAGGGAATCATCACCTTCATGGATGATGGGGAACTCAAGCTTGGAGATCAAATTGGTCCTACACTTCTTAGAGCCATTGAAGAATCAAATATCTCAATTGTTGTTTTATCAGAAAACTATGCAGATTCTTCATGGTGTCTTGATGAACTTGTGAAGATCCTAGAGTGCAAGGAGGCAAAAAACCAGCTCATTTGGCCAATCTTCTACAAAGTGGATCCCTCAGATGTGAGACATCAGAATGGAAGTTATGGTGTGGCCATGACTAAGCATGAAAAAAAGTTTGGAAAAGACTCAGAGAAGGTGCTCAAATGGAGGTCAACCTTGAATGCCATAGCCAATATGACTGGAGAACATCTGAAATCTGAACAAGGGTTAGTAATTCACTACTTTGTATTTTTGTGTGTTATCTAAAATTATTAACCTAGACATAAACTAATGAGAAATAAGTTAGATAATTAATGTATAAATACAAAATGACATTAATTAATATTTAGCTAGTAAGCCTTATTCTATTGAATAATTATGAAAAAATATCTACTTATGAATTTATGTGGATGATTGTTCATATTTTAGGAGAGATGAATCCAAGTTTATTGATGATCTTGTTAGCAAGATTTTCCTGAAAGTATCTCCCAAAGAATTGTCAAGTGATGAGCATATAGTAGGAAGGGAGTATCGAGTTGAAGAATTGAAATCACTTCTACATCATAAGTTTCGTAACATCACTCTGTTAGGGATTCATGGAACAGGTGGAATTGGCAAAACCACACTTGCCAAAGCTTTGTATGACTCTATTTACAAGCAGTTTCAGGGTTCATCTTTTCTTTTCAACGTTAGAGAAACTTCAAATCAAATTAAGGGTATAGAATTTCTGCAACAAAGGCTTCTATCAGAGATCCTTGAGGACAGCAAAGTTCAATTCGGAAGTAAAGAAGAAGGAACCAACAAAATCAAACGTAGTCTAACTTCAAAAAGAGTTCTTATAGTTCTCGACGATGTTGATAACATTGAACAGTTGAATAATTTGATAGGGAGAAGATTTAGGTTTGGTGAAGGGAGCACAATCATTGTAACAACGAGAGACAAACATTTGCTTGATCTTGGTGAGATCAAAAACAGATATGAAGTGAAAGTGCTAAACGACCAAGAGTCTCTGGAACTCTTCTGTCAAAGTGCCTTTGGAAAGAGTTTTCCTGAACCAAAATATGAAGATCTGTCAAATCGTGCAATACGCTGTTGCAAAGGCCTTCCACTGGCCTTAAAAGTTCTAGGCTCTCATATGATTGGAAAAGATTTTGGTGGATGGAAGGATGCATTGGATCGATATGAAAAGAGTCCACATCCAGGTGTTCAAAAAGTTCTTAGAATAAGCTATGATAGCTTGCCCTTGAATGAAAAATACATTTTTCTGGACATTGCATGCTTCTTCAAAGGGCAAAGATCAGAATATGTAAAAAGGGTATTGGATGCGTGTGACTTCAACTCAGGAGATGGCATTGATACATTGGTTAATAAATCTCTATTAACTGTTGACAGCCAAAACAAATGTTTGGAGATGCATGACCTAATACAAGACATGGGTAAAGAGATTGTTAAGGAGGAAGCGTGGAATGAAATTGGTGAACGTAGCAGATTATGGTTTCACGAAGATGTTCTTCAAGTACTTGTTGATGATATGGTAAGCGAGTTGCTGGTTTTTATTGTCTTTAAACATTTTAGCTTGTCTATGACAACATAATTAATATCACTTGTGATTGTTTTGTAGGGAAGTAGGAAGATTCAAGGACTAATGCTTGACCCTCCTCAAAGAGAAGAAATTAATTGTAGTGACACTGTATTTGAGAAGATGAAGAATCTTAGAATTCTCATTGTTCGTAATACGAGCTTTTCACATGAGCCTAGCTGTCTCCCAAATAACCTAAGGCTACTTGATTGGAAGAATTACCCTTCACAATCCTTGCCATCAGAATTTTATCCCAGGAAAATTGGGGCATTCAATTTAAGTAGAAGTCCTATACTACTGGAAGAGCCATTTAAGGTACAAGTGCTTATTCTTTAGATTGCTTGATCTTATCATGTAACTGATCATAGTTCTTTTTACCTCAATTTGTATGCCTATGTTACATTTTCCTGTCTCGTTCTTCTTACCAGTATTCATATAAAATATTTATTCATCGAGTCATCTTCCTCTAAAACAATTGACATAATGTGGACGAATTGTTGTTAACCAAGTGATTTACTTACGTTTTGCAGAGATTTCAGCATTTGACTTATATGAATATCTCTTATTGTAATATGGTTACTGATTTCCCTGATGTGTCTGGGGCCAAGAATTTGAGAGAATTGAGACTTGATGGATGCAAGAAACTGGTTAGTATTCATGAATCAGTTGGACTTCTCCCTAACCTTGTTTTTCTAAGTGCTTCAGAATGCATGCTACTCACAAGTTTTGTGCCAACAATCTATTTGCCTTCTCTTGAATACCTTTCCTTAAACCTCTGCACAAAACTAGCATTCTTCCCAGAGATCAGTGGAACGATGAACAACAAGTTAACGATTAATATGTTGGATACAGCTATCAACATGCTTCCAGAATCCATTGAGAAACTTACTGGGCTTAACCATCTTGAGATGACAGATTGCAAGAAACTTCAACATTTACCAAGTAGCTTATTTCTGTTGCCAAATTTTGTCACATTAAAGGTTGGAGGATGTCGTCGACTTCGAGAATTATTTACAAGGTTCGAAGGAAGCCCTTCAGTTTGCCCAAAACTAGAGACATTACATTTCGACAATGCTTGTCTATCAGACCAAGATGTTCGTACGATTATTTACCATTTTCGTAACTTGAAAGACTTAAATATATCGTGCAACATATTTAGGTATCTCCCAGCATGCATTAAAGAATCTACTAAGTTGACAAGTCTTCACGTGAGGTATTGTGTTTTGCTTCAAGAAATTCCAGCACTGCCGTCAAGTGTCCAGAAAGTAGATGCAAAAAACTGCTATTCGTTAACTTCGGAGTCATCAAACATCTTGTGGTCTCAGGTTAAGTAGCCCTACTTTTTACTGATATATATTTTTTACATAGCCATAAGGATTTATTTTTTATCTCTATTTTAAAATTATTGTTTCACAGGTCCGTAAAGAGATGAAAAGATTAGAAGTGGTGATGCCGGAAAGGGAGATTCCGGAATGGTTCGACTATGTTAGTGAGAAAGGGTTTCCAGTTTTCGATGCCCGTAGAAAGTTCCCAGCTGTTGCCCTAGCTTTAGTGTTCGGTGAAATGGATGGCATTGCCAAACCCATGGGAAGAGCAATGGCAGGTCGCTGGAGAACTGTTGGAATGCACTTGTTCATTCAAGGTGAACGCAGAAGGTACCATAGTTTCAGTGTGGCCGAGAATCATGTGTTGTTGTGTGACCTAAGAGTTTTGTTCGGTTTGGAGGAGTGGGAGGATTTAGGTTTTGGAGTTGGTGAGGATTGGAAGAGCATACAAGTTTTCTGTGAAACAAACTTGAGGCTATGCTCATGGGGAGTTCATGTGTACAAAAGTGAGACTAACATGGAGGATATCAAGTTCAAGGGTGAAGATCCCAGTTCCTCTTGGGAGTGGAGTGGTCACAAGATGATCAGTGATGAGGATAAAATAAGAAGCAAGAGAAGGTTGAATTTACCAGAAATGCATAGGGAGTTTTACTCGTGGAATTACTTTAAAGGTGAAAGTAGCCGAGTGTTGGAGAAAGCATGGAGAAGGGTCATGGCCTTAAGAGGTACATCAGGAATGAACATTGAAGATGAGAAGGAGAAGGAGGTGGATTCACTCTTGGATACGTTGGGAATGGAAGAACTTGATAAACATTTTAATTAGCCTAATTAACACTCATTGTTGAACCCTAAACTCTGGGATATTAATTGCTGTCAATTTCAAAGAAACTTCTATGCTGCTTCTTCTTCAAAGAAATGGTCTTAAGAATGAAATAAGAATGGTATCTATAATCACATTACGTTTATAAATCTTTTTATATATTGTTTAATTTATTCATTTATATTTAAATTTAATGTGAGACTTATTCTTTTAAGTTTTAAGAGGAAAAACTTTCTTCATTATTAAAAGAAGATTCACTTCTTTCTCATAACTTTAAAATGATGTACATCTGATTGCTATCAAACCAACTAATCGAGATGATATTTATGCTAAAACTTTTGAGAAACACAACTGGGTGCATGGAATATATCTTAAACTGTAACAGTAGATGCTTTGTTGGATATAAAAATCAAAACTTTTTGTAAGTCAAATTATATATTTTTTAAAATTGAAAATATCTTTTAGAATTGTCTTACAAAATTTGTTTATGAATTTTTTTAAATGTATTATCTAAATTAGAGATTCATCTATAAATTTTTTTGTTAATGAATGGATTCGAGTATATGTTTTTATTAAATAGTGAGACTTTTAACTAATTTTTTAATAAATTATTTTTTTACTTTTTTGTTTATTTATTATAATTAAAAATAAAATTGGTCTCATTCATTAATTTACTACCTTTATATAGAAAGATATAGATACATAGATTAGTAATCTGACATGTGTAGTTCTTGCAAGGAAGGATTTAAGTATCTATTAGACGAAAAAATTAATGGTAAATGCATGCCGCGTTTTTTCATATAAGAGATTTATTTATTTTTTTAATTTTTCTTGGACATTTTCAAGATCTGTTTTTATTTAAGCTCAAAAATCTTGATTTGTTATATTTTATTTGCTTTATTAGTTGTAGAAAAAATATAATAATGACGAAAGGTTTGACTTAATTATAATATTACCTAAATTACATAAACACCGACTAGTGCATGTACATGTATCTTCAATGAAAGAATGTTCGTTGATATATCATTGGTCCACTAAATCGGATTTGGAGACCAGTCCAATACGGTATGATCTGAAATTTAATATTTCAAAATATATATTCGATTATGTAATTATTTAATTTATTGAATTAGTCAAATACGAATTGTTTGGATTACATATTAATTCGGACGGATTATTCAGATTTAGTTTATATTAAGTTAAAAAAATATTAATTTAAGATAGAATTTCAGTCTCATTATAAGCTAGCTTATAGTTCAAAACAATACATACATTTAGAATTACATACAAAAGTTACAATTGATGAATGAAAGAGAAACAACAAACAATTGGATGAACTATTAAGGATAAAACACCTTTAAAGTTAAAGGCAATAGTTTGACTTAGTTCACAGAGCTGCAAATCTTTCTGATGATTCCAGCTGATCCGGTTAATGGCTGAATATCTCCCATTTTTATCATAGCAGCTGCAAAGTCAGACTTAAAGGTTGTAGGATTGTTGCTGTATTCAGATACAATAGAGTCTGTGGAACCTCCACTGAATAGAACTTGATCTGACTGAAGAAGGCCCTTCTTCTGAATCAAATTCTTGAAGTAGTTGTTGTCAAATGAATTAGGTGTCACCAAGTCTAATGCTGCCAATTTCTTATCATTTTCATTGTTATTAAGGGAAGGACAACCACGTCGACGAGTGCTAGCAAAACCAGCATCAATGTCACTTGCATTGTTGTAAATCCTTCCACGGAATGTGAAGCATTGAGCTTGTCCAATTGTGTGAGCACCTGCATGCATTAGAACACACATATATTTGCTTTAATAATCTTCTCAGACCTAAACAACCATACTTTGAAAGTAGTGAAAAAAAAATATAAGCAACATGATTAATGAATTACCAGAGAGAGTAACCATGTCTCTAGCAGTGAGTCCTTTCTTAGTGAATCTAGAAATAAGAGTGTCAAGATCGTCTGTGAAAAGTGGAAGGTCACTGCTAGCTTCACTTTTGCTTGCTGTGGTGGAATCTCTTCGTCCAAGTTTCACAGTCCATGACGGACCACCCACCTGATCAAGAATAAGGAAGAAAGGCACAAAACCATGCATGCTGTTAATTTGCATGTTATTTAAAAACCCTTAAACACACACATATATATAGCAAGGTACGTAGTTTGTTACATACAGCAAATGATGCATCACGAGCAGCTACTGCAACAATGTCTGCGCATGAGACAACTCCTGGACACACTTTCTCTACCTCAGTTTTTGCTTGATCGATGACGTTAAATCCTCTTACTGAGTTAACATTCTGAAGTGCAGTCTTTTCGCTCTCGATGGAGGAGCTGTCATCAAGCAAAATTGATGCATCACAACCCTGCAAAGCGTATGAAAAGATTCCCAGTTAATAATTTTATGGTCCAATAGTTAAGCTTAAAGTTAATACATGGTATTGATGAGTAAATAAAAAATGAAGAGAGGTAGGTACCTGAACAAAACAATCGTGAAAATGAAGGCGAATGAGAGATGCAGCCATGCGGCGTTCCTTAGAAACTGCACTGCGAATGACAGTTCTGATTGTGGTGAGTGCATTGGGACATGTACTCTCATAAAACGTAGAAGATAACTGTGCATCACATATTGTGGCTAACAACACCAGCGTAGTGACAGCAAAACCTACTGTGATACTCGGAATTCTATGTGCCATTGTCTTGTTCTGTGGAAGGTTAATATGGACTGAATATGTGTAGCTTAACACTCAAAAGAAGAAAAAATAATTGATTGATACTTAGGAAGAAAGAGAATGAAAGAGGATGATGGAGAAAGATGGTAGAATGGTGGTGAATTTATAGGGCATGGTTTGGTTGTGTGAGAATTGTCATAGTCAAAGGAATGGGCAAAAGCTGTTCTGGGTCACTATTATCTGCTGCAACGTGTTTTTGTGGTGAGTTGATGGCGCAGTAGGAGTTGACCAGGTATATGGCTAGCCAGCATGCATACAGTTATACTATAAACCACGACGGTTTAGATACTTCAATTTTGCTTTGCCATGTTTTATCCATCAGTTTATTTTGCATTGCCTGCAATTAATTTTTTGAACAGAGGGTTTGCTGCTATACTTCACACGCTTTCCAATTTGCATGCATTTTTCTGTTAATCTTACCATTAGAAAGCTTCCTTGAAAGAGACCTAGTTGGCTTGTCCTTGTCTTTTTGTTTTTCACGTGATGTTGCTTGACAGATAGGTTTGACCAGAACAAATCTGCAAAGTATCTTGATTTTGTGCTTGAAATAGTCTCCCACATAATGATTTGATTAGTCCATTTCTCCTATAGAAATAATAGAAATAGACAAAATGACAGTACATTCAAATTTACTAAATATTATCACCTGTTCAATAACTTTTATATATAATCTAAATTAATTAACTATCTTGATGCCGAATTTTATATAAAAAATATAAATATGTATATATTTTGAGAATAATATATTAAGAAATATTAAATAATGTTATTTTTTTAAAAAATTATTAATTTCTATTAGAAAACCTATTCAATTACTTTTGGTGAAAATTTTTCAATCGTATTTTGTTGTCAAAACTCAAATTTAAAAATTTCCCTTTTGTAAGTAATAATATGTTATAGTTACAAAGTAATTATTTTTTATAAAATACATTATGCATGTTACAAACTATTGCAGATAAGGTGTACATTAAAAAAAACTAGTGGCTTAATTTTGATAAGAGTTTACTAGTCACTCTAAATAAATGCATTTATACGCATTAAAGTCAGATTAAGGAAAAAGAAATTTTCCAAAAGAAAATGAAGTTGTGGAAGGGGAACTTTCTCCTTTTTCAAGGTTGACAAACTATCAACATCAAGAATGGCAACCCTATAAATAATCAAATTCAGAAGAGATTAGTGTTATTATCAGAAAGTCAACTTACAATTACCGTTAGCAAAAGTATACATAAAAAAGTCAAACTGACAATCATGGGAGAAACCTTGATCAAATAAAATAATCATTAGAGCAACAAAACAACTAAATACATTATGGTAAATGGTAAGATGCTCAAACATTACAGTATTTATGTTTGTGAGACAATAAGAATTTCATTAGAGAAACCCTGGTCAAATAAAATTTATTTTTTTATTTTTTGTCTATCTCTTAATTTACTGTCCATGTATCTATTTTACTCCACACACTTTATTTTTTCATGCGAAGATTTTCTCAAGATATATTCAATGCAGAAAATGCGGAAATAATTAACATGCTGCTAGCTGGCATTGGCGACAAAACAACAAAGACAACGTTAGATAGCACACACCGCGTTACAGCAGATTTTAGTGATTATGAATGATTCTAACACAACCAAAACCTCCCACCACCATTTCACCCTCTTTTTCCATCATCTTCATTCATCTCTTTCTTTATTGTTCGTTACCAATTAGTTCTTCACTTCTCTTCAGTGTTAAGTTAAATAATATATTCAATTCATTGTAATTAATATTTGAACGTGACAATGGTCTATGGCTCACAATTTTAAAGCATAGCAAGTTTTTTTTTGTCTCTACAATATGTCATGCAAAATTATTATTTTCTACGTTTTATGAGAGTACATGTCCCAATGCACTCACCAACTGCCATTTGAATTTGTAGCGTAGTTTCTAAGGAATGCGGCATGGCAGCATGTAATATCACGAAGATTTTGAGACATTACAGGATTAAGAATTTGTAAAAACGTGGATATAATGTTTGATAAGACGATCGAGTAACAATTTTAAGTGAAAAATCTAAATCGTAGAGTATAAATGAGAAAATTAATTACTATATAAAAAATAAAACTCACAAAAATACAAGAGAAAAACACAAAGAATGCAATCGGTATAAGGAAAAAGATATATATATATATATATATATATATATATATATATATATATATATATATATATATATATATATATATATATA
>Ga0209489_106086_pt1 | contig 19890 bp, 12 predicted proteins | sample SiratrowhiteBW_FD_187527 | JGI IMG/M metagenome (GOLD analysis project Ga0209489, IMG submission 187527) | Root nodule microbial communities of legume samples collected from California, USA - Siratro white BW (SPAdes) (version 2) | ecosystem: Host-associated > Plants > Roots > Nodule | place...
ATATATATATATATATATATATATATATATATTTAAATTAAAATGTCTATCCACAAGAATACTTGTCACTATTTATTAATTTAAAAAAAAAACTATCACTTGTTATTTTTTGAATAAATATTTTTTTTAAAGTAAATCCAATCCTATAGTACCATCCAATCAAAGAGGAAAGGGCAACTTTGTTGTTCATAGGGATTCCTCTTTCAATCCAATCACGTAAAGTTATGAATATCCTAGCATGTCAAACTTTAAATTCTTTATCTTTCGTGTCGGTTTTTCTTAACAATATACTAGAATCTTTGAAATAATTGAAAATTATGGTAGAATTCTATTGAAAAAATTACGCTGAAAGTTTATTAATATGTTTTTTAATCTTAAATCTTCAACAAATGCTTATAATTTTATTCCATTTGGTTTCTTTTTAACTATTTAGTTAGTTTATTTTACTTTTAAAAGCAAGTAAATTTGTTTGTTTATTAAATTAATTTTATTTTAATCTATATTTAAATTTGAATTAAATGTTCAATTAAAACAATGATCTTTTATTCAAAATTAAAATAGTAAATTCGGTTCAAATAAAAATTTTAATTTTTCTCTCCAAATCTTAATTTCAAGTCTTATAAAATTTTAACTTTTTTTCTATTAGAATTCTAATCTTTTTTACTTTTTTTTAATTATTTCATATATCAATTATTAAAAAAAAAGCTTAATATTTAAGTAAGAGATTAATTTGAAATAAAAAAAAAAGTCTGGGGGAAAGTTAAATTTAATTACTTCAAAAAGTAAAAAGAAATAGTAATTAACTAAAAAAAACTAGCTGAACTAAATTGGAAGTTAAGCTTCTTTTTCATTTGAACTGCCCTTCATCTTCAAATTGCAGAGAGGCAACGAAAGGGTGTTTTGTTCATCTCTCTGTTATAACTCTGAATTTTCATTCCAATTCCAATTTCTAAAAGTTGTTTTCGTAGTAATAATATTCTCAGATTTGCTCCTCTGCTCAATCAGGTACACTTTCACCCTATTCTCATTTATCACCTTGGATTTTTTTTCATCGTTTTTTTTTTTTTCGTTTTTGTCACTTACTTTCCCCAAGATGTGAACGATGATGAAATTTTCACCATCTAATTCTACGATTTCTGGTCCTCTGTGCCATTTGACGCTTTCATTCAGGAGTTTAATGTTACGAGTTTTGTGATATAAGTTTGGGAAGAGAAATTGGATTTTCAGGCTCTGAGCTTTTAGTTATCCGTCTGGACTCTAAATGATTGAAATTTCGTTGGTGGCATTTTGGCATATGCATGATGAAATCGGAATTTGATTGCAGAATAGAAGAAATATGAAAAATATTTATAAAATAAAATCAGTCTTCGCCAATAGAAAGGTGATTATTACGGTTTTGCAGGAATAATGTCTTTTGGAAGGAATTTGCAAGCACAAGGATATCAACATGGTGGTTTTTGTCCCACCTTTGATGGAAACAACAACAATGGCAGCCGGAAGCGGAGCAGGACCAACTATTATCAAGGGAATTATGACATTCGTGATCGCTACTGGGCAGAACATGGTCTCTATGCTAATTTTCACAACTTTGATTGCGATAACTATGTTCAACACGATGCAGTGTCTTCATCTTTGAAAAGGAGAAAACATCCAACTACTAGTTGGGAAAACAACCAGAAACACTATCTTCCATCCACTGTCCAAGGCAATATCCCCACTACCTCCATTAACTTTCAAGAACCTCCTATAAGATCCAATGTTGATACCTCTATATCACCTGTATGCAAGCTTGATTGTTCTATATTTGAAGATAAAGAGCCGGTGTTTATGTCAAGGGATGAGATTGATAAATGTTCTCCATCAAGAAAAGATGGCATTGATGTACTTCACGAGACACACTTGCGCTACTCCTACTGTGCCTTCATTCAAAATCTTGGGATGTGGCTAAACTTGTAAGATTCACATTGCAGGTCACATGCTTTGTGTAGTTTTTAAAACAATTAGCACCACAAAATTTCTGGATATATGTTTATGATATTGTTAGCTGCGCTTTCAAATTAATTGTTTGTCTTACACCTGTGTAATATGTTCCTTTGCAGGCCTCAAACTACCATCGGGACAGCCATGGTTCTGTGCCACCGTTTTTTTGTTCGAAGATCTCACGCTTGCCATGACAGATTTGTTAGTCTAATTACCCTCTAGCTTTGAGTACCTACTTCATTTCTTACTAATTTCTTCTCGAGCAGTGAAAAACTACAATGTTCATGGAATTTGTCATACTTCGAGAAGTGCACAAATTTTATCATATAAAATTTAGATAGGACGTGACTCGAATATGGTACAACATATAAAATTAGTATCAAAGCACAATTTTTTGATTGCAGGAAAGAATGTAAGACTCAAATTATTATTAGTTAGCAAGATTACATCATATATATTATTTTTAGACAAATGCGATAATATATTTACTGTAGTATTTCCATTCGTATCTGTATAAAAAATATTCTTTTTGCCAACAGTCATTAGGAGTATAAGACTTATTTAGAGTAATATTTTTTTATGAAAAATTATATAGAGGTCACTATTATAGGTATTGAAAAAAATTCAGATAGGAAATATTTTGATGGGATAATGTCTATGAAATATTTTATATGGTTTATGCTAAAGACAGAAACAGTGATTATTTTGAAACGCCCATGAATCCTAGTAGACAGATGTGTGCCATTGCTAACTTATTTTATGTAAACAAATATGCAGTTGCTTTGGTATTTCATATTTGTTTTTTCGAGTTGTTTCTGTATGATCAACATGTGGTTTAATTAATTTTGATTGTGTGCTGTCACAGTTAATTTCTACTGCTGCCCTTTTTCTTGCTGGAAAGTCAGAGGAAACACCATGCCCTTTGAATAATGTGTTGCGAGCATCCAGTGAAATCTTATACAAAAAAGATTTTACTTTGCTGTCCTATCTGCTTCCTCTTGTGAGTAGACTTCAAAATATGCACATTTTCTTACTTCTGGTAACATGCTGGTAGAAAAAAAAAATAGAATCTTTATCAATGTTATGTGGATATATAATATACGTTTGTTACTCATGGATATAGTTGCTGTTCTTCCATCAAATTTTAGATGCATAGTGTCATTTAAGCAGCATGTTACCTCAAGTCAGTCAGCATTTTTCTTGGAGGCTTCTAAAATAATCTCCACTACTAAAGAATCTTAGGCAGGTTCTTCCTTGGAATAGGATTAAGTTTAATTTTCACTCATGTTGACTTGATTTGTTTTTCAGGATTGGTTTGAAAAGTATCATGACCGGGTGCTTGAGGCTGAGCTATTGCTGCTTACTACTCTAAATTTTGAACTCAATGTGCAGCATCCATATGCACCTCTTACTTCTATCCTTGACAAATTAGGCCTATCAAAGACTATTTTGGTGAATCTGGCATTGAACTTGATCAGCAAAGGGTGAGTTTTCATATTTGTTGGGTCTTATACTTTCTGCAGTTTCAGCATTATGTTTGCTTGTCCATTCATTTTTTGAACCAAATATGTACTGATACCAATGGTTATCTGTGCCCAAGCCCACAAATTCGAGTGGTATTTATTTGAACAGCAAACATCTCAAACTTGTCCACATATATTCACTGTTCTCTCCTGGAAAAATACCTTTGATTTCAAGAACAGGTTCCCCGTATGGTGATTATCATATTAGTCAAAAGGAGCTCATTTGAACCTTTCCCACTCCAATTCTTATTCTGCCTCCTCCAGCAGCCTGAATAAAGCCATGTCATTCCCTTGATCTCTCCATATGTATTTTTGTCACAGTTCTGTGTCTTGCACAACAAAATGCATATCTGCTCAGGAAATTCTCCTGACTGATGAGGAATCCAAATTCTGTTGGCACTGCAATCCTGACACCTTGAAATGTCAAGACACAAAGGACTTCCTAATATCCTCAATGCTGGTCAGCAAGGAGCCCTGCTTAGCTGAATGATCATTCAGCTCTACCATATGTTCCTTCGGTGTCAAATAATGATTATGTAGCACAGTACTTCCTCCTGATTGAGAATGGATTCAACTGTTACCACATGAGTGTCTAAATTGTCAATTCATTGAGAAACCATACAAGTTTGCACACAATTGATTCTCCCTCACAACTGCTTCTTAGTGAAAACACCATTTGCTAGGATCTGGTGCAATCTAGCTGGGAAAGTATATTTTGTTGATGAAAAAAAAAGAGAAATTACAGGAAACAAAGAGCTCCATGCCGTGGAAGAAACTTCCTAGCCCAAGTTAAGTCACAAATAGAGATGACATGATCCTATGTGACTCCTCTTACACATCAATTATCTCTTTAGTGACAAACTACTCTCGAGGACTGTATTTTCTCTCCTTTTTTAGCCTTAAGCCTAATAGACTTGTTGGATTTTGGGCTTGGGTTTGGGTGCAGATAACCCATCAAATACATATGAACCTCCCTTCCCTTCAGTCTGTTTTGGTTTGCATGTGCATGTATTGTTTCAACCTGATGTCCTCTTTAGGCATCATTTTCATTGGTTTTGACTTGGCTCATATAATGTAACACATAGCAGTTGCCCTGAAAAAACATACTGGATTTTCTTGAGGTCTAGAGAACTAGTAGCCTTGGTGTCTCCCTTCTAATTTTTGGTTAAAGGTTATGTTCAACCTCTTAATATTTTTCTTTAGAGTAACTGCTGTTTGTAATTAATCTTTCATGGGGTATTGATTCTTTTGGCATGCATATAGTGCAGGATCTTCACAATATGAGCATGCTAGCCCGTATGATAATTTTAGCTGGTGGGTTGATATACAGTCTAATGTGCATGGAACATTTGTTTTACATCTGGAAGTGAACTGCTGATAGTTTAATGGATTGCCATACCCTAAGGGCGTATTTGGATAAAGTTTTGCTCGAGTGCTTCTTACAAAATAAAATAAGAAAGAAAATGACATTAACTTCACCATAAACATCATAAGTTAGAATTAATTTATGCATATGCTACTTTGTATAATTTCTCTCATGTTAGTTTCTCCAAAAATCTACTTTTAGTTTCTACATTAACTAATTACAGAGAAGTTTATTTTTTTTTTTCCTTTTTGTTTTCTTCTTTTAAAAGTCTTAAGGATAAGTTTATCCAAATAAGTTCTAAGAAACTTTTCTTTTGGCTGCCCAAGACAGCTACTACTATTCCTCTGACCCTGATTTTCTGACAAACCCTCCATGCTTTGTGGGTTATTTATTCTGATGACATCAGCCAAATAGGTTACCTTTTTTATGAGAGAATAATATCTTTTTAATGAGGCCAAATAGGTTATCTTTGCACTTTAAATATAATAAACAGAAAAAAGAAAGCATTTAATTTTTCAAAATGGTACCTTGGAGATAGTCTCTCCGCTTTATGGGAGTAATGTTGCATATATATACCCTTCCCAAGCCCTCACTATGGGGTCTCGTGTACTGGGTTGTCTTCTATATTTCGTCCTCTGGTCTTAGATTTTTGTTTCTTTCAACCTGCTTTATTAATTGATTAGTTGATTGTTGCGAAAACTATTTTTTGAGCTTGAGTATTCTGATAAAGAAAATCCTTTTGTTTTAAACTGTTTCCTTTATTATTTTGGAGGGCTGGTCTTTGACTTTGTGCAAGGTGTCTCAATCCCCCTTCACTTTTCTAGCCACATTGAATTTTTGGTTACTTACTTGGATACCCTGTTCTTGTTAATGTCGTCTCTTGGATTTTATATCTGATCAAAACTTGTAATCTCACTGTTTATTGACATTAAGACTAGTCATTAAGATTGTCATGGACATGCGCAGTTGAAGGTTTAACTGACCATCATTTGCAATAGTAAATGCGAAATAGTTGCTAGTCATTATAGAAATCAACACGAATAGTAACAAAACAATAGAATCTGACCACCCAGAACTTAGAATTTCATCTTCCTTGAGAAATAAGCTTTTAGTTTAAAGTTATTGTGGGGTCCTCTTTCGATAGAAATTGTTGTTCGTGGTTTCGATTGAATCCTACTTTAGATGAACCTAGGATGCTGCTGAAAGTATTTACGTTGAAAACCTTAATTGCAGAGCTGTTAGGTTATGTGTATAAAATCCTAACAGTATCCGTTAACGAATTTGGCAGGTTGTTGTTATAAGTTATAACTGACTTGGTGAGTTAGATGAACTTCTGCAGCCTGTATATAGTTGCTGTAAACATAAGCTCATCACTTGTAAACACTCACTATAATCAATCAATACAAAATTTTCCTTTCTCTATATTTTTCTCTCTTCATGTCTTAATATGGTATCAAGAGCTCCTTGATCCTAAGCCATGGCTTCCCAAAACCATCCTCCTATTCCAGCACTAATTTTTCATGAAATCCATGTAATTTTCACAATAAGTGATTCATTTCCTAATAAATCTGGAAATGCATGTTGCAGCCAACTTATCTTATTTAAGTTTTATTTTTCATTTTAACTTCCACAATTCCCGATTCACATTTTACATTTGGAGTTTGTTTTGAAGATGTTGTCCCGTTCTTCTTTCATTGTTCACACTGTTTCATATCTTGCTGTTTTTAATGTACATTGAAGCTTTAGTTCTTTGAAAAAGAATGCTCATTGGAGCATTGGTAGATTAGTGTCGGACTTTGTGAACTGTTGACTTAAGTTGTCAAGGAAGGTTCCATTCCGGTGTTGGATTTTATCATTTTATATTAATTTCTATCTTGAGATTAAGTAGAGGTAAACTTCTTTATCCATGATTAGCTGCAGGTTTGGACTAAAATTTTCAGGAAGATTTTTCTATTCTACTTTGTTTTTTGTTGGGAAAGGATAAATCAAATTCTCCTTCCATTTTTTGATGTTCTGTATTGTGTAATGTTGCTTAAACTTACAATTTGCACCTGCAATATGGACAGTGGTAGAGGATTTAGTGAGTTAATCCGTAGTGCAGAATAGGATGCATTCATCACAAGCATTCTGATTCCCATATTAGCAAGGCTGTCCAGATCCAAATGTAGAGCAGAAGATGTTGCATTGGCATTAGCTTTGAAAGATTCAATTGTTTGCAACGTGCAGCACCCTGTGTGTGCATTCTGATTTTAAATACATAGATTTCTGGAGTTTAAAGCCCCCACAGCATATTTGGCCTGGAAATCTGAATAATTCTCTAAATGAGTATAAGATAATGCTATAGTTTGGTACTCTATCAGCAATTGTGCAGAGATTCTTGGAATAATATTCTTCCTGAGTTGCTGCCTTGTTGGTAAGGAAAAGTAAGTAAATTTGTGTTTTGCAGTTGGAATCAATATTCAATTTTGTACGTCTTATCTAGCTTTTATTTCTTATTTCAATTGTTGGCATGATCTCAGATATGGTGAATATGGTGAAAACATGTGTTAAGTTTTACAAGAATCTTCTGTTCTTGTTGCTTCGGATAGTTTACTATTTGCATATCTCTGAATGTATCTTAAGAGATGCTTGCAGAACGCATGCGTCTAGTGTGATTCTCTGAAGCTGAAAAATTTTGTTTTGCAGTCTTCAGAGCTCTCTATGGCTTCAGTATAAACCCCATCATATTGCTGCTGGAGCTGCCTATCTTGCTTCGAAGTTTCTGAAAATTGATCTTACTGCTTATCACAATATCTGGCAGGAGTTTGGGGCAACACCATCCATTCTTAGGGGTACTCTGCAAACCACTTCCCCCTTCCCTCTCTCTCTCCCTTTTCTCCTAAATAGCGTTGAATTTATACTGTTTCTATCTCTAAAGTGGTTCATCAGTAATGGATAAGTGGAATTTGTTTGATTTTCGACAAAGGAGAAGAAACAATTTCGTCACTATATTGCAGCAGTTGATTATTTTTGAAATAACAGTGTCTGATGTTATGTCAATCTCTTTTTTAATTTACTGTTTTTTTAATAAATTTGGTTTAATCTAATCATTTGAAACCTGAATTCTAAAATGTAGGTTTGTACTTTGTAGCTTTTCAAAAGAGTTGTCTTGAAAATATGACTGGACTTCCATATTTTAGATTAATGCTAAAGCAGAAATAAATTTCCAAAATTATGACAGAATTTTCCCAGATCCAACCGTAGTTGTTGGAAGGAATAAAGAGCTAGGACCACTTACGCATCTAAATGTTAACATTCATGCCAAATCATTTTGTTAAAAATTCTGGGAAAAGTTATGATTACGCATGCTTATTAGTTAATACTGTTTCTCACTTTTGTGCAGATATCTCGCAGCAATTAATGGAGCTCGCTTAAATGTATAAAGGAGATGGTTATAGTGGCTTGTAGGCACAGAGTAGAGTATGGTACTGTGTTCTGTTTTAAAAAATGCCTCTGAAGGAAACCATCATAGATTGTCTCTGCTGTTTATGTTCAATTGATGGATATATATATGTGTGTGTTGAGGGGTTGCCACCTACATGGTTGAGCGTTTCAACTCCATGAATATGTGGTCAATCCTTTGTATTCATTTAGTTTATTAGTCGATAGCCTGTGATCTCATGTCATGTACATACCACTTAACAACAACGAAGTCAATATCATTGCACTGTTTTCAATCATCCATACCAAAATTCTTAAATTTGAAAAGTGTATAACTTATGTCTAAATGGTTTTCCTCCGTGGCAATTTTGCATTTTTATTAAAGCATGGAAATTTCATTCAGATCAGTAATTAAAAATTACATGTCAAAACTCGCAGCACAGAATTTCAGCGACAAAGACAACATTGACATTGTTAGAATAAAAGCAAAGAAAATAAACAGCAACCAACCAGGCAGAAAGGTGATTAAATTTAATGATAAGTGAAAAAAAAAGTGGAAACTGAAACTTAAGACGTTATGTTTTTCTTTTATAAATCTGGTCCAAACATGATGTACTCTTCTTAAATACATAAACTACTAAACGATACTCCAAATGGAACTAAGATCACAATTAGAATTATTAGGTAGGTTGTAAGCAATGTAACCCAACTATTGAATGAGTAATATGCAAGTTTTTGCAATTTAATCACTTTCAATTTGGTAACTTAAAACGTGACCTGTATTTTTTTTCATGTCGACTTTATGTTTTAAAAATTAAAATCTGTTAATCCAACCTAATAAAAACTCACAGTAACGCAGTTGCAGTTTGTGTTTCTTTATTTTACTTTTATCCCTTTAGTTTTGCTTGTCTGTCACTTGAGAAAGAAAACTCTCTAGCTAGTGAACCAGCACATTCCACCACGTGAAAGTTGCATCTATTTTAAATTTAATCACAGCCCAACTAATTAATTAATTAGTTAATTAATTATCTGAATAGTAAAACGTTAACTTGTCACATCACAGCCCAACTAATTAATTAATTAGTTAATTAATTATCTGAATAATAAAACGTTAACTTGTAACCAGCAGAGGACTCGATTTACTTAATCAGAACTCCGCAGCTAGCACGTGATCAACTACAGCGGCGCCTCATGATACCAAAACTACCAACCATTCACAGCGCGTGTTCGTGTTCTGAACAACGAACTCAAAACTCCGTAACGTAGGCGTATCCGTATTGGAAAATTGTTCAGTGCTTCTTTAATTTTTTTTTTTCGTCATTAACTTTTTGTTTGCTTGCCCCTCTAACTGAACAAATTGGGTACACGAAAATACAGAGTGAGGACAATAAACAACGAACGCTACCATTGAGAGGGAAAAGGACATAACAGCAGTGAAGAAAGAGAGTAGCGTACGACACTGCTGATCCGCTACCGATGCGCGACTGAATCCACCGTAACAGAATATATCAGAACAAAGCAACGCGCGGGTTTTGGAATCGTTTTCTAGGTTTTGAGTTTTGGCTCCGATCGACCGACGATGCTGGCGAATCATTTCCAGAACGGCATCGAAACGGCGAGGCTCGTTTGGTCGCGGATTCCTAATTCTGATGAATCGCGGCTCCTCGACGACGCCGTCGGCATGCTTAAGAAGAACGACGGAGGCGGTGTTGAGAGCCTTGACTATGAAGTCATAGAGAATTTTGCTTACCGTGAGGAACAGGTTTTACTCTTCTCTTTTAACTATTAACTGACCGATTGATCTTCTTAATTGTAACGCTTCTTCTTTATAAAATAATATTCTGCTGTGCTTTGTGATTCTTAGGCGCAGAGAGGGAAGCTGTATGTGAGCTATTTGCTAGTGGTGAAATGGTTCTTCGCCTTGCTCATTGGCATTTGTACGTTCTTCAATTTAATCGCGGTTTGAAAGTGTTGTTACTCTTTCGGCCTTCTTTTTTTTACTGCGGTGCTCTAGTTATTTTTTTCTTAATAGCGAACTATTTAATATGCAGGCAAGCATTAGGGGAAGTGTTATAAAATTCTAGCTCATTGAAGTTGTAAACTAAGATGTGAACTCGAAGCCTAAGTTTGAACTTGGCTTAAAGCTCTACTTAGTGATGAAAATTTTCAGCTGTTAAAATGTCTTATTAATATTTGAGTGAATATGTTTGACGGAAGAGGTCCTAGAATTCTTTCACAATGATTTAAATTGTTTATTGCGATTAGTTTCCCTGAGCACCTATAAGACTAAATTTTCACGACTAAGAATTTGGTGATTTTTGGTGTTGAATTTTCCAATTTTATTGAACACGCCTGGAGTCTGGTTCTCGCCTTGCATTGTACCATCCTTGTCGCACTTTGAAATTTCTTTATCTATATTTTTCTTTGATTGCTTGCAGGTACAGGACTTGCTGCTGTTTTCATCAATATTGCTGTTGAAAATTTTGCTGGCTGGAAGTTTTCCGTGACGTTTGATATAATTCAGAAATCATATATTGCTGGATTCGTTGTATACGTTCTGATAAACTTGGCTTTGGTGTATTCTTCTGTATATATTATCACTCAATTTGCACCAGCAGCTGCTGGATCTGGTATTCCTGAAATCAAGGGTTACTTAAATGGTGAGATATACTCTACTGAGGTTAAAATTTGAGTTGGATATTGACCTGTAAGATTCCCTGTACACTTAGAGTGCTGATTCTCATTTATGTTCAGGAGTTGATACTCACGGCGTCCTTCTTTTCAGAACTTTAGTTGGAAAGGTGTGATGGATTACCTCTTCACGGTTTTTTCGGGGAGTGGATGTGGGGTGAGGAGAGTTGAGGAGTCCTTAAGAAATGTTTGTCTGGCTAAATTATGATTTCTAATTATGTGCTACAGATATTTGGAAGCATTGGTTCAGTGGGTGGAGGCCTTGCTTTGGGTAAAGAAGGTCCTCTTGTTCATACTGGTGCTTGTATTGCTTCTTTGCTTGGACAAGTAAGTACTTACTACTCAGATGTGCTAGTATCTGTACAGTGTGTTAAATGCCGTCTATTCAGTGAGTAGATGCATGCGGTCTTACAAATATCTCTTTATGTATTTAATCTAAATAGTTGAGACTAAAATGTGACATCAATACGACCTGAAGTGTCTATTATATTTTAATCAATCATTTAAATGATCTTTGTTTTGTACTAAGCATCTGCACGAATTACCAATCTATTCCTCAGTGCATTACCAAGCCATGGCCAACATCAGCCAGAAATCAGTGATTGGACTAGTCTAGTTTAGTCCAAAAATAGTCAGGCTAGCCCAATTCCAGCTTGGAAGTAGTGATATGCTGGCTTGGTTCTAGTCCTAATTTAATGATTGGCCATCTTATTTATGTCTAAACTCTCTGAACACATACAGAAAGAGGCTTAATTCTTCCTGTATTGGCAACATGGTTATCAGTCTCATACGAGACTCATGATAAGATATGATTCTTCAGCTTGAAGATATAAATATTTGGTTGTATCATTTTTGAGAGTGAATTGTGCAAATTGTTTAATCACATCTTGTGGCAAATCGTGCCATTCTTCCACAGCTGGTTGTGAAGTGTTGCCATCCAAAGGCCATCTCTTTGCACTTGGTCATTGTGGTTGGAGCTACAATTTTTGCAGACAGAAGTGCAAATAATTTGGCCATGGGAGCTTCTGTTCCACTCCAGCTGTGCTTGCTCTTGCTAGTGGGTCGAAAAGGGAGACGAGCCACAACCCTGAACCTTTTAAATGACAACTTACTGTTTTTTTTTTTTTTTTTTTTTTTTTTTTTTTTTTTTTTTTTTTTTTTTTTTTATATATATGTGTTCTAAGACAAACACCACTAAGTTTCAAATGTTTTACTTTGGGCAGTTCGTTAACTAATGGACCCTTATATAGGACTTTCTAATATCTTTTAATCAAAATATAGAGAGAAAAAACGTGAAATCTAGATTCAGGATAATCAAGTTTTATTTTCAAATTTAAATAAAGATATTTTCTAATCCAGATATTGTGAAACTTATGTCACTTTGTTTATTATTTGACTTCATACTTTGTGTGATTTTTATTGTGTGTTTATGCATATGCTTGCAAGCAAGAACCTGAATGAAATAACCTTTGATGTCCTTAAACAGGGTGGATCCACTAAGTATCATATAAATTCGAGGTGGTTTCAAGTATTCAAAAGTGACCGGGATCGCCGTGATCTTGTAAACTTCTTTGTTCCTTTTAGTCTACTGGTTATAAATTTTATCCAATTAAAGCAGATAATGTACTGTTTATATGTAGTATTCCATGATTCCCTGCACCTTTACCAAAGTCACAATGATCTCCAGTTCATCAAATCTGCTCCAATCCTAAATGTGAAAGAAGGAATGCTCATTTATAATTTCATTGATGTCTTTAAAGGTAACCTGTGGATGTGCAGCTGGAGTTGCTGCTGCATTTAGAGCTCCAGTTGGTGGTGTGTTGTTTGCTTTGGAAGAGGTTACATCTTGGTATGGATTTTGAATTCTTGATCAAAGATTCCATTTAATTGAGGCATTTGCAGTAAAGACAACAGTGTCTGTTCTTATATTTGTTTATTGCTTTTATACCTATAATTTGTTCACGTGCCGTTGAAGGTGGAGGAGTCAACTCATGTGGCGTGTCTTCTTCACTTCTGCTGTTGTGGCTGTTGTGGTTCGAGCTGCAATGGGGTGGTGTAAGAGTGGAAAATGTGGACATTTTGGGTCCGGTGGATTTATAATATGGGATATATCAGAGTTAAGATCTGAGCTATCACCCTTTTCACTGTCAGTTGAATAGTCAGATATTTGTTTTCTTCGTTACTCTTCTTGACTGATTTTGTTTTTAGTGGCCAGGAGGATTATTCCTTTGCAGAGTTATTCCCAATGGCTATTATTGGGGTTATTGGAGGTCTACTAGGTATGAATTTTTGCCTTTATTTTGGGCTTCATCTGTACCATGAGTTTTACTTGGCTAGTTTGTTTTTGTTAATGTAGTATCAATAATTTGTAGGAGCTTTATTCAACCAGCTTACACTTTATATTACCACTTGGCGACGAAATCATCTTCACAAGAAAGGGAACAGGGTCAAGGTATGCTATTAATTTTGATCTGATTGTTACCTTCTATGCTTCTATAAAATATGGAAAAATCAAGAGGGTGGTCAATATTCAATAATATTTTTTGTTTCTCTTTGGTACATTTTCTTTTCTCATCTATTTTCTTTTCACTCATTCCCCCTTTCCTTTAAATTGTAGATTATTGAAGCATGCGTTATATCCATTTTAACATCAGCCATTTCATTTGGCTTGCCACTTCTAAGAAAGTGTAGTACTTGCCCTGATTCTGATCCTTCATCTGGTATTGAATGTCCTCGACCTCCTGGAATGTATGGGAATTATGTAAATGTAAGAGCGTTGTTTTATACTGTTTCTTGGATGTGCTATATCTTCATATTTATTTTGTTTTTACTGAATTTCAATTATCTATATCCTAATCTTCAAATCTATTTTCACTTTATTTCTCATCTTTTGCATTCATTCTATTTCTCACCCAGTGTTTCCTTCTTACTAAACAGACCCTTCATGTTTTCAGTGCTACCTAATGACAATTGAGAGTGGGAGGGAATGAGGGATTAAAACACCGCTGAAGCACTTTGCTTTTGTTTCTTATTGTGATAAAAAATGTCTCATGTAGTCTTTTTCTTTTTTATAAAAGAACATATTTATGAGATAAAAGGAAAGTACAGTCCTTTGACGAAAAGCTAAAGAGAACAGTTAACATGAAGAGGCTTCACCCAAGTAAAAATAAAAGCCTCAAAACCCTCTATCAGCTGGTCACTGGAGATTCCTTTAAAAAAGGGGCCATGAAACTATGAAAGTGATGCAGTCAAACAGAGGGCATATAACTTGTTTCCAAAGTCTTTACCTCTCTTCCCTTCTGTTGCAAGAGCAGACATTCTTTTGAATTTAACTCCTTTCTACTGACATTTGAGATGCTTGTTTTAATTACTTTTGTAGATTAATTCTGTTGTTATTCAATGTGTTTTGCAGTTTTTTTGTAGCAAAGACAACGAATACAATGATCTTGCAACTATTTTCTTCAATACACAGGTTTTGAATGAACTTGATTTTTTAGTTTTTTTTCTTTTCTTTTTACATTACATTAATTTACTACTCTTGTTTCAGGATGATGCCATAAGGAATTTGTTCAGTGCAAAAACGATAAATGAGTACAGTTCCCAAAGTTTATTAACCTTTTTGGTATTGCATTCTTGCCTACATATTTGGATTTTGCATACACCAGACATTAGTTCTGTGATATTTTCAATGTTATAATGATAGCAAACTATGGACTTTGGTATATTCTAGTATCTGTACGGTAGCCATGTATGTAGGTTCTAGTAAGAATACAGCGAGTAGAAGTTGCTAGGAACCAATAACAGAAAGTAATTAGAATATTTAGTATGGGAGTATGGTTGCTCGGAAAGGGTTTGAAAAAATGTGCTTTCCTCTGATTCCGATGCACCAAAATTGGGTGGTTTTTCCCTCTCATGGAGGTCCTGGTCATCATAGTTACAACAGGAATTCCAGTTGATTTATCTTCATATTACCATATCGGAGAAAGTTGTCAGTTGGAACTTTTGATGCTTTACATGTTTATATTGTAATTATTATCTCTATTATCTTGCAGGTTATGTTTTATGCTTTAGCAGTGGTCACGTTTGGTACTGCTGTGCCAGCTGGTCAATTTGTTCCTGGTATAATGATAGGATCAACATATGGGCGTCTTGTTGGCATGTTTGTTGTAAAATATTACAGAAAGCTCAACATTGAAGAGGGAACGTGAGTTTACTCATTGCTTTTGTTTGAAATCATGATTTCATGTATGGAGCCGTAATAGAATGATTCCATGTAGTTGTATTTTAATAGAAATTTACAATTGATATTTTTCTTATCTTCAGGTATGCTTTGCTGGGAGCTGCATCATTTCTTGGAGGCTCAATGCGGATGACAGTGTCTCTATGTGTCATTATGGTTGAAATCTCAAATAACTTAAAATTTTTACCTCTTATCATGCTTGTCCTTCTCATATCGAAGGTATGCTGATCAAAACTCCCTGCTACAGAGAAAAATCTTTTGACAATGCACTAAGCTTCTCTGTTACAGGCTGTTGGTGATGCTTTTAACGAAGGTATCTATGAGGAGCAGGCTCAATTGAGGGGCATTCCGTTACTTGAATCAAGGCCTAAATATGAGATGCGGAATATGACAGCAAAGGAAGCCTGTGGGAGTGGAAGGGTAAATATAATTTTAAAATTATTTAAGAAAGTGCATATTCATCGAGTGTGATAAGTGTTGTTGCTGTATTAATTAAGAAATTGGATATAGACAAACAGTTGTCTAATTAAATTGTGTTTTGGTGGAAGTTTTTCTAGTAGTGTGAGGGGAGGGATGAATGAAAAGTGCTCCTCAATTCTTGTTGGCAGTTGTCCAATTTATGTTATTTTTTCCTTTCAGTGTTTCCAGTGGTGAAATAGTCTGGAACGTAGAACACATGCTAGGGTCACCCAAGTTTAAAGCCTAATTGAACCACAGGCTGTTCCCGATGCTTTCTAAACAGAGGTTGTGTTGTGTAAAGGCATATTGAAATATTTTATTTTTTCTCGTTTAGCACATGAAAAAGGGAGATGGATAGGGAGAGGAGGGAATTCAAAAATAAAAGCCTTATTGAATATATAGGCATTAAATTATGACGGTGGATACAACCCGAAATCAATGGGTGACTTATTGAGGCCACAATGGGTGACTTATTAAGGTGCTGCTGTTGCCTTTATTGGTTAACATTTATGAAAAATGAGGCTGTCACTGGTAAACTATGTTTCACATGCTTTTTACTGTAGCTATTCCTTTGGCAGCTGATTGTATGTTTAAATCTGTCTATTGAAGGTGGTCTCTTTCCCCCGTGTTGTTAAGATTTCAGATGTGGTCTCCATTCTGCGGAGCAACAAACACAATGGTTTTCCAGTATGTATAACTTTTGTAATAATCTAGACTTGAGCATTATTCCTTACATTTTCTAAGATGTATTGCACAATTTACTATGCAAGGTGATTGATCACACAAGAAGTGGAGAACCACTTGTTATTGGGTTAGTGCTTCGTAGGTGAGAAATGAGCATAATAAACTTTATATATTCTGATATCCTTTTTGGTTGCAACTTGAGGTTAAAGCTTGCGTCACTTGAAACTCAAGCTTCTATATGCTTTTATTCTATGCAGTCATTTATTGGTAATTCTGCAGTCAAAGGTTGATTTCCAGCACAGCCCTTTACCCTCGGATTCTCGAGGTGGGGGCAGATCAATTAGGTATGGTTTCTTGTGATTTGTCAGTTAGGCGTTTTAAATCTGTATGCTGCACTGTTTCTGACTCCTTAACTTCCAGGCATGATTCTGGTGAATTTGCAAAGCCTGTCTCTAGTAAAGGAATATGTATTGATGATATAAATCTAAGTTCAGATGACTTAGAAATGTACGTTGATCTTGCTCCATTTTTGAATCCCTCGCCGTATATTGTACCGGAAGATATGTCTTTGACAAAGGTGTGCCATTCAAAGTCTATTAAATAATCTTTTTTCATTTCTATTATCCATTTTGTTTGTGAGATGACCATGATGTCTGGCTGATGACAACAGGTATACAATCTTTTCCGTCAACTTGGTCTAAGGCATTTATTTGTTGTTCCTCGACCATCTCGTGTGCTTGGTTTGATAACGAGAAAAGATTTGTTGATTGAGGTAATCTTAGTAACTCTTCAAGTTTTTGGTGTATTGGAGTTGAGCCTGCATAAATTTATCTTTCAACTTATTGTACTCTGTAATTGGACAGGACAAAGAAAATGTGAATACGTTAGAGCTTCAGTCAACTAGTGTAAGGTCTCTGATACTCTACCTCCTATTCAGTTTATTCAAATTCTAAATTTGATATTTTATGTCAATCATATTTGTTTATATTCTAAAAAGTGTTCTTGGTTTTTCTTATTGTGGATTGCCACGATGCCTATGAAACTGAGTTCTTTTTTGGTGGATCTTCCCAAATTTTATTCTGATATTTAGTGGTTGCAATATTGCTATTTATATTGTCAAGGTTTGCAGGCATGTCTACTATGCTGTTTATTGTTTTGAGTAATCGAATAGCACAAAATAGGACTGTTATCTCGTACTCAATTATCTTTATGAAAGATGTCGTTGACCATCGGTGCACAATATGCAGAAAGTGAACGCGGTTATGGACACATCCTTGTCAGATTATCTCTTCAAAAGAAATATGATTTTTTTTTTTGATAACCTCTAATCAAGCTATGCATTTTAGTAGAGTTCAAAATTATATTCTGCTGGGTTTTTGGATTTAGTTTAATGGAAGAGTATACAAGTAATCACCTGTCCAATCAAAGAGGAATTTTGTGTTATTGGATATTTAGTTTGATGCTTTGTGTAAAGCCTTTTTCACTTCCGGTGAGATTGTGAGCTATAAATGGTTTGTCCGATTTTAGATCCATTAAGAGGATGAATGAAACGTGAAACCTCTGTATCTTCATATTTCGTGGTCTTTTTTCTGCAATAAATCTGTGCAATTGTGTTGTCTTAGCAAGATTAATTATGAATCTACCAGGATTCATGTGGTTACTCCAATAAATTGATTTAAGCATGTTGTCTTCGTGATTTTCTCACCACAGAATAGGGCATCAGTATAGAAGATTGACGACAAGGAATACAGATGTGGAGCGCCCTTTGCTAAACGGACTGCTCCAGAATCAGATACCTGACTAACACTGCCTGTAACTTGCTCCACGTCCTTTCCGCTTTCAATTTTCCTTGAAGATCATTCTTTATTATTTATATTATTTATTGTATTCATGTTCAAATAGGCTAGAGAAACCAATATTTAGGAATGGGGTTGTGGACACCATGCCCTAGAATTTTGTATATTAGACACTAGGGAAAACTGAAGGAAGATTTCACCATAATGATAGTTGACTTTAGTGTGATCTTTCAAGATCCAAGTTTCCTTTCCATGCCTTGTGGTTGAGGTTATTGCTTTCTTCATTTTGCATTTGTTATAATGAATGCCTAATTTAAGAGTAATTTAAAAGTCATCTACCCCATCTTATGTAACCAATTTAATTTCTTTTCAAGTGGTGAAAACACGGATATTCTTGTGTACGTGTTTTCTCGTCACATCTTTTACAGTAATAAAAAATAGTTCGTTATCACAATAGAAAAAAAGGGTTACAATAATGTTAAGGATAAAGTCATTAAAAAATACGTATATAAAAAATAGTTATGTAAGTGTAATTTTTTATTAAGTGTTATGAATTAAATGTTAGAAACTTAAAATCAATTTAAAAAATTATCTCAGTTATTCAAATGACATTTAATTTTAAGTTATTTTTTATTTTTATGTTAAAATTTATAGGTGAAATAATTAATATTATAAAAGTATTCAAAAAAACAAAACAAAAAGATAAACATTTTGTTGGAAAGTATATTACCGTATGAGTTACTACGAATTGATATTTTATCATATTTTATGATCTATAATTCAATTACTTATAAAATGCTACCTTTATATGGATTTCAACCTTTTTAAGTTAGCCTTTTGCTTTTTCCATCTCCACCTTTCTTTCCTTTTAAAAAATAATATGTATATTAAAACTAGTACAGGAGTACATGCAGGTTTGGTTGAACCAGTCATATGTTTTGATGGGTTTTTAAGTTTAGTTTCCTAAAAAAGAATGGTAGTAGGCAATATAAATATAATTATTGTCTATTTTATTTTATGAGACAACTTAAATCTAGCGAAAGTGTACGTGACAAAAAGTAATTTGTTATTTAATAAATTATAGACATGTTTTCTTTTTCACGTCAAAAAATATTTGAACAGATAAATACATTATCATTTAATATTTATATTTTCCCCCTTCTCCTAGCGCATCATCATCATCAATATCATTATTATTATTATTATTATTATTATTTTATTTAGGAGCTATAGCAAATATTATCATTTAAATAAATTTTATTAATTAGTATTAAAAAATAATACGATATTACACTAAATAATGCAGAAACATTTAGTATATATTATTGCTCTTGTACTATATATATTATTGAGTGATGATTTTTAAATATTTTATTATTTTAATAACTTACCATTGTATAAGTCTTTTTTTTTTTCTAGCATATCAATTAATTATTTTCATTCAATATTTAGGTGTACACTTATTATGTATTAAATCCACTTTACAGTTTAAAGAAAAGTTCCTAACAACATAACTAAAATTTCGAATTTTTATTTATCAAGCTAGTGTCTAAACTCAACCAATCCAAAAGTCAGATGTGAAAATAAAATCTTGTCATTCAAAACCGTTTACAAGGATCCTGACAACGAAAATGTACTGAAATATTTAGACATGTCCCACCATTAAAAAAAAAAAAAAAAATCCAAAAATAAAAAAAACAAAATTATAAAAAACCAAAAAAAAAAAAAAAA
>Ga0209489_106087_pt1 | contig 19889 bp, 7 predicted proteins | sample SiratrowhiteBW_FD_187527 | JGI IMG/M metagenome (GOLD analysis project Ga0209489, IMG submission 187527) | Root nodule microbial communities of legume samples collected from California, USA - Siratro white BW (SPAdes) (version 2) | ecosystem: Host-associated > Plants > Roots > Nodule | place: USA...
TCTTATCCTAATAAAAAAAAAAAAGGAAAAGTTGAAGCATTTTATTTTGGGCAATATCCATTAGTTCCGCTGAACTTATTCAAAATTTTTATGGAGGATTATAGCTAAAAAGTTGATTTGGTAAGTAAAAGATGTTAAAATAACATTAAATTATCAAATTATAAGTATTTAGAGAAATTATCATTTAAAATAGTTTTATTAAGAATGAGATTTAAGCCTAACTCAACCTTACAAACGGACTTGGTAAAGTGAGGTTTGAATCTATTTATAAACTATTGAATGATTCCGTCTCTAGTCGATGTGCGATGACTTATATATTGTTCCTCAAGCCACTGTAGTTCATTTTTGTGACAAATCTGCCTTACATTTAGCTGTCAATCCTATGTTTCACGAGCGTGAGAAATACATTGAAATTGATTGACATGTGGTTAGAAAAAAGTTTGTAATAGTGTTGTTCGTTAATTGCATATATGATCCATAAATGATCCATAAATGTTTATAATAATATTCTTTAAATTGCATATAGTTTGTTTTTCACTGGGACATAGTGAGTAACAAAGTGATCAGTAGCACATGTCTCCATAACAAAGTAATCAACAAATTGCATATAGTTTGTTTTTCACTGGGACATAGTGAGTAACAAAGTGATCAGTAGCACATGTCTCCGTAACAAAGTAATCAACAAAGTGCACTTTTGCACAATCGCTCATTAATTACTCTTTGTGAAGACAATTTGAACAATAATACAAAACAGTAATATAAAGATCGCTTTCTATTGTGGAACATTTGTAAAGAAAAAGTTTCAACTTGAACAATTTTTCATAAGTTGCTTGAGGTCAAGACAGTCAACATGGCATAGTCTGTCATAAATTTGTTTTTTTGTTAAAGCACATAAATCAACAATATTTTTTTTTTAAAGCACACTGATCAACAATATGTATCATGTAAAAAATTCATCAACACCTACAAATTTATGATTTTATGTGCCTATAATCAATACGTTTTGATGTAGTTGATCTAATCTGCAGTGTTTATTTCAACTCATAAGAATTATGATTATTTATCATTCAATTAATCTTCAAGTATAAATTCAAACATACCATCATGACCAAACACAAAATCTTATACAGTGTGAAGAATAAACCACAAATATTAATTGTATGTCTAAATAAAAAATTTATATAACGTGACACCTGATAAATTGAGTAGAGACAAAATAACACTTATATTAAACATTTACACGACTTAAAAGAATTCACACTTAAAAAAATTGTATAAAAAGTTAAAAGTTAAACAATTAAGGACTTATAGGTATATGAACATAGTTTGACATTCTAGAAGAGAAGTAAAACAATATTTTCATGGGTTTTATTACCCACTTGAGGCATAATGTGAGTAATAATGGATGGATTAATGAAGACTAAGCCGCACGTTTATATCCATAAAAGATAATGTTTGAGGTTGTGTAGATAATTAGTCGGGCTGAGAGGCCTTAAAAAAAAAGTGGTAAAAAGGTGACATTTTTACAAGACCTTGAGACTAAAACTAATACTTTCAAGATATCAACTATAATAGTTCTTTTGTCGTTCTCCAATTTCCAGGAACAAAAAGAGAGGTACCTGTAGAAGGTATTCTGATGCTCAAGTCAATACTCAATATTTAGAGGTTTAGTGTGACTTGGGTTAAGATCAACCTACCTTTTTCTCCTCTGGTTTTCTATTATTTATAATAATAGTATTTATGTAATGATGAATTTCTCACTACTTTGTCAAAACGAAGGTGTAAGGTGCACTCAACATTAAATGTTTATGTAATGATTACTCTAGCACCCTTTATCAGGAGAAAGAGAAAGATGTGAAATACACTCAACCTATCTTTTGTTAGGTGGGAAGACGTGAGACACTGCTATGCTATCAACAGGATGGCGTTGAACCCAAGGTAAGCCATATTAGGAATGGTCGGATAGTACACTTGCCTTGGGTTACCTTGGGTTCAACGTCATCCAGTTGGTAGCCTAGCAGTGTTCACCTTTTCTCACCTGACAAAAAGGTAGGTTGACTGTATTGTATATCTTTTTCCTCAAGATAAAGAGTTTAGAGTAATCATTACGTAAACATTTAATATTGAATGCACCTTACACCTTCTCAATGAAAAAGTCATCATAACATAAATACTATTATAAATAATAGAAAACCAGATAGAAAAAAAGTACAAGTACGTTGATTTTAACCCGTCACACTAAAACTCTAAATATTGAGTATTGACTTGAGCGTTGGAGTGCCTTTTTTAGGTACCTCCCTCTTTGTTATAGACATCAAAAACTGGAGAACGACAAAAAGAACTGTTGAAGTTGATATCTTAGAAGTGTTATTCTCAGCCTCAAGGTCATGTAAGAACAGGTGATATTGGGTACTATAACCAATGTTAAAGAAGTTTGTACTAAATGGACTATACATATTTTCTTATAAGGATGAGGATAAATCCTTTAATCTATGGTATTAAGTGGGATGAGGTAGTAGCATATCCTACTCTTAATTTTAAGTAGGGGTCTTTAGTAATAGATATTGCACATTCCTTGATAAAGCAAAACTGACATGCTTCGATGAGAAAATACAACCTTTATTTACCAAACTTGGTCGCATTACAAGTAGTTTTTGTAATAAATATTTCATTGTTTAAATATATAATGAAATGTTGAGACACCTAATGAATAGTGAGGTGATTAATATGGTTGTACATCTTTCTGAATTTGAAAATATTATTGTTCATGCAGAAGAACAAAAGAAGAACAAAATGAGCTAGTGTATTGACACACATATCATGAACATTAGAAACTAAAGGTCATCCTTGAAAAAAATGAAAAAAAATTTATTTTTAATAAGTTGTACATATCTCGAGATTATAAGAGTTCTTTTTTCTGTGGTATCAGTTGCTACATATATATTAGTACAAGCTTGGTTCGAGTAACACAAACATTATTATGAAAATTGTTTAAAAAGCAGCTCGTGTGAGATGTCTTTGTTTATGTCAAGGTATAGCAAAGTTGTGGATCATCAGGTTTGACCACATGAACATATTCTTAAGCTTTTTGACCAGGACCTTTCTGTAGAAATATTTCAGAAGCTTGAATAATGTGGGCTAACTTAAATTGTCTGGCTAAGATGGAGGAAAAAGATATTTGAGCATTTATTAAGCATGCACTAAAAATTATGTATACACAAAGAACAAAGTCGATTAAGCAAAATCTAAGAGTATTTTTCATCATTTCAGTTATCAACAGTTATCAACACTGTGGATTAGATCAACTATATTGAACCGTATTGATTGTAGGAACATAAAACAATAAATTCGTACAACAATGGTATTGATAGATTTTTTACATGATAGATATTGTTGTTTAATGTGCATTTAACCAAAGACAAATTTATGAAAGACTATATCATGTTGAGTTGTATGCCTTAAAGAAAAATTGTTCAACTTTAAATTTTTTCTTTACAAATGTTCCATAATATATAAAGCAATTTTTACGCAGTAATGCAATTTCTTTTGTATAATTGTGCAAGTTGTCTCTAGAAAGAGCAATTAGTGGAGGATGGTGCAAAAGTGCACTTTGTTTATCGGTATATCCTATGGAGACATGTTGCTACTATACCAACTTTGTTCCTCACTATGTACTGGTGAAACTGGTGAAAAACAAATTATATGTAATTTAAAGAGTATTATTATGAATAATTTATAAATTATTATAAACTATTCATTAAAATTTATTTTTAAAATAGTATTCATAATTAAAAAGTTTAATTGTAATATCGTAAATAATTAAATAATAAAGTATATGTGAAGAGAAATATATGAAATTTGCATTTATTACATAATTGAGAAGAATATTGACACATGTTTTTTAATGTATTTACACATGTGACACTACGAACTCTTTTTGCATGATTATGTTTCATACATAATTATGTTGTTTCATAATATGCATCTAAGTCTTTATTCAACTTAACTTAAGTTTATTGTTTAAAATTATTTTTATTATATAATTACATTATATTATTTTATAATGTCTACCCAAGCTTTTTATTCGACTTAGACTTAGGCTTGTTTTCAAAATTATTTTTATTTTAAAATTTGGACATAGTATGGTCTAAGGTAAAAGAATTAATAGTTTCATTCTTTATATTTCTAAAAAAGTACTTCATAGACATGAGAAACTTATTGTAGTGTATACATATAGACTATGGACATAAAAATATCATAGAACACTTATTTACATGTTGCAATTATATGGAAGCGTGACAAGTAAAGTTTTTAGAATTTTGTCACAATCACATCATCATTTGTCTAATAAAACTTTAAATGGCATCGTTGGTCAAACTTTTGTCCAATTTTTGTTTCCTCTACCAAAAATCTGGCGCTGATCCTTTCAAAAGTAAGGTCTCTATCAAATTTTCTTTAGATTACACATAGCCAACAACAATCATGATTGCCAACTTCCTGCCTCTATGAAGATTTTGTCGCAACAAGTGTATTTTGTCGTGACCAAATAAGAGATTGGGAGGATCATATCTTTCTAAGCATAGGGCATGCACTTTTTATTGATTTGTGTTGGTAAAAAATAAGACACAGATCACCTATAGAGTTATCCATCTAAATGGATTTAAAAAAAAAAAGAACTAAACATTAATAACCTCATCCTAAACAATAATAAAGATAATTAGTAATATAGTGTTATGCTCTTCTTATGTAATTGCAACAAACAAAGTCTCTTTGTATTTGTCATATAAAAACATTTCATCGACCCACACTTGGCTTACAAAATTTAAAACTGTAGTTTGGATAACATTATCTTTATTTAAGTCATTGTTCGCAATATGCCAATCAAGTAATTATTTTTCACATAAAATCTAAAGCAAAAAGTTACATGGTATTAAAGTCTAAAGTATAAAGTTACGTGACAATATTTGGTAGAACTCTTTCCAATTATGATATACCTTATCAAAGTAGAGCAACTTACACTGGGTTGACTAGTGAAATAATATGTAGTTCAATTAAACAAATTGTGATGTGAGTGTAACAGATTTCAAACAAATTGTGACCACTGTAACAGATTTGTTCTAAGGTGTACACTTTTCATGTTTCCGTGTGACTGTAAGGCACGCTACACTACAACATTTTCATATACATCGGTCAAGTGTACACCTTAGAACAAATATCTTATATTATGAAGTACTCTCTTGACAAAATAAGAAATAGAAACTACTAACTTCTCTACATTGAACCAATACTATATTAAAAAGCAAAGATTCTTTTCAATTATGTTTGCAAATGGTCAAATAACATAAACTGAAAAGAAAAAATATCCACTTGTACATCTTCTAAATTGATGGTCAAATAACATAAATTGAAAAAAAAAAGAAAAACAAATATCCACTTTGAATGTACATCTTCTAAATGGATATGTATCCCACAAAATTGTACCTTAAAACTTTCCAATCAAACAACTTTGGAAAAATTATATTAATATTTTTCATATATTAATTGATTAGGATGTATCTCAAATATTAGTTTATAAATCTCAAATATTAACGAAATCCACCTCAAGCTCTTCCATAAATCCAAATCCCATCAATTTCATCGCAATAATAATCTATAAAAGATTTATCCAACAAGCAAAAAATCCTCATATTTACTATCTAACCAACAAATATTAGAAGCCTACAACAATGATAATCTCACAATTATTTTTTAAATCAATTGTTTAACATATCCAAAATCCTATAATATGGAAATGAAAAACCAAGTTATAAAAATCAACTATCAATTAGAAATTTTTAATTATAAAAAATAATGTTTAACATACAAATAATCAATCGTTAAGAAGGTAATCAACTTCTTAAACCAAGTATATAAGATAAAGATTCAACACCCAGCATAGCATTAATACGTTTGTCTTAACAAAATAATGTCTGGTACTTACATTAACCATCACGATAAAAAGATATACACTTAACTAAATGGTGTAATTATAACTATGTTTTAAATTTAATATTTTCTCTCATCCATCTTTAATGAAATAAATTAAATTGCAATTATTTATCACTGCATATTCAATTTTTTTTTTCTATCTTCTTTACATAAGTTCTTTATCAAATGTTATTACATAAATTTTTTATTATAATTTGGTAGATATATAAACTAATTCTATATTAAAAATTGATTTAATCCTACAATTATTCTTTATCAATTTTAATTTTTACAACTGATTTCATAGCATTTCTTTTAATAATAATTACTAATCATTGCTGCTAGCTTAATAGTCTTATATTAATTAAAAATCGGAACTAAATATATTCTTTTTTTCTTTTAACTCTCTAAAACTCTTTCTTAAAAATACAAAACTTTTTTACAGCTTACCTTCGAGGTCAAAACAATTTCAAAACTCTTACTTTTTCAATATATTATTAGATATCTTTAAAAAATCTTATTACTTTTTCAAGATTCACAAAATTTTTGTCATTATATATAACAACAAAAATTAATAAATTAATTAAATTTTATTTATAATTTTTGGACCACCAAAAAGATATTTATTTCATTTAAACTACTATTTCAAAATTATAATTATATCTTTTAATACGATTTTTTATGTTTTCAACAAATTAATAATCACAAATTCTTTTTCACATACCAATTAAAATTTATTCTCTGTACTTTTGATTAATTATTTCAATTTATCTTTGTAATATAGATTTTTTTTTCATGTTAACCAAGCTAAAAAGCTTTTTAAAAAAAAAGGAAAAAACCAAAATCCTCTTTTAAAGTAAAAGAGAGTATGGTCATTGTCAATTGCTAATTTTTGTTTTCCTAAATATGAAAGGGCTTGCAAGTTACTAACATCTAGGCTGAGAATAATAATCCTAAGCTACTCAATAGTAAAGGAAAGAATGACTGAATGATCAAGTAATAAAGAGAAAGAATCAAAGTAGGTTGGAGACCAAGGATACCTGGCACATACAACAACAAATAAAGTTCAGACACCACTAAAAGTGAGAGAGAACATACTCATCCTTAAATGAAATGACTACTTTATTTAAGATAATGAATGTGGAGAAAAAGAGAGTAATATATGTGTAATATTTTCTCTTCTCTCTTAGAATTGTCTCTCTATCTCTTTTGTCTCTGGGAACTGTCTCTAATTCTTTTGTTTCTTGGAAATTTTAGAATACTCCGTAGGTTCTTTCGGAGTCATAACTATTGCTCTTAAGAATAATTTCTGTTGCTCTTAAGAATAATTTCTATTTTCTATTGTGATATCTTATTTAATATTACATTGGTAATTGGACATTCATTAATCAGGTGCATTACATTGTTATTATAATCTAGGAAGAATCATAAGCTACAGAATATTTTAGAATTCCAAGAGACAAGTCCAAGAGACAAGAGAGATAGAGGAAGAAGTCCAAAAAAGACAATAGAGATAGAAAGAAAATTCAATACAGATAAGAAAAGGTTACACATATTCTCTTTTTTTTGCATATCCACTATCTTAAATAAAGTAATTATGGGTGTGTATTTTCTTCCTTTCACTCTTATTAGAGTTTCAACTTTTTGTAGTGTCTTTTGTCTTCAACCCACTTTAATTCTTTCTTTTTTACTACGTGGTCTTTCAGTCATATTCTTTCATTTACTGTTCATTCTCATATTCAGTTTATAAAATTTACTTGAAATTTAACTTATAGTCACAAGCGTTGGACTCTCTTAAACTCAGTTTCTTAGATTCAAACTAAAAATTCTTACATTTTGATCTTCTTTCATGTGGTATTAAAGACTCATGAAAATACCTCTTGGATGATGATGATGGATTCAGGTTATGATATTATCTTTAGTATTCTTCCAAATTAAATTTTTGCTTGCAGGGATTACTTATAATGGAAGGATTAAACTCTCTTACAAGTCTCACAGGCTTGTTCTGGTTTTTTTTTGTCTTTATCTTCTTCTTTATCTGATTTTGAGATGAGGAAAATTATTATTACTCAGGAGAAAGGTATTCTAGACTCTTTTTCTCAGCTTCTGAGTACATGTAGGTGGGGTACTAGTCAAGACTTTGGAGCCTACATAGTAAGTTGCCAAAGGATAATGAGATACAACATAGAGTGATGTCTCTTGGTTCTCTATGTGTAACAAGTACAAAGGGTTTATTTGTCGCATCTTTTTTAAGTGTAATACTAGTTTTGGCTCCAAGAAGCCTTTCCTGCGATCACTTTTCCTTATTTCTAGTAAATCTAAAAATTTTTAAAAATTTTGTTTACCTATCTTGTAAAGGCAAAGTTTGACCTATTTTTTTCCTTATAAATCTAATTTTCCAATGTTTTTAGTTGTTTGAGGAAATTGTCTTGTATTATTTTAGATGGGTTTGACCATTATGTGTCCTTTGTAATTTTTTTTATATTTCATTTTTATGTTATATTTAATGTGAGGAAGTAAAATATTGATTATAATGATTAATAGCATGAATTTTGTTTTATTTAAAAAAAATAAAAAAAAAACTCTACTGTTCTGCTGTACCAGTGACGTTTTCATGTCACTGAGATAGGAACTCAAAGCTCCCGAGTCAACCGATTCATTCACACTCATTGCATGTGGGAAATTTTCATTTCAAATATTATTTTTGAAAAAACTAAAAATTCAGTTATGATTATATTCAAAAGTTTTTTAAGTTAAATTGGCTAGATTTGAGTTGCATACATCCTACTAAGTAAGCAAGATGACATCAACTAGAAAAAGGTAAGAATGAAAGAAGATAAAGTGCATGTGAAATAGGCTGAGAGAAACTGACCCGAACTTGAAGAGTCTGATGATAACGAGAGCATCCAGACCATGAGCGTCCAGGATCTCAGCTTCGGTGACTCTGAACACCCGGAAAACCCAACGGACGGAAGGAAGGAAACGGTGCAGAGAGGTTGAAGTTGACTGAAGAGGGATTTGATGGTGGTGTAAGAGAGGACGAGCGTAGTAGATGGAGGCGGTGGAAGGCTGCTTCTTGAGAAGGGAGAAGAGGGAGAGAGTGACGAAGGCCAACCCTATGTTTATGTGGCGGCGGAAGCCAAAAGACTGTGTGGGTTCATCTTCCAACCCTAACTATTTTCTTATTTGCACTATAATTTTGGAAATGATGAAATAAAAATGGGTGAAATGAAGAAATTATGTGTGTTGTGAAGTGTGAGGTGCGTGGCAGAGGCTTCTCCAGTGAGGGGATGCAATGGCAGTGTTTGCATGCCACCTATCCTTTTTCATGCACATCTTTTGGCAGTTTTTCTTGACAGATTTTCCATGGCTTTACGCAACCTCTCTACCTCTACTATTTTGTGAATTAGTATATCAGTTTACTTATTTGACATGAAGAATTAATAGAATTTTTTTATAAAAATATTGTAATTTTTTGCACAATATTTGTTATAGGAGGTAGATTTTGAAAGATATAATCTATATACTTACTATAGATAATCCTAAACCCTGAAAAGAATTTATCAGTTTGATGTCATTATGTTAAGTGAAGTTAAGATGATATTGAAATAACTTCGTCTAGAATGAAGTGGATTAAATATAATTTAATTAATGTTAATTAAAATTTGTTTAATCATTGTGTCTCTATTTAGAGACAATTGGAGTATGTGTTTGTTTAATTTAGAAATTACATTTAAAGGTCTACCAAAGGACACAACTGAAAGATACAAGGTTTGAGGCTTCAAGATTAAGTTTATTATTTTGATAACCAAATTTTATCTTTCTAACTTAGTCTCATTTTATATACTTATAATTTATATTCAGAGTTATATATATTATAGTTTTTATTTTAAATAAAAATATACAAATATGTCAACTAGAAGATATGAATCAAGTTATTCAAAATTTAAAAAAAAAAAAGAGTTTAGCTTTTTTTAAATCACAATAAGGAGTTATGGATAAATTTATAAAAATAAACAAAAAAATTAGAAAATGCAAGTAAGTGTTCAATAAATACCTAAGCCTTGAAAAATAATTTGAAACATAATAATTTATTAGATATTGGTGGCTTAGAAGATTATAAGATTGGAAAATAATAAATCAATTGACATTCTTAATTATATAAAAAGAATAAATTCTTTTTCAAATCCATATATAATATATAGAATAATGTTAACAATCCCAGTGAGTTACTCTAGTTGAGAGCGTTTTTTCAAAACTTAAACTAATAAAATATTATTTAAGATTAACAATGTATCAATAAAAATTAAATGGAATAGTTTTATTATAAAAAGATATTTTAAATAAAATTAATTATATAATTTAATAAATAATTTTGCATAAAAAAATTAAAAAAAATAAATAAAAATATTATAATTTTAATTATTTTATTAATTTAAAAAAGACTTCACTTTTTAAATTCGCTTTATGTACCTAAAACTTGAACCGCTACTAATTTTCCTCTAACATATAAAACTACTTTATTTTACTTAATATTTACACATTTAAATTCTCAATACAAACCTTCAAATAAAATTATTAGTGTATTATTAGAGTTTTGCGTTACAAAATATAATTGCGAAGAACTTGTGCTGTATATTATATAGTATTTGAAATATGACATGTTAAAGTATGTATGATGATGATCAGACAATTGAAACTTGTGTTCATGTTTGTATACAGATTCCGATCGAACAATGGAATGGGATGAGTTTGTGTAGGTACCCTCATCTACCTCCTCTTTATTCCATTTTTATCTGCTCCCACCATGCTCTATTAATAGTGTCAACATACAGGTTTATTGAGATTATGGCTCCACTGTTTTCACGTTTGGTACATGATTCAGTATTCTATTTTACTTTTCAGGAGAGATGTTTTGAAAGGTCATTATATATTATGGACCATTTGATAATAATCTGATCTCATAAGTTTCTTTAGGATAGATTCTGATATTATTTTAAAAAGTAAACTTTAAATTTAATTTAATTTTAAAAAAATATTTAATATTTAAAAAAAAGCAAACTTTAATATATTTTTTCATATAATTAATTTAATAATTTATTAATATACATACTATATTATAATAAAATAAATATAATTAATTATAAATAAATTAATGATAAAAATAAATTTAATAAAATAATAATAAAGATAAGATAATTAAGAAAACAAAATATCAATAATATTAATATTAAAAACCACAAATAATAATAAATCATAAATTGAATGTTCCTTCGCCTCCTTCCTTTCCTGGATTGATTGTCACGTAATATCCCCTTTTAATTGATTTTTTATTCCTTTGCTGGTATTATTACCCCGTCATTGAAAAGAACCTTGTCCTCAACGTTGAATACGGGATATTGACTTGGTATATCTACAGTTCCCAGGTAGCTTCATCACGAGTCAATCCTTCCACTGAATGAGAATTTCTTCTTGTCATTTGTCATGCTTCTTGATTATTCTATTACCAAGAACTGCATGTGGTTGTAATGGATGACCCTTGTCGTTCAATAACAAAGACTTGGGTACACATGTTGGTTATGGATGGCCTTCGCATTTCTTCAAGGCTGACACGTAAAAGACAGGATGAATTTGAGTTGTTGTAGGCAGTTGTAATTTGTAGGCGGTTGGACCAATGCGTGCCACAATTGGAAAGGGGCAAAATAACGCATTGACAACTTCTGCTTATGAATTAGCCACATTGAGTATTGTCTATAAGGTTGTAATTTTACATAGACAAAGTCTCCCACCTTGTATTTTACGTCTCGTTTGTGATTATCAGCTTGAGTTTTCATTCTCTGTTGTGCCTTCTCTATATTAGCTTTCAAAAAATTGAATTTTGAATTAAGTAGGTTTTGAATTTATTACCAAAGGGATTAGAGATTTATAGATGGGCTTGTTCTTGAATGTGCAGGGATTGCTTGGAATAACATTTGAATTTTGGTTTTGGGAGCTGCTGCCATTTAAAAAAAAATAGACATAGACATACCACTGCGGTTGTAGAGAAAACCGTGCTGCTATGTCCAATACCAGCTTTTTTTAGCCATTTTTTTGCACACTCTGGACATTTCTTACCGTAGTTCCTTAAGAACCACGGTGGTATGTTATACTTTCCATAAAATCACAGTAATATCTTTAGTACTTTTTATTGTAGTTGGATCTACCGCGATTCCATAACCGCGATTATAAGTCTTATATAATGACGATTAAATGTATTTTTTTCAACTAGTAAATTGATAGTTGTAGTCGAAGAAATAGGATATATAACATTGTTTGATTGATTATTAGTTTTAGCATGATTAATATTATGACGGTAATCCGTAAAAAAATAGGTATCTTTCTATTTTTAGTTAAGTATTTAATATTAGAAATTTTGATTGTGATAAATGCCATAAATATTATCAAGCATGGTAACTTTCTTCCTCTTTTTATAAGGACAGTTACTTTCATAAAATCTCACATCTTTTTAAATCATAACTTGTCTACTTTCAATGTCTAAAATAACATTTTTTTTAACAGCAAAAAAATAATATTAATGGGAATAATTAGGGGTACTCCATCCCTTATACACAAAATAACAAAAACACTTAAACTAAAGTGAAAATCATTGACCATCTCCACAATGTCTAAAATAACATATCTTTTGGTGCACTCTTATATACAAGACAAATATATTTCTTAGGATTTAACTTAGATATATTTTTCTTAATGGAACAAACAAAACTTAACTATCTAAACACTTTTAAATCATGCAATCAAAAATTTTATTTTAAAGGTGTTTTATTTCCTAAGATGCTAAAAGGGATTATATTTATTATATAAATAATATGTAACACAACAAAAGAGAGGACTAATAAGTTTCAAGTATTTTAGATTGAGAAATCAAACTTATAGTAATATTAAGAATATGGAACTAGTTTAATAATCTTAAAACTGTCATATAAATCTTTATAATCAAATTCAATACCATTATCACCTTAATAAAACTGCTTATAACTCTAATTTTATTTTATTTCTTTATGACAGAAAAATCTAGATATAAGAGTATACGACAACAGTTAAAAATTAACTTAGAATTGACAGCACAGTCTTCCACGTGTCACATTTAAATATCAAAGTTATTCATTTGAAATAAACATAAAGACTTATAGATTGAAGAAATTTATTACATGGATTGATGTCAAATATCTTCATCAGGATTGTTATTTGTTCTCATCAAATGTTTCAATGTTATGTTCATGTAAGCCTTTTGTTTTTGTCCCATTCAAGTTAGACAAATCATCTTTATTAGGTCCTATATATGGATAACCATTAATTTTAAAAAAAATTAATTAAACATCAACTTTATAACTAAAGAACATTATATAAAAGAAAATTTTCTAAAAATTTGAGAATTATTTAACATACAATTGCAGACTTTATTTTGTAAAATTATTTAACATACAATTACAGACTTTATTTTGTAAAATAACAATAGCATAAATAACAATAACATGGTACAATTAAAGACTTTATTTTGTAAAATTATTTAACATACAATTGTAATTCATTTTCCATTTCATCTAAAATGCACAGGATTTTAGAATTTTATGACTCTCACATAAATATAGAAGAGAAACGTACCCGGATCCATATTCTTTAATGATCTCTGTTAATCTTCAAATGCTCTTTGATGATCTTTGTTAATCTTGGACTTTTTTCCCCTCTCTTCCTTCTATCCCTTATTCTTTTATTGATGGTGAGAAAAGAGACCATACTTACACAGAAAAAAATGACAATCACCTTTTGAAAGTGTATCTTTTATTTTTATATTCTGAAGGGAGAGGAGAGGGATTTATTTTATATTATAATAATATAAAACTTCCACTGACTTTATTAGCCTCATAAGGTAACAACCATCATATTGACCTTTCTTTTACTAAAGTCAGCCGTATAAATTACATGGACCATAATTATAATAATATTTATTTCAAATATTCTTACAATCTCCCACTTGGTCCATGTTATGACTTGAATATTCAACAACCATAAGAGCGCACTTTTAATTGAAATAATCAAGTCATCATCCTTAATAAGAATTAAATCAATCGAATAATGGCGATCCATGTCAATAAACGACCTATTTCTTTCATGTATCACAAATCAATTCAATTCTTAAACCATTCATCAAAGAATACTGTAATCTTTGAATTACAACACATATTATATGTTATCACACCAAAACAATGCATGTACATAACATAATGTGGATAACAATCATACATAAGCAGAAACATAACTTTAATTGAATTCACATGTGTCAAACAATACAAGTAAATTATACACATCATACTAATCATGCTAAGAAGGACTTATCAATTATTCCCATGTCTCTCACATGACCAGAAAATATTTTAGGTGACAACCCTTTAGTTAGTGGATCCGCTATCATTTGATTAGTACCAATATGCTCAATTGACACTCTTTGTTTCTGCACTTCATCCTTAACTGACAAGTACTTTAAATCCATATGTTTTGCACCTTTGGAATACTTGTCATTCTTAGAAAAGAAAACAGCTGCAGAATTATCACAATAGATTCTCAGTGGTCTAGCAATGTTGTCCACAACATTAAACCCTAAGATAAAGTTCCGCAGCCATAATGCATGAACTGTGGCTTCAAAACATGCCACAAATTCAGCCTCCATGGTAGAAGTAGCGATGATAGACTCTTTTGCACTTTTCCATGAGATTGCTCCTTTATCCAACATAAAGATATAACCAAATGTTGACTTTCTCGAGTCTATACATCCAGCATAATCTGAATCTGAGTAACCCACCACTTCAAGGTTATCTGTCCTTCTATAAATAAGCATGTGATCCTTGGTGCCTTGTAAATACCTAAGGATTTTCTTTGCAGCTTTCCAGTGATCCATTCCGGGATTACTTTGGTAGCGACTTAACATTCCGACTGCAAAACTTATATCTGGTCGAGTACAAGTCTGAATATACATCAAGCTACCAACCACTGAAGCATAAGGAATAGACTTCATTTCTTTTCGTTCCAAATCATTTTTGGGACATTGCATTTGACTGAATTTATCTCCCTTCTGAATTGGAACTATCCCTGAAGAACAACTTTCCATTCTGAATCTCTCTAACACCTTTTTGATATATCCCTTTTGAGACAATCCCAACACTCATTGTGATCTTTCACGGAATATCTCTATTCCTATCACATAAGATGCCTCACCCATATCTTTCATCTCAAATTTGTTAGAGAGAAATTTCTTTACATCACGTAACAAAACAATGTCATTAGTAGCAAGGAGAATGTCATCAACATATAGAACCAATATAATAAACTTGCTCCCACTGACCGTCATGTAGATACACCGATCAACAGTATTCTCTACAAAACCATATGACAAAATAGTATCATTAAACTTGAGATACCATTGTCTAGAAGCTTGTTTAAGTCCATATATTGACTTCTTTAACTTACACACAAGCTTTTCCTTTCCTGTGGTCATAAAACCTTCAAGTTGATCCATATAAATCTCTTCTTCTAAGTCACCATTTAGAAAGGCGGTCTTTACATCCATTTGGTGAAGCTCTAAATCATAATGAGCCACTAAAGCCATCACAATTCTTAAAGAGTCCTTCTTTGAAACTGGAGAAAAAGTCTCTTTATAGTCAGCGCCATCCTTTTGAGTGTAACCTTTGGCGACAAGTCTAGCCTTATACCTTTCAATGTTGCCTTTCGAGTCTCGTTTTGTCTTAAAGACCCATTTACAACCGACTCGTTTTGCACCTTTAGGCCACTCAACTAGATCCCAAACTTTATTGTCATCCATTGATTTCAACTCTTCTTTCATAGCATCAAACCACTTTTCAGAATTGTTACTTTCCATAGCTTGTCTAAATGAGATTGGATCTTCATCAATGCTTAAGTCACATTCATGCTCAAGTGAATAAACCACATAGTCATTTGTAATAGCCGGTCTTCTTTGCCTTTCAGACCTTCTTAAAGGTATTACTTGTGATTCATCTATTCTTTGCTCATCAATGACTTGTGCATCATTGATTGGTTCATTATCCATATGCTCATTTTGTGGGTTTGGGATATTTATTTGTTGCATTGGATTGTTGTGTGACCTTGATACAACAAATGGAACAACAACTTGAGAAGAAACATCAGATGTAGGTACTTATGCATGTTTCTCTTTAATATCCACCTTTCGTGATTCCTCACTCCCACTGATCTGGCCATTTTCAATGAACCTAGCATTACCAGACTCAACTATTCTTGTACTGTGATTAGGGCAATAAAATATGTACCCCTTTGATTTATCAGGATAGCCAATGAAAAAACCACTAATAGTTCTTGCATCAAGCTTCTTTTCATGTGGATTATACACCCTTACTTCTGCAGGACATCCCCAAATGTGAAGATGCCTCAAACTAGGTTTCCTTCGTGTCCACAGTTCATAAAGAGTCTTAGGAACTGCCTTACTAGGAACCCTGTTAAGCAGATATGCAGCGGACTTTAATGCATACATCCACAGTGATAAAAGTACATTGCTATAATTTATCATGCTCCTAACCATTTCCATAAGAGTACGATTTCGCCTTTCAGCTACACCATTTTGTTGTGGTATACCGAGCATTGTATACTGTGCACATATGCCCCGACTTTTAAGTAACTTTGCAAATGGACCTTTACATTGTCCACTTTCATTAAATTTTCCATAATATTCACCACCTCTATCAGACTTCACAACTTTTACTTTTCTATCTAACTGTCTTTCCACTTCATTTATAAAAGTCTCAAGTACATCCACTGATTGATACTTTTCATGAAATAAGTATAGATAACAATAACGTGAGAAGTCATCAATAAAAGTGATAAAATATTTTTCACCACCAAAAGATGGAGCATCAAATGGACCACATATGTCAGTGTGTATCAATTCAAGAAGTTGACTACTTCTTGTGGCTGGATTCTTTGAAATGTGTTTTGTTTGCTTGCCTTTAAAGCAATCCAAACACACATCCCAGTCACTAAAATCCAATTGAGGCAAAATTTCACTTTTCATTAGCCTCGACATCCTTTCTTTGGATATGTGACCTAACCTTTGATGCCATAAGAAAGCAGAATTCTCCTTACATACTATATGATTACTATGTTCAACATGAAACAGAGATTCAACAAATTTAACATCAAGATTGAAACAATATAAGTTATCAATTAAAGTACCAGAACCATAATAGTACAAATCCTTATACAATGAAAAAGAACCATTATCAATCCTAAAGTTAAATCCTAACTTGTCCAACTTTGCAACAGAAATTAAATTCCTAGCACATACAGAAACATAGAGACACTTTTCTAGATCTAAACAATAGCCACTATCCAGGATCCATCTATACGTCCCAATTCCTTCTATCCGTGCTTTCATTCTGTTTCCCATATACAAGAACTTTTCAGTTCCTCTTATGGGCTGGATCGAAAGGAATCCCTGTAAAACATGTGATACATGAGTAGTTGCACCAGAATCTAACCACCAGGTATTGTTAGGCACTTCAATAAGATTTGATTCGAAACCTATTGAAACATAGTAGGTACCTTTATTTTTGAACCATTTCTTTCTTTTCGGACAATCTTTCTTGAAATGTCTAACCTTTTTGCAGAAGAAACATGTTTTCTCCTTATGGATTTTGCCTTCCTGAACCTTTAGTGAGGTTCTATCCTTCTTGTTCTTTTTACCTGGCTTAGCTTTACTGCCACTAGCCCCTTCATGAAATGTGAGATGGACAGAGTGATCCCTCATTTTCTTTAATCTCCCTTCCTCCTGAACCAACATGGCCTTAATTTCCTGAAAGTTCCATTTTTCTTTAATGGTATTATAATTCACCTGGAACTGGCCAAACTCAGCAGGAAGTGAGTTCATAATGAACTGTACTAGAAAGGACTCACTCACATCCATACCTATTGACTTCAACTTTGCTGCTAGATTCGTCATTCCTGTCACATGATCATGAATGGGTTGTGACCAATCAAATTTCTTGGTCGTCAACTCATTCATCAAGCTGCTCACAATAGACTTATCAGTAATGTCTGATTGAGAGTATTCCTTGATTTTCTCCATGAATTCCTTTGCATTATCAGTCTTTGGCATAGAAGGCTTCACATTTTCAGCCAAGGTTATCTTCATCAAGCTCAGACTCAGCCGATTAGACTTGTCCCATGCATGATAAAGAGATTTATCCTCTTCGAAACTAGTCTCTGTAATGGCTGCGGGCTTCTCATCCATTAATAATGCGAGGTCTAAATCCATAAATCCCAATTGGAATCGAATCTATTCAGACCACTCATCATAATTAAGCCCATTGAACTTGACAATGCCATTTCCTGCACCATACAAATTCATGGAAACTGCAAAATTTCATACAAAACTGGACACTAATGTTGTGTATAAGATATGTAAAACAGATTCAGATAACTTCTAACCAAATTCTCAATGTATATTAATGTTCTCCTTTGGGCGATACATCAACATACAATCACATGATATATGCACTAACTAAAAATTACTGTCTTTGGATAGAATAAAACTAACAGTGTCATCACATAAATAATCAATAATTATAAGAACACATAATCAACCTTTGGGTGATCCTTAATGTCTTATAACAACAAACTTTAATATATTCATTCATCAATATCCATTCGATGAGTAATTAAAATCAGATTTGATCACTTTGTGATTTCAAATCCATTATATAATTAATTTCAAAAAATTAATTAAAATTGCCACAACAAGCCAAAATCATTTCAGCTTTAAATATCAAGGCTTTCAACTTCCAGCGCCTTTAAATTTTGTTTGAGAAAAATAATTTATGGCAATGAACTTTAATTTCATAGACACCACGCAGCAAGTTCAAGACTTAATAAAGCAACATAATGGGTAACCCTTAATTTTGCAAGCAGTAACATAACATGCAAACGTAACCATAACCGTAAACATGGCACAGTAAATACTTAATTACAATCTCACCATTCTGTAATAATTTAATTACCCTAATTCATAATCCTATTTTAATTTTCAAATTAGGGTTTATAAAATTAGAGGAAAACATCTTTAATAGAGAATCATAAACTCAACAACCTATGTTCTGATATCACATGTAATTTATTTTCCATTTCTTCTGAAATCAGTGACGGCTCAAGGCTTCAGGAGGCCTAAAGCGAATAAAAAAATGAGGCCTTTTTTAAATTAATAAAATAATTAAAATTATGATATTTTTTTCTAAAATTTATTTTTCGAGTTGTTTGTGATGCAAAATTATCTATTAAATTATCATAATTAATTTCATTTATAAAATCTTTTTCAATAGACAATAATGCTTATCCGCAAAGCTTATCCGTTTAATCTTTGTTGAGACATTATTGATTTTAAATAAGATTTTATTAGTTTAAGTTTTGAAAAACTCCTTTCACCTGAAACAACTGATACTGGAATTGTTAAACAATTTACAACAAAAAAATAGAATACTTTATCTAAATCTGTAGAATAAATAAGTCATTGTCTTTCATGTTTCTCCCCATTAGACAATTTTTTGGATATAATATGATACAAAAAAGTGTCTTGAGCATTTATCTTTTGAAAAATCTATATCAGTTATCCTAATAGAGCCTTTTTCTACTAATAAGTCTCTTAATTTTGTATCAATATCTTCTCATTGACTTGGATTGTATATATTTTTAATATTATAATCATTTTGTCTTGCAATTTCATTCTCATTATCCTGAGTTTGTGAATTAGAATTACTATCATTAGTTTGAGAATCAAAATTATTATCTTGAGTTTGAGAATCAAAATTATTATCTTTGTTGACTAC
>Ga0209489_106091_pt1 | contig 19876 bp, 7 predicted proteins | sample SiratrowhiteBW_FD_187527 | JGI IMG/M metagenome (GOLD analysis project Ga0209489, IMG submission 187527) | Root nodule microbial communities of legume samples collected from California, USA - Siratro white BW (SPAdes) (version 2) | ecosystem: Host-associated > Plants > Roots > Nodule | place: USA...
TGATAAAAAAAAAAAAAAAAAAAAAATATCTACGGCTTGCCTTAGGTTAGTTAATTAAGCTATTCAAGCCAAATTGGCTTGAGAACTAACTTCGTTTTCTGAACCAACTTCAGTATTGGTTATATCTTTCGCATCAGAACTGATCCAGCACCAATTCTTTGCTTTGAACTAATTTCTCTATTAGTTTTCTTATAATATTCAAATTAACTTCAATATAGATTCTTCTTTAGAACCAAGTAACTTCAATATTGATTCTTTATTTAGAATCAACTTCAGTATCTGTAATCCAATTATTATATTTAAATTGGTTTCAGTAATACTTTGTTATTCCGAATAAATTAAGTATTGCCTCCCATTACCTATTTGAAATCACTTAATTCCCATTTGCTTTCTTTAAATTAACTTCAAGATTAGCTTCAATTATTGGAATTAAGTTAATTCTAGAATGAAAAATTGAATTGAGCTCTAGAAAATATTTTTGTAAATATGTCTATTATACGACCCAATGAACATGCACCTCTGGTTACTTCACTGAAGAAATTCTTATATGGCCAAATATGACATTTTAAAACTGAGTAATCTTAAATTCAGAGTCCACGGATTAATTCTTACCTTCACATCGCTCATCCCCATTCTAGTAAGGATAAATTCAAAAAAAATCAAACGTACTTACTAGACTAGACGATTATTTTGCAATCCCTTCTCTTTCTGTTAAACCAACTACTCAACCTTTATACGTTTAGAAGAAGATCTTGAATCTCTCACCATTTATTACTTTACATTTTTTGTACTTCACCCATCCCTACTACCTAAAAGAATAACCTCTCCCTTATTTGGCTTACCAAAAAATCTTAATACATAGTCATTCATGATTTTTCTTATACATACCAAAACTATCCATCACTAATGTAGCAAATATATGTTAGTTTTAAAACCAATATGAATATAGGCGATATATAGAGTCTAAAGCTTTTATGATGATTGTACAAATTGTAAAAAAAACAAGTCCAATTCTTATGTTGGTTCTAAAATACCCATCATAAAAAAGTATCAGAATATGTCATATACATAATTTTCGTGCTATTTTCTATGATAGTTAAAATTATACTTGTAATGAAAAGTATCATTTTTATGATGAGTGCAATTTTAATTGTCATATAAGGAATTACTTTCTTTGGTGATAATTGTCATATAAGCACTTTTTATGAGAGGTTTAACCTTAATCATCATACAAAGTGGATGTTTTTCTTTTAAATTTGTGATGTATTTATTTTTCTAGTTCTATAACAAATATTCTACATAATAAACATTGTTCTAAAGCATAGATTTCCAAATAAAATTTAAATAATATGGTACATTAACAATTATAAACTTTATTAAAAATTAATATGGTCTACTACATTCAAAATTTGTAAGTAAACAAAGTTGTTAGTCTTAACATGATCATTTACAATAAATACTTAAAAAAAATGATACCCAGTATGGAATCTCATGTAATACTTCATCTTTCAATGGAAATCCTTCAATGAAGATGAGTCACTAAATATATACATTAATATTTAATATGAAATTAATATTTAGATATTTAACATATTTGAGTTAATTGTAGTTACCTTCCTCCATGAATCAATGATGTTTACAAATAGGATTGACTATTTATATATCTCACCTACTCATAAATCTATCTTTACATATAATATAATATAATGTAATGTAATATCAGTAGTTATATGTAAAGCTTAAACATGAACAATAAATGATAGAAAGAAATCTTGATAACTCTTTACCTATTACAAAATGTGCATATATTTAAAAATTAAAATTAAAGGTACCCAATAAAATAGTAAACATATTCATAAGATTAAAATTAAAGCAATCGGATAAAAAAAATTTATCAAAACAAGTTAATCCAAAACTCAACCTTAACCTTAAGTGTTATCCTCTTAATAATAAAATGTTCAAAATGATATTGACTTTCTTACCTAATTATTTAATATTTTAAATTGAATTCTCTTTCATGTTATAAATAATAATTAATGATTATGTTGAAAGTAATGTTACTACGTATAATTACATTCATTCATATCATGAAAAGTATAAACTCAAAAGGCAATTTGGAAAATGAATTGGAGTGGGAAGCTTTAAAAACCACTTAATAAATATAACATGCACTCTCATTAGTTAATTACCTGTTAGAGATCATACCCTCATGAGTCAGTATGACGTGAACAATATATCAAAGTCAAAAGTTTGAATTGGACATTGTTCTTGTAAAACAAATAACAGTTATAGATGCTTTCTCGATCAAAGCATTAGATGATCTTTTCTACTCGTCCAGTTCTCCTTTTAATGCTGATTTTCCATTCCTATGATAGGTATTTTTTTTATTTAATTATAATTTAGTCTTTATTCATTCATTTATTACAATTTAGGACATATTATCATCGAGATTCATTATAGTATGCAACCACCACGAGATTTTATAGAGGAAAATCTGATGACAAAATGAAATTATAGAGATTTTAGAATATTATGATTGTGGAGATTTAGGATGTTATTTCAACTTGCAATAATAGACCAAATGCCTAGAAATTCTTATTGGAAGAAAGGCGGACCAAAATTGTATCATGAGGAGGTAAGCTTTCATAATCCGATTTTTGCAAGGAGGTTTCATTTACTTGAACCTGAACTTATATCGATCCTATTTGGATTTTGATCGTAACAAATTAACATAAATTGACTTGAATTTATATTTTATGAACAAATTAGATATAACAAATGTCGAATTGCAAATGTCGACACACCATGCTCTAGAGCAAATTGGATTTAATTCTCATCACTTAGAAGCAAAAGATATGATTATGATTGAAGTAGCTAGAATCTCAGATCTTAATTATAAAATGGTAGGATGGTATATAAGTCTGATATTTAAATTTCACATTGGATTCAATCAAAACATAATTTTAATTAAAAATTAATGTAATTAAATCTTTATTTTGTTATGTGTATTATCAACCATAACACCATTCAATTAAAATTTAAAACATCAAACCCAATTAAGAATGAATAATTTTTTGGGTTATATCATCCACCTTCTTTATTTATATGACTTCTAATTTCAATTAAAATAAAATCACCACCCAAATAAAATAAAATTAATATAATTAAAATTCAAAACAAATTCTAAACTTAATTAAAATTAAGAGTTTTACTAAACCCAATTAAAAATTAAGAGTATTCTCTACTACATTTTGCAAATTTTTTATTTCTTTTAGAACATCCTTTATATATATATATATATATATATATATATATATATATATATATATATATATATATATATATATATATATATATAATCTATTATCCGTGTTATTATTCAATGATTTATAATTTTGTAAGTTCGTTTTGACTATATTGATTATGACATTTTATAACAATAATTATCAAAATTAACAAGTAAACATCAAAATCATAAAAGAAGGTGCACTTAAATTATCGTTAAAAAAAAAACAAGGCATACAATACAATATTTATCTTAAAACCTCAAAAATATGGCCCAAGTATTAATGTGCTCCATGTATAAATTGTGTACCACCCCAGAAAACCTAAACTTATCCTTGTCTTTGAAACCCAGCTTTAACCCCTTTTATCTTCAACAAGACGAGGGTGAGGAACATTATTGTACGAAACCTATAAGAAAAAACACAATACATTACATTAGAAACTATTGTAAAAGCACCCCACCCAAAAAGAAGAACAAGTAAATTCTAAAACTTGAACACAAAAACTATGACACAATTGCATAACTTGGAGCAACTTTTCTTTTAGAAAATAATAATCCTTTTCACTTTTTTTTCAAAAAATTTAAAAACAATAGTATATTATATAGACTCAATAAGAAACATCTTTGGAGAAACATCCAAAATTAGAACATCATATTAATGAACAAGATGGCATTATAAAGTAGCCAACTCTTATTAAATGTAAATAGTTAAAGAGTTAATTACAAACATTGACGTGTAGAAAGATTTTTCGTTGTCATCCACTTACAAAACACTCTGTTCACTTTTATAATAATTTTCCTGTTGATAAAGTTATGGTGGAAAACCTTTTACAGTGGGAGAGTGTATAGAAATTAAAATGCATCCATAATGTAAATTTTTTACTACATATTAGAATCGCTTTAACGATGATACGATGATAATTCATAATTGATTGACAATTTACAAAGATGACCGTGAATAACAATAAAACACAAATTAAACTGAAAAAAGTAAACCATTAGCATTACTAAATATAAAGCGATCCAAAGAAAGACTTTCTAAATTAGTTCCCAAATGACGAAATGCATGTTTAGTACAATGTCAGTGGTTTTAAGTAGATTTCGCATATTTAGTTTCATGTTGAAACATTAATTTTGGATGCAGAATTGATTATTGGTCAAGCAACTTTAGATAGTTTTTACATTACATAAAGAATTCTATACTATTGAGTTTTAAAAAAGTCACTTCAATGATAATCCAAGCACACAGGAAGGAAATCGTTATCTCGTTGCGACTTCTAGGCTAAGAAATTGGGGAACGGTAGCCTTTAGGCGGAAGAATCAAGTAATTGAATCGTTTCCCTCTTCAAGATAGTGCCTCTCGAATCTTTCTCCCCTCTTCGTGGACTCGAGTTTCCGAATCGCATGCTCGTTGTCCAAACACCGTATTTGATCGCTCATGCTGCGCGCGCACATTCCAAACTTGCTCACAGCCACTCTGGGAGCTGAGTCGGAATCCTAGGCGACGAGGTTCACATTGTCTCCTCCGGCTGGCCATCCTCGAAGTCCCCAACCTTAAACTCATCGGACATGGTGCCATTCTCGTTGAGGATCCGGAAGCTCGTGAACACGTCTTGAGGCTCATAAGCGGGAGAAGTATGGGAGGCTTTGGAGGCATGTGGGCATCGATTAAGGCGGTTGAAGTTGGTAAGAAATAAAATAGGAGTCTAAGTCTCATATTGAATAAAAATGAGAAAGTTGAGCAACAAATAAGAAAAAAGACCCACAAATCTAATGTCTTAAGGTTTTGGGTTAAAGGTGGTGTCATTCTCTTATGTGGTTCGACTCTTGTCTCATTCTTGTTTGATCTCTCCTGTGTTTCTTCCCTTAATTTTTCTAGCAAGTGGTATCAGAGCTGGTGGTTTCTTCCTATCGGAGGTTTAAGGCAAGCAAGTCCCGTTTAAGTTTGTAACTCTCACTTGAGGGGGAGATTGTTAGGAATCCAAGTGTGAGTCTAAGTACCAAATTGAATAGAAATGAGAAAATTGAGCAACATATAATAAAGAAAACCCACAAACCTAATGTCTTAAGGTTTTGGGTTGAAGGTGGTGTCATTCCCTTATGTGGTCCGACTCTTGTCTAATTCTTGTTTGATCTCTCCGGTATTTCTCTTCTCGATTTTTCCAGCAGTGAAGGTGGCAAGCACGAGCCAGTGTTCAAGAAGACAAAGAAGATGCAAAAACAACTAGTTACACCAGAAGGAGGTTGAACGGAGTCTGAACTCGAATAATGTAGATTCTTTCTCCGTTCATCAGAAACAATCAGCCGCAGAGATTATGTACATGCATCATAACATTCTCTTAATTATAACTTATGTTATACCTTACTTATTTATTATCTTATATTCATTTTTCTATATCTTTCTGTTACAATTATTCAGCAATAAATCTTTTTCTAATTCATACATACATATATATACATATATACATGTACATATTTGTACAAAATATGTTTTCAATATATAAAAATTATATTTCTCTATATGGTTTCAGAGCTACAAGTTTAACTAACCAATTTTGATCCTATCAGTGGTCATTACTACTTCTACCACTTACTTTGTTGTAGAACTTGTCACAATAACTTAACTACCCATTAAACTATCTTCCTTGAATTTTCACCTGGTACAAGAAAGTTACTCTATTCTTGACTGCAAATAATGTATTCAACTATGTTTCTGGCACCCTTCCATGTCCTCAAGCAACAATTGGAACTCGTGACGCAACTGTTGAAAATCCTGCTTTTCTTGCCTGGAAGCGTCAGGATAATTATGTGCTTCTAGCTCTCTTTGGTGCTTGTGGTCCTGAGACGTAGATTGTGATGTCCTCTGCTACCTCCTCCGCTAATGCAATGTTGAGACTAAAAAAGGTTTATGCCAATCGGTCTCATACTCGGGTCATGTTTCTTAAAGAGCGTCTTTCCTCCATCACCAAAGGTGACTCCAATGTCTGTGACTATTTGTACTCTATTCATTTCATAGTTGATGACCAAAACATGATATTTTTTGCTTCATCAAACCTTGAAAGACATTTTAGGAAAATGTTCAAATTTTTGGACTTGCTTATAATCTTGTATAAATTGTTTATACCTCAACAATTATCATATCTGAATTGGCTTTAATTCTTTCCTTCAAACTAAATTCAACATCAACTCTGATTATCATATTTGAATTATCTCCAATATTAATTCCTTATTTCAAACAAACTTCTCAAACAATTAAGGGATCAACCTATTCCAATTTACTTTTGGCTCTGTAAGCTAAAGCTTGAGCTAAAAAGTTCAAACACCAGAATGGTTTAAACACCATTAGTGGATAGGTTTTTTTCTCCTCCTTCTAGTAAGGTTAACTACAAACCTGTGTAGGGATTTGACTAGAAAAAACAATGTTTCTCTTATTAAATGATTCTCATTTGAGAAAATCATTAAATTAACCAAAACTTAGTATTTGTTAGAGCAAAATTGCAACAATCCTACGATTATGACTAAGTGCTTAAACCAATAAAGCATGAATCAATATGCAAGTACAAGTGCTTTGTTTGATAACACTATGTAGACTTCTCGCTTTGTTTGATAAAGTCTTAATGAACATCAAACAATAAGTGCAAACAAATCTTAAAACTAACATAAACATAAAGTTTATTCTCGTAGATCAAGTTTATTCTACAGAGAATGTTCTCACCATCTGTTGCAAAGAGGATATGCACTAAAGACATATCAACATCAAGGTCTCTTGGAGTTTGAGCTAAAATTGCACTGCTCATCAAATCACATGCTTAGCGTTGGTGCTAATAGAAACTTGATAAGGTAACATTGTTCTCTGAGTTGGCTTGAGGAGAAGCATACTTAATTGATTTTGATAGGATTGGGTGAATTTATTTTGAGTTGTTATATCATTGTTGAATAATTGTTCATCTGTGCCAAGTTACCTTTGCTTGAGGACAAACAAGGTTTTAAGTTTGGGGAAATTTGATAGAGTTGATCTATATGATATTTTTGAACTATTTTTTATGACAAAATCAACTCTCTCTAAACTTAAAATCTGCTTAATTTCCACTTTAGGTGGTTTTTATTAATAAATGATTAAAAGAGTCAGAAAATGGATTGGATTGCTAATTCCTATTATTTTACCTAAATATGAACATGAAAGCATTGGTTTAAGAGAAGAAGGATTAAAGCCCTGAAGATAAGTGATTAAAGAGTAATTTTATGAAAAGAAACTTAGGCCCAACACACAAAACATGAGCCCGACCTGAGAAAACCTGAAAACAATTTAGTGAAAATGTGCCCGGCACAGGAAACCTGAGCTCGACGCCAGTTGGACTTGGAAGTGTGAAACAACAACAGAATCCAGTTGCACCCGATGCCATTGAACCTAAGTGTGGCGAGAGCGTCAATTTTCAAATTCTATTTAATATTCGCTTTGCATTTGGGATAGACATCTTGAGCCATCAACAAGTGAAATTGACAATTGATGACAACTCTAGGATTTTCTTAGAGTAATTTCTTCTTTCCATTATTCTTTTATAATTTTTAGCTTTTTCATGACTACGAGAAACTAAATCCACTATTATTGGTGTTATAATTTACCTTTATGAACTCTCATGTAATAATTATAATTTTAATATTTATGTCTTTTCTTTCAAATATATTAATATTTTAATTTTGTATTTATTGTTTGTCGTATTAATTTGTAGTTTGATATTTGATTCTTTGAGTATTGAAAAATATTTTTTGTAATTAAGAACTAAATTAAAATGTCAAATAAAAGTTTGTACTTTAAATAGAATAAAACTCAATACTATGTATATTCATTTTTATGATATTTATTTAAAAGTTTACATTGGATTATTTAATACTAAGTATATTCATTTAACATAATATTTACTCAAATAACACTAAATATATAAATTTTTAGAACAACTATTTGACTTAATGTTTACTTCATTCACACTAATATATCTAATATATATTTTATTTTATTTTATATTCGTTTAATGGAGTCTACATTTTTATGATACTTTTACATAGTATTTGGATAAGAAATTTTATAATTTTAAGACATTAAGATATATTGAATTTGAAATGATCTTATTTCTTGTTTCACTTTTCAAAGGTTTTTTTAATAAGGCAATTCAAACTTTTTTAATTAATAATTAAAAATATCAATATTAATTATATTTTTTAACCAATTTTGATTGATGTTATTTTTCAGTTAACGTTTATTAAGATTTTTTAATTGACATCGACAAAAAGTGTTCTCTATTAACATTAGTCACGATTGTTTTCAATTGAATTGGATTATAATTATTTTCAGGCCACAAAATCATATTGATGTTGTCTCTCCGAAAGTTTTTTCAATTAACACTGAAAAGAAAATTCTAAACTATTAACAAAAAATAACAGTAATGTTGTTGAGAAGAAAAATAAGCATTGTAGACATGGAAAAAAAAAGAGTAACCACGACAGTAGTCAATCAAAAAACTAAATCACATGCGTCAAAAAGTAGTTTTTTTTTTTAAACATTAGCGTAAAAAACTCTAACAGCTATCAAGTGATAAATAATAATGGTTTAAAATAATAAAAGGATAATTATAATAATATAAATAAAAATAAGTTTCATTAACTTCAATAAAAAAATCCTAATCGCCATGAGTCAAAAACTAATCCTTCCCGGTTTGGAAAATCTTAGGTATGGTCAAGAAATAATCTTGATTTATATTTAGAAAATAAATCTAATTAATATTGATTGAAAAAAAATAACTTTGCTTAACATCAACTCACATTATCTAAATTGAAAAAAAAATGTTTGACTTTAGTTGAAAAAATACTCTTAATTTTGACTAAGAAAACTTTGTTTAATATTAGTTAGAAAATAACTCTCCCTAACATTGGTTAGGAAATAACTCTATCTAACATCAACAATAAAATAGTTTTCATGATGTCAATTGAAAAAAAAAAAAAAACATAATCAATTTAGTTTAAAAATAAATTTCACTGAAAAGAGATTGAGATTATAACACTTAAACCTCAGTCATGTTAAAAATGTCTCGGTTTTAATTAAATTAATGTCATTCCAACTAAACTCAAGTTAAAGAAATAATACAAAGAAAAGTTATACTAATTTTAAAATATGAAAATTTTTAATTTTTCTAAGTAAAATTTAAATTTTTTTAACTTTAAGTAATTAAATTTTTTTCTTAAAATATTTATAATTTCAATTTCTTTTAAAATTCCATATATCCAAGCAAAATATGAAACATTTCAAATTTGAATTACTCTCTTCAAATTTCTTTTCCAAACACACTTTTAATTCATTTAATTATTTTTAATGGTTTTTTGTTTTAATAAAACAGATTTCATTCTTATATCAATAGCAACCAGACATGCATAAAATTATTTATCATAGAAGAAACAAAATATATTGAACAAAACTAATGATTGTACTGTTTCGCAAACCAGACATTCTAAGCGTAGGTGGGATATAAATTCTTGTGCTAGAAGATCTAATTGTGCAGATGATCAATGCTTCCATGATTTTAATAAGATGGGGGAAAATGGGGACAAACTGAACAAAGTCCAAATATATTTTACTACCGTTATGTAAATAACATTACAGAAAATTAAGTATATACTTCCACTTCCCAATCACCTTAAACATGTATGTGTCCACTAAACATAATTTTTATTAACAATTGAAGACAGAATTCAAGAAAGCAAAAACAATAATAAATGCCAACATGCATAGGCCTTTAAAAATCAGGCCTCAGTTTGATTTCCCCTAAATTTATTAGAAAACAATTCCTATTAACTTTCTTTATTAAAATTGCAACATTCAAACCGAGGTTACCACTACCAAATAATATCTTATTGAGAGTTAGAGTTTGATAAATGAAACTCCCAATTTCTTATGAGTTTATTTATTGTTTTCTTATATTAAATCTCTTTTTTTGTCCTATGAAAAGATCGAACAAACTTTTTAAAGATAATCAATCAAAATTAATCACTGTACTATAGTCATAGAATTTCATAAGATTTTATACCATGATATAATAAAGAAATCCGTCAACTTAAAATCGGTTTTGGATGTAACTAAGAATGTCAACCTTCATTCTCTGATAAATCCAATATTAAACTTGTTTCATATTTAGATAGTTAAGGTTATGATTAAGTGTTTAAGTAAAATAATTCAGATTAATTTTTTATTATAAATATAATAATTATTAGTCTTAATGAATAGTAAGATAGTCCAATAACATTTCTATAAATAGAGAAGTACTTCCAGAAATACTATAGAAATAAGATTATTTATTCTTTTATCCCTCAACTGATATAAATATTAAATTAATTGTTGGAATTTTTTTATAAGTATCTCCTAATCGGACTTGAAGACTAAAAACAAAAAAATAATTTATCAACCAAGAAAAATTTAAACACGTGAAGTTGGTCTCACACTAAAAACTTATCAACCTAATATTCATTTCCAAAAAGAATCTAACAACAAAACTTAAGTAAATATTTAAGACAAAAAATATGTACACATGTAAAAAAAACTTTATTACTTACCTTAATTAGAGCACGAGTGTCTTAAGGAGATTGATCATATAAAGTAAAATAATATCCCAGATATAATACATATAATCTTAAAAAGAAATTAATAAAATTTATTATTAAATGATTTTAACGACGAAACTCATGTGTTACGCTCACTAATTTACAACTAAATGAATCAAAGTTTAAAATAAATATAGCGATGTAATTAGGGTGACAATTAGAACATAGAATTTTACACTTTAGTACAAAAGGTGACATTATTTATTTAAAAAGAAAACAACACCATTGTGTGTGGTGAGCATAGTAGAAATTCCCATGTGAAATACAATTCCTGTTATCTGCTTTCTTGAAAACTATAGGGTCCTTTCCTGTCTTCTGCTTACACATACTTGGCTCCTTTCTCCCATTTCCAGATTTAACAAAAGCTTAGAACCTTTGGTCTTCCCCTTGATTAACAAAACTCTTCAAAACCAAAAGAAAAAATACCTCAAATTTTAGCCATAGAAACCCTAAAAAGGGAGTCAAAGCAATGGATTAAAGAGAGAAGTTGACAATGACCCTAATGAGTAGATTCAACCTTGGTGAGTTAGCCCAAATGAGTGGGAAATGATTGTTCTTTTTACTCACAAGGAATGTTTCAATGGAGGGGGAGGAGGGTCTATCATGGCAAAATGTACCAACCCACCACATGATTATGCCTTTGGCCATGTTCTTTAGAAAAAAAATGACAATTATAAAGCTTCCAAAATTGTTGACAATTCACACCCTGTGCCACCAGCTTGTTCCCCTTATTGTATCCATTTCTCACCCATTCACTGCATTTTACCCATCAACTTCTTCCCTACAAACAACAAATCTTGTACGAAATTCACATATATGTCGGTCACCATATGTCATAATATGCCCAGTCTCATCCCATAAAATGTACAACCCATTCATTATATACTATTTTTTTACAATAAATATATATATATATATATATATATATATATATATATTATAATATTTCTCAAGTAGATAAGATTATTGAACTTGTGTCTAATTTTTATGATATTTTAATATTTATGATTGTTGTTGTTTCTGCATAAACATAGTGGTAGATTTACAAATAATTAAGTTTTATGGGAGCAATTTGGAGCATTATAATGATTTTGCCTAGACATAACCATCTAGGTTATAGAATTTATTGTGCATGTGTTTTATGTTCTCGCTGATATCTTAATAATGAAAATTCATGTTTTCTAAAAAGATGGGATAAGATTATTATAAATGATCAAATCTGTCTTTAAACATTTAATATACTGTATATTTAGAACTTAGTTCTGAAACTATTAATTAATTGGGTTAACTAGTACGATAATTTTCTTCATAAAACCTATAAATAAAAAAATTATAAAAAGGTTGATTTTTTATTTTATTCTCTGAAAATGATTATTTAAACTTGACCTTGACGATTTTATATAGTGTGTATATAATGTGAATATTAACTTTATCAATCAAGCAATGCTTCTAACGGAATAGTATTCTTTCTAACATAAGATATTTAGGCATCTCATGTAGAACACGAATTTATTGGTGAACTAAATATGTGGCTTGAGTTTGATCACCAAGGAAAGAATCTTCCAATGTTGATCCCCAGAATATAACAGTCTAGAAACTAGAAAGAAAGAACCCACTAAAATTATAATCGTCTTTAATTCCATTGGTTCCATAGCACATATTCCATAAAAAATAAAAATAAAATATGGTGCATGTCAATTATAAAATTTGGAAAATAAATTATTCACATCCGAATAACCACTTGAAAATCGATTTTTTAAGGGTAAAATAATCATAAAAAAAAGTTAGTAATGGTAAAAAAAGGTAAAATAAGGAATGTTGTTATATAAATTTATTTAATGTCAAAATATGATTGGTGAGAATTTTTTTTCTAGGTTTGAACTCATGTGAACCAACCAATGAAGTGTTAGAGATAGAATATATTCTCAACATAGAGAGGTGGCACTCTTTAAAGCTTTGGATACTAAACACGTTACCCCAACTTTTCTACCTTTTCCATTAGTAGTGGTTACAAGAGATTGGCACCCGTATTAAATCTTTGATACCACCCCCATAAAGTAAGACTCTGTTATTGTCTTTTTTCTTACTTTTCTCAAACCCCACCTACGCACACTCTATTACAAAATTGTCAATAGTTCTAGATTGAGAAAGTGACTAGATATTCTTGTATACTTTTCAATGCCAAGTGAAAACAAAAAAAAAAAAAAATGAAAATGACTCATTTGACCAAATTTTGGGTGTGATATTATCGCCCATCGTAACATTACAATAGTACATAAATAATTTTAATCTTTAAATGTAGTTTGATTTTATTTTTATTTTTTTGTTAGAGAGGCCAATTTCTATCCATTTCAATACTTCAAAAAGATTATTCTTTAACTTTATTAAGAATACCTAAGTTAAAAAAGTGTAGAAAGTATTTTAAAGGAAAATATTTACTCTAGTCTTCTTAAAATATGGATAAGATCGTGTGTGTCTTTTTATATATAAGGGGCACTAAATTAGTAATTATGTGTGTGAACTTATTGAGTAGATTATAATTTCAAAGTGGAATTAGTTAGAACTTAGTGTATTAAAAAATATCCGTAACAAGACAAAATTTTAATGATTGAATCATAATTAATTACATTTTCTTCCTTCTCAAAGACAAGGTGGTCCACATTATATTTATTTGATGACATAATTACATTCATTATGAGCACTACTCTTTTATAATGTATTTTTTTACGATCAAAAAACTTTAGTGCTGTAAAATGGTATTTTTTTTTTATTTCTTCAATGTAACTCCTGCACGCATTCTTTTTATTTTTTTTTCTCTTTTTTACTTTTTTTTAATTTTCACTTTTGAGTTTTTGTCTCTAGTTGAGAAATCAAAAATTATTTCTATCCGATCATATTTCCAAATATTTGTATTTTAGTGGCATTTATGGAGAAAAATATCATCTTAATTTGGTTAAGCTCATATTGAATTTTGATGATGTTTTTATATCTTATTCTAGATTTTAAGTAGTTCTCTTACTTAAGTTAAAACTTTCTTTGGAATAAGAAATTACATGTAAGGGAAATTATTTATGTTTTTTTTATAGAACTGTATGATAAAGGATCCAGATGTGAAAGTAATGTAGTCACAATATTTTGAATTTTATATAGGATTATATGTTATAGAGCATGTTTTTAATGCTTGAGTTGGAGATGAGATTTGTATAATTTAATTAAATGGAATTTGTTCTATGTTCACATTTCTATGTTAGATTACTACATTTGAGAGTTATATTGGTTAAACTGATTTTGAACAAAATTTTGAAAATAGATTTGTGCTACTATATGAGGTTGATTTTCTGATATTTTTACTCAAGAGAACCAATTCTCGCTCAAGTGAAAATAGTCTCGCAACTCAACCTTACTTTTAGCCATGTTTTCATTCAAACGAAGAAATTTTTGCTTAAGTGAAAATAATACTGAAAAAACCCTCTCTACTAGATTGTCACTCAAGCTAAAGTATTTTTGCTTAAGTTAAAAAAATAATTTAAAAATAAAATATTCTTTCTTTCTTTCTTTTCTTCTTGTCTATATAATGGATTGGATTATATATGAATGTTTGTTTTAAATGTGAAATGAATATTAAGTTGTATATTAAATTATTTTTTTGTTTTTGTTTAAATAAGTTATATTGTATGACAATGCTTAATGAGATTGATGGAATTTGTAAGAATTTGTGATTACATATATGGGGTGATATATGAACTATTGTTTACTTTGTGTATTAAGCATTGACGCCTATGTTGTAACAAAGATCCTCTTACTTTATTGATGATCTAAGTCACATATACTAACATGTCATGTGGTGAGAAGTTGAGGCGATTATTCTTGCACATAGTAATCATATGTAAATGACTTGGGTTATAATGAACTTAACATGATCCATTCTCTTAGGTTCTCGTGTAGATCTAATTCTTGTATATTGATTAATTATTCATTTCTTGTAAGATATACTTGATACGAGTCTTTTAAAAGACATCAATTAATATTATGCTTGTTGAATATCTTTGATGTACAAATTCATATATGGCTTATATTATTGTTGTACATTGGTATTCAAAGGAGATTGAATGGTTGTCATATGTTAATCAAAATGTCTCTTTTATTAAAAAGATTATGTTGAAAATTTATTTCAATAAGTTACTCTTAGGTCTTGTTTGTTCAGGAGCAATATTTGAAAAAGAATATATATATATATATATATATATATATATATTTACCCTCTTTTTGTAAATAATTGTATTTATACATATATGTTGTGTATATTTATGTTTATATGTTTGAATTACTACAAGCTTCATCCAGACCTTCTAATGGGTTTATAATATAGTAGGTAGTTAATTTTTAGGGTGTTATATTCAAACTATAGACGTCTAACCAAGTAAGTCATACTAGACGATTTAGTACGAGTAGATCATCCATCAATTTTGATGATAGAAAAATACTTTAAGTATATTATTTGTTTGAATGAGATTAAATTATATGAACATTCTAACATATGTTTTGTGATAACTAAAGGACACATTAGATCATACAGGGAGTATAACAATAAACAACCTAATAGACTTTATGTTTATGAGTACTCAATTTGAAATTAAAATAATTTATAACAATGAAATGATTTTTTTTAGATAAATAAGTTTGAATTTTTTTTCAAATTCTATATTATTCATGTTTGAAAAACGTTTTAAGACCAATGGTCATATAATCAACTTCTTAAGGAAACAAATAAATCTAAGTTTTACAAATAATGGTGATATATACATATCTTATTCAAATTGTTTCTATAAATAGAACAAAGGGAGAAGCGCTTTGAAGATTCATACCAAAACTTTCCTTATCAAATGTTTAAGCCAATAAAGATAAACATTCTTATTGAAGATCAACAAAGATCAAGTTTTAGCTAATTTAAAAGTTTCAATGGTCATCTTATAAACCTTTGTAAAGAGTTCAAGTTAAGAACATGTATTCAATATTCACTTCTTTCTACTATACAGTGAGCTTATAGTATTCTTTGTGGGTAAGTGATGTAAAACAAGTTTAGTCCGAGTTCAAGAGGAGGGTGAATTGAACTTTCAAAAACTAAAGATGAAGAGTGTTAAAGATTGAATGAAAGTTCTTTATTAAAACTACTGAAAAATGATATTAAAAATTTCACAGCAAAAGATCAATAAATTCTAGGTTAGAATCAATCAATTGAAATATCTAACATTACTGAAAACAACAATAAGTAGTTTACTGGAATCACAAAAGCAATATACTGAACACAGTAAACACAATCAAACAGTAAAAACAATTGTTTGAAACCAGAAAGTTAACCAAATCAATCAAGAAAAAGTTTCAAATACAAAGGCGAAAACAATTTGCTGAATAGAAATGTGATTCAGAATAAACCTGAAACAATCGGATAAACAGTATCAAATTGAAGGTAACTTACACAGCAAGACACTTCAGTTAAAAACACAGAACAGGAAACAAAAATTGTTTCAAGACAACTTGTTTCCAAAAATTTTAACCAGTTAAACAGTGATAATGGAAAACAATAAGCACTTCAATACTATAAAAAACAGATTCAGTCGATTTACCAAGATTAATAACAGTTCAAAATTACACAAAATAGCACCAGTACACCGTACAATCATTTAAGCGCGATGAACAATTAACTAAGTGAATAACAACAAATATGATCAAACGTTCAAGAATAAAGAAAGAAAGATCAAGAACACAAAGATTTATACTGGTTCACCCTTCCTCAAGGGCTATGTTCAGTCCTTTGCCAACTAGCAAAGAGTTCCACTAATCAAGATCACCAAGATCAGTTTACACAATACAAAACACTTGCAACCCGCAAGCAACCACTGCTCTCAGCAACAAACAACCTACTGTATCTCACAATAACTATTCAAACAATGCAGATCCCACTGCACAGAACCAGTTACAACTTACAAACCACTATGTAATTTGTAACCACAACTCTCAATACAAAAATGATCAAGAATATTACAAATACAATTATTGTTCTACTCAACAGATTACCAAATGAATTAATAACTGAGTAGAAACACTTAGCCCTAGTGTAAAACCATTATTGTGCAAAAGCTCACTCAAAATAAGACTCCAAGATTAATGTTCTTGAGGTTGTTCTTGATGAAAATCCAATGTCGAATGTTCTCAATGTGAAAAACACATTTTTCTCTCTTAGCAAAAACACAATAGTTCGCTGAGAATTCCTTAGTATGTCTTTGAAAACACGTGCTTGTCCTTTATATAGACAAACTATTTTAATTCTGTTAAAAACTCAATCGATTGTATTAATCGTTTAATCGATTGATTTTTCTGTGACTTAGAAAATTCAACAATTTGAATTCTGAAAAAAATTTACTGAAATATTCTTTAGACTTGGATTTTCAAAACTGTAAAACTTTATTTTAAAACCTCTTAGAAATTTGTTAAGCCAAATTAACTTTGGAGCTTACTTTGAGTGATCTCTCATGTAAATCATGGTTTTGTACCAAAACCACACTCTCACACACACCCAACCTAAGTCCTAGACCAAAAATCCATCAAGCAATTCACGTTATAAGCTTTGATCCATGTAGACCCCATCATATTGTTGACTTCATCAAATCACTTAGACAACCTTGGTGCTAACAAGTGATACCCTTTATAATCCTTCACAATGTGAAGTATGCCTAATGAGCTTGAATTGTGTTATCTTTGATAGTATTCTTTTTTTTAGAGAGTTTTTAATCTTAGATAGAGATTAAGAAGTTATAACTAGGATTGGTTTGTGTATTCGCGAGAACTAAGAGTGATTTATGCACTTATTTTTAATTAGGAGTAGTTTATTACTCAATTACAATCAATTGATTATTAGTGAAACATATTAAACATTTTTTTATCTTTTTATTTTAAATGTCTTTTTTTTCTTCAAAAGTGGCTTGTCAATCCAAGTAAATTATTTTAATTTTTTTCTCGTTTTCTTTTCTAAAATTACAACTATATCTTATAATCAATTCACTAATTTATTGCTAATAATTTGTTTTAAAATTATAATTTAGTTGAATACTTATAATTAACTTTTAATATATTACATTTTATGCTAATTATATTTTAATTCATCAAGTTTTATCCAGTAATAATATTGTTTAATATATTATAAGTAGTGTTTTTGTCACTAAATATAAATATTGTATTTTCGTTCTTACAAAATTTTATAATCATATCATTTGAAAAAGATAATAATAAAATTTATAATAATAATATTTTATTTTATATACACATTTCATGTTTATTTTTTTCCTTAATTATAATTTAATTAGCCTTAAAATTATTGTTAGTACTCTCACAAGACTAAGGATTTGATGAAGCCATGCAAGACATGTCCAACAAGGCAAAGCAAGCAAGCAATTGGATGTGATTTAGGTCTTGGTTTGGTGTGAGTGGGCTTAGGCTTGATTGGCAAAGAACCTATGGATAGTCAAGGAGAAATCCAACAGCACAAAGCTCTAAAAGTGTTTGAAATGTTAAACTAAAGAGTTAGCTGAGTTTTCGATTAAACTGGTTTTTAAAATACTGCACTGGACTCAAATAAAGCAATTTTCATTTTCATGAAATCGAGTTATTCGATGTCGGGCCAAACTGAATTAACGATTTTTTGAAAAATTGAAGTTCTTGAGAAAAATCAATTGAGGCTTTTTGTTGAAGAGTAACGTTTGACCCATTCTGTGCTATTGGAATTCTTTAACACTGTGCAAAGGCCTCTTCTGAACGCCAATCAGGGAGTTGTTCTTTACCATTCTTGATCCCTTTCTGTATCAAGATTTGTGTAAATTGATTGCAAATCTGTGAAACTGTTGAAACTGTGTATTGTTGTAGGCTATAGGTTTTAGCCTGTGTGTGATTGCTGATTTGAGTGGGGACTACGGGGAGTAGGTGCTCAATTTAGTAGGTGTTTGATTCTTACGGGGAGTAAGAATTGTGTAATTGTTTATGTGTAAACAATTGATTAAAGTTAGTGAAAATTTTCTTTGCTTGAGGGGCAAAGGAGTCTGGACGTAGCCCTTGAGGAAGGGTGAACTAGTATAATTGATTATGTTCTGCTGTTCTTGACCCTTCTCTTTCAATTCTTTATTGTTCTTGCATTGCACATTGAATTTAATTGAAATATTGAATTAATTTCTGGTAATCTTGATAAAACTGGTTTAAGTTCTCTGCTGGATATTGATTTGTGCATTGTTACCTGAATTTTGTGTTGGTACTGATAAATCTGTTGTAGTTGCCAAAGAAATCTTGCTTAACTGATTGTTTTTTTTTTCTAACTTTGTATTACATATAAGATTATTGATCTGTGAGTTTACAAAGAATTGAATCTTTGGCTGAATTGTTGTTATACTGCAGAATTTGTATTCTTGTTCTATGTTCCTGGTATAACTGAATAATTGAATCTGCATTCTGAATAATTCTCAAATCTATATTAATTGCTGGTGTTAGGAAACTTTATCAGATTTGTTACTATTGGCTGAAATCAATGTAGAGTTGTGTTAAGAGTTTCAAATTTGTATTCTGTAATTTTGTTCCTCTTTTCTCTCATTCAAATTTGGAATTTTGTGTGATTCAGTTCTGAGTGTAATATTGTTATTGAAACTGTGTGAACTTGATCTGCTTAAACTGTTGTTGTGAATCTGGTGTGTGATTGTGAATCTGTTGTGTGTGTTGTTTGAAAATCTCTATCTTCCTGTAAAACAAATTGGTTCATTCGTGGTTTGAATCAATTTATTTCTTTACTGCACCTCATATCTTTAACACCAAAATTCATTAAAGTTTTTCAAATTGTGAAAACTATTTTCAAAGGTCTAAATTGGGAAAAAATCTTTCAAAGTTCAATTCACACCCCCCCCCCCC
>Ga0209489_106094_pt1 | contig 19866 bp, 22 predicted proteins | sample SiratrowhiteBW_FD_187527 | JGI IMG/M metagenome (GOLD analysis project Ga0209489, IMG submission 187527) | Root nodule microbial communities of legume samples collected from California, USA - Siratro white BW (SPAdes) (version 2) | ecosystem: Host-associated > Plants > Roots > Nodule | place...
CTTCAGTTTGGTTCTGTCTGGTCGGGTTCGGTTTGGTCTGGTTCAGTTCAGTCTGGTCTGGTTCGCTTGGGTTTGGTTCGGTTTGGTCTGATTCGGTGTGGTTCGGTTCGATCTGGTCCAGTTCGGTCTGATCCGATTCGGTCTGGTCTGGTTCGGTCTGGTGCGGTTCGGTTCGGTCTGGTCGGGTTTGGTCTGGTCGGGTTCGGTCTGGTTTGGTTCGGTTCGGTCTGGTCTGTTGCGCTTGGGTTTGGTTCGATTTGGTCTGATTCGGTTAGGTTTGCTTCAGTTTGGTTCTGTCTGGTCGGGTTCGGTTTGGTCTGGTTCAGTTCAGTCTGGTCTGGTTCGCTTGGGTTTGGTTCGGTTTGGTCTGATTCGGTGTGGTTCGGTTCGATCTGGTCCAGTTCGGTTTGATCCCATTCGGCCTGGTCTGGTTCGGTCTGATGCGCTTCAATTCGGTCTGGTCTGGTTTGGTTCAGTCTGGTCTAGTTCGCTTGGGTTCGGTTCGATTTGGTCTGATTCATTGTGGTTTGGTTAGCTTTGCTTCGGTTCGGTTCGGTCTGGTCCAGTTTGGTCTGGTCTGGTCCAGTTCGGTCTGGTCTAGTTCGGTCTAGTTTAGTTTGGTCTGATCCGCTTTGGTTTAGTTTGGTTTGGTCTGGTCTGGTTCATTTCAGTCTGGTCTGGTTAGGTCTGGTTCGGTTCAGTTTGGTCCAGTCCAGTTCTGTCTGATTTCGTTCTGGTCTGGTTTGGTCCGGTCTGGTTCGGTCTGGTCTGATTCGGTCTGGTCTGATTCGGTCTGGTCTGGTTCGGTCTGGTCTTGTTCGGTCTGGTCTGGTTCGGTCTGGTCTAGTTCGGTCTGGTGTGATTCGGTTTGATTCGATTAGGTTTGCTTCGGTTCGGTTCGATATGGTTCCGTTTGGTCTGGTCGGGTTCGGTCTGGTCGGGTTCGGTCTGGTCAGGTTCGGGCTAGTCTGGTTCAGTTTAGTCTAGTTTGGTTCGGTTTAGTCTAGTCTCGTTCGCTTGGCTTCGGTTGGGTTTGGTCTGATTCGTTTTGGTTCGGTTAGGTTTGCTTCGGTCTAGTCTGGTTCGGTGTGGTACGGTTCGTTCTGGTCTTGTCAGGTTCGGTTCGGTCAAGTTCTGTCTAGTTCAATTTTGTTTGGTTCGGCGCAGTCTGGTCTGGTTCGGTTAGGTTTGCTTCAGTTCGGTTCGTTCTGGTGCGGTTCGGTCTGATCTAGTTCGGTTCGGTCTGGTCCAGTTTTGTCTGGTTCGGTTCGGTTTAATCCAGTTTTGTCTGGTTCGGTTCGGTCTGAATCATTTCTGTGTGGTTCGGTTCGGTCTGGTCCGGTTATGTTTGGTTTTGTTCGATCTGGTTCGGTTCTATCTAGTTCGGTTGGTCTGGTCTGGTCTGGTTTGGTTAGGTCTAGTTCGGTTTAATCTGGCTCGGTGCGGTCTGGTCTGGTCCGGTTCGGTTTAGTCTAGTCCTGTCTGTCGAGTCTGGTCGGGTCTGGTATGGTCCGGTTCGGTTTGGTCTGGTCTGGTCTGGTTCGGTCTGCTTCAATTCGGTTTGGTCTGGTTCGGTTTGGTCTGGTTTGGTCTGGTCCAGTTCATTTTCGTCTGGTTCGGTTCGGTTTGGTCTGGTCTGGTTCAGTTCAGTCTGGTCCGGTTCGATTCAGTCTGGTCTGGTTCGGTCTGGTCTAGTTTTGTGTGGTCTACTAATATTCGATCAGGTTCGGTCTGGTTCAATGTGGTCTAGTCCGCTTCAGTCTAGTTTGGTTCGGTTTGGTACGGTTCGTTTGGTCTGGTGCGGTTTGGTCGGGTCTGGTTCGGTCTGGTCTGATTCGGTCTGGTCTGGTTTAGTCTGGTTCAATTGGGTGTGGTTCGCTTTGGTTCGGTCTGGTACGGTTCGATCTGGTTCGGCCCGGTCTGTTTCGGTGTGGTCTGGTCGGGATCGGTCTGGTTTTGTCTACTCGGTTTCGATGTGGTTCGATTCGGTCTAGTTCGATCCCGTCTGTTCTGGTCTGGTCGGGTTAGATCCGATTGAGTTCGGTTTCGTTTGGTTTGGTCTTGTTCGGTTCGGTCTGGTCCCATTTGGTCTAGTCCCATTCGGTCTAGTTTGGTCTGGTCCAGTTCGGTCTGGTTCAGTTAGGTTTGCTTCGGTCCGGTTCGGTTTGGTGCAGTTTGGTCTGGCCGTTTTAGTTTGTGCTGGTTTGGTCTGGTCTAGTTCGATCTGGTTCAGTTTGGTACGGTTCGGTGTGGTTCGGTTCGGTCTGGTCCATTTTGGTCTAATCTGGTTCGGTCTGATCCGGTTCGATCTGGTACGGTTAAGTCTGGTCCGTTTCGGTCTGGCTAATTCGGTCTAGTCTAGTCAGGTTCGGTCTGTCCGGTTCAATTTGGTTTGGTTCGGTCTGGTTCGGTTCGAATTGGTCTGGTTCAGTTCAGTACGGTCTGGTTCGGTTGGGTCTGGTCTGGTACAGTTCTTTCTGGTTTGGTTCTGGTCTTGTTCAGTGTGTTCTGGTTCGGTCTAGTCTGGTTCGGTTCGGTCTGGTTCGATTCGGTTCGGTTTGGTTCGCTTGGGTTCAGTCTGGTCTGGTTCGACGTGGTTCAGTTCAGTCTGGTTCGGTTCTGTCTGGTCCGGTTCGGTCTGGTACTGTTCGGTCTGGTCTGATTTGGTCTAGTCCGGTTCGGTCTGGTCAGGTTCGGTCTGGTCTGGTTCGGTTCAGTGTGGTCTTGTTCGCTTGGGTTCGGTTCGGTTTGGTCTGATTCGGTCTGGAGCGGTTAGGTTTGCTTCGGTTCGGTTCGATCTAGTCTGGTTTGGTCTGGTCCGGTCTCGTTTGGTGTAGTCCAGTCCAGTTAAACCCAGTCGGGTACGGTCCGATCTGTTTTGATTTGGTTTAGTCTGGTTTGATTCGGTCTAGTACTGTTTGGTCTGGACGGGTCAGGTCTGGACCGTTTAGGTGTGGTCCGGTTTGGTCTGGTCTAGTTCGGTTCGGTCTGGTTCGGTTCGATCTGGTTCGGTTTGGTTTGGTCCGGTTCGGTCTGTTTTGGTTCGATCTGGTTCGGTTCAGTCTGGTTTGGTTCACTTGGGTTCGGTTCGGTTTGGTCTGATTCAGTAGGGTTCGGTTTGATCTGGTCCGGTTTGGTCTGATCCGATTCTGTGTAGTCCGGTTCGGTATGGTGCAGTTCGGTTCGGTCTGGTCAGGTTCGGTGTAGTCTAGTTCGGTTTAGTCTGGTCGGGTTCGGTTTAGTCTGGTCTGGTTCGGTTTAGTCTGGTCTGGTTCGCTTAGGTTCGGTTCGATTTGGTCTGATTTGGTGTGGTTCGGTTAGGTTTGCTTCGGTTGATTCTGGTCGAGTTCGGTTTGGTCTGGTTCGATTCAGTCTGGTCGTGTTCGCTTGGGTTTAGTTTGGTTTGGTCTGACTCGGTGTGGTTCGGTTCGATCTGGTCCAGTTCGGTCTGATCTGATTCGATTTGGCCCAGTTCGGTCTGGTGTCTTCGGTTAGGTTCGGTAGGGTTCGGTATGGTCTGGTTCTGTTGGGTTGGGTTCGATTTGGTTTGATTCATTGTGGTTTGGTTAGCTTTTCTTTGGTTCGTTTCGGTCTGGTCCGGTTCGGTATGGTATAGTAAGGTTCGGTCTGGTTCGTTCTGTTCTGGTTTAGTTTGGTCTGGTCCACTTCGGTTTATTTCGATTCGGTCTGGTTCGGTTCAGTTTGGTCTGGTTCGGTTTAGTCTCGTCCGGTTCGATCTGGTGCGGTTTAGTCTGGTCCTGTCCAGTTCTGTCTGTTTCCATTTTGGTCTGGTTCGGCCTGGTCCGGTTCGGTCTGGTGTGATTCGTTCTGATTCGGTTAGGTTTGCTTCGGTTCGGTTCGGTTCGACCTGGTCGGGTTCGGTCTGGTCAGGTTCGGGCTAGTTTGGTTCAGTTTAGTCTGGTCTCGTTCGCTTGGCTTTGGTTCGGTTTGGTCTGATTCGATTTGGTTCGGTTAGGTATGCTTCGGTTTGGTTCGGTCTAGTCTGGTTTAGTTCGGTCTTGTCCGATCTGGTTCAGTTCGGTCTGGTTCGGTTCGGACTGGTCTGGTTCGGTTCAGTATGGTTTGGTTCGGTCCAGTTTTATCTGTTTTCATTTTGGTCTGGTTCGGTTTGATCTGATTCGGTCTCGTCTGGTTCGCTTGGATTCGGTCTGGTTTGGATCGGCGTGGTTCGGTTTGGTCTGGTCCGGTTTGGTCTGGTACTATTCAGTGTGGTCTTGTTTTTGGTATGGTCAAGTTCGGTCTGGTCAGATTTGGTCTGGTCTGGTTCGGTTCAGTCTCGTCTTGTCGGTTCGGTTAGGTCCGGTCTAGTCCAGTTATGTCTAGCTCAATTCTGGTCTGGTTCGGTCTGGTCCGGTTAGGCTGGGGTAGGTTTGGTCTAGTTCGGTTTGGTCTGGTCTAATCCAGTTCGTTCTGGTCCGGCACGGTCTGGTCCGGTTTGATATAGTTTGGTCTGGTCTAGTTCGGTCTGGTCCGGTTCGATCTGGTTCAGTTCGGTCTGGTTCAGTTCGGTCTGGTTCGGTCTTGTTTAGTTTGGTCCAGTCCGGTTAAGCCCAGTCGGGTACGGTCTGATCTCTTTCAATTTGGTTCAGTCTCGTTCGATTTGATCTGTTACGGTTTGGTTTGGTCCGGTTAGGTCTGGTTTGTTTAGGTCTGGTTCTGTATAGTTCGGTCTGTTCTGGTTCGGTTCGATATAGTTCGGTCTGGTCTAGTCAGGTTGGGTCCGGTTCGTTATGGTTTGGTTAGGTATTGTCTTGTTCGGTTCGGTCTGGTTTGTTTCGGTTTAGTCTGGTCTGGTTTGGTTCAGTCTGGTTTGGTTTGTTTCGGTCTTTTTCGATTCGGTCTGGTTCGGTTTAGTTCTTTCTGGTTCGGTTCTGCTATGGTTCGGTCTGGTGTGTTCGGTTTGGTTTGGTTCGATTCGGTGTGGTCTGGTTCGCTTAGGTTTGGTCTGTGTTTGGTTCGGTCGGGTTCGTCCTGGTTCGTTCCGGTCTGGTGCAGTTCAGTCTGGTCCGGTTCAGTCTGGTCTGGTTCGGTTCGGTGGTCTAGTTTGGTTCGTTCTGGTTCTGGTTCGGTTTTGTCTGGTTCGGTTTTGTCTGGTGCGGTTTGATCTTGTCCAGTTCGGTCTGGTTCAGTTCGGTCTGGTCCGGTTAAGTCTGGTCCGTTAGGTCTGGTCCGGTTCTGTCTAGTCCAGTTTTGTCTGGCATGGTTTGGTTCGGTCCAGTCCGGTTAAGCCCAGTCAAGGACGATCCGATCACTTTCGATTTGATTCAATATGGTTCAATTCGGTCTGGTCTAGTTTGGTCTGGTCCGGTTAGGTCTGGTCCGTTTAGTTCTGGGCCGGTTTGATTTGATTCGGTTCAATTTGGTCCGGTTCGGTCTGGTTCGACCCGGTCTAGCTGAGTGAGGTTCGGTATGGTCTGGTTCGGTTTGGTTCAGTTTGGTCTGGTCCGCTTCGATTTAGTTCGGTTCCATGTGGTTTGGTTCGGCCTGGTCTGGTTCGGTTCAGTCTCGTACGGTTCAGTTCGGGCTGGTCCGGTCCAGTTTTGTTTGTTTCCGTTCTGGTTTGGTTTGGTCTGGTCGGGTTTGGTCTGATCGGGTTCGGTTTGGTCTTGTTCGATTTGGCTTGGTCTGGTTCACTTGGGTTCGGTCTGGTCCAGTTCGGTTTGGTTCGACCTGACTTAGTTCGGTCTGGTCCGGTCTAGTTTGGTTCAGTTGGGTTTGGTCCAGTTCGGTCCAGTTTGGTCTGGTTCGGTTCGGTCTGGTTCGGTTAGGTTTGCTTCGGTCCGGTTGGATCTGATCCGATTCAGTTTGGTCGATTTAGTCTGGTCCAGTTTGGTCTGGTGAGGTTTGATTTGGTTCGGTCTGGTCAATTCGGTGTGGTTCAGTTCGATGTAGTCTGGTTCGTTTTGATCCGATTCGGTGTGGTCCAGTTTGGTCAGGTGCAGTTCGGTACGGTCTTGTCCTCTTCTATATGGTTCAGTTTGGTCTGGTCCAGTTCTGTCTGGTTCGTTCGATCTGGTTCTGTTATGTTTCGTTCGGTTCAGTCTGGTCAGGCCTAGTTCGGTTCAGTCTGGTCTGGTTTGATCTGGTTCGGTGCGGTCTGGTCTTGTTTGGTTCGTTTTGGTCTAGTTCGGTTCATTCTGGGCTGCTTCGGTTCGGTCTGGTCTGGTTCGGTTCAATTTATTTGGTTCAGTCTGGTCCGGTCTGGTCGGGTTTGGTTTGGTTTGGTTCGGTCTGGTCGGGTTTGGTTTGGTTTGGTTCGGTCTGGCCTAGTTCGAGTCAGTCTCATCTAGTTCGGTTCGGTCTTGTCTAGTTCTGTTTAGTGTAATTCGGTTCGGTCTGGTCCGCTTTAGTTTGGTCCGGTTCGGCCTCAGCCAGTTCGGTCTGGTTTGGTTCGGTTCAGTCTGGTTTGATTCTGTCTGGTTTGGTCCGGTTCAGTCTGGTTTGGTCCGGTTCGCTCTGGTCCGGTTTCCTTCTGGTCCGGTTCACTCTAGTCCAGTTCGGTCACGTCCGGTTCGACCTCGTTTGGTTCGGTTCGTTATGTTCGGTCTGGTCCGGTTTGGTTTGGTTTCGTTCGGTCTGGTCTGGTTCGGTTCAGTCTGGTCTCGGTCGGTTCAGTCTGGTCTCGGTCGGTTCAGTCTGGTCTCATTCGGTTTAGTCTGGTTTAGTTCGTTTCGGTCATTTTCGATTCAGTTTGGTCCGGTCCAGTTTTGTCTGGTTATGTTATAGTCTGGTTCGGTTTGGTCTTGTTCGGTCTGGTCTAGTTCGGTTCGGATTGGTTCGATTCGGTGTGGTCTGGTTCGCTTGGGTTCAGTTTGGTCTGGTTCAATCAGGTCTGGTCTAGTTCGGTCTGGTCTGGTTCGGTCTGGTGTGAATCGGTTTGATTCGATTAGGTTTGCTTCGGTTGGGTTCAATATGGTTCCGTTTGGTCTGGTCGGGTTCGGTCTGGTCAGGTTAGGGCTAGTCTGGTTCAGTTTAGTCTAGCCTGGTTCGGTTTAGTCTAGTCTCGTTCGCTTGGCTTCGGTTGGGTTTGGTCTGATTCGTTTTGGTTCGGTTAGGTTTGCTTCGGTCTAGTCTGGTTCGTTGTGGTACGGTTCGTTCTGGTCTTGTCTGGTTCGGTTCGGTCAAGTTCTGTCTAGTTCAATTTTGTTTGGTTCGGCGCAGTCTGGTCTGGTTTGGTTAGGTTTGCTTCAGTTCGGTTCGTTCTGGTACGGTTCGGTCTGATCTAGTTCGGTTCGGTTTGGTCCAGTTTTGTCTGGTTCAGTTCGGTCTAGTCTAGTTTTGTCTGGTTCGGTTCGGTCTGGTCCGGTTATGTCTGGTCTTGTTCAATGTGGTTCGGTTCTGTCTAGTTCGGTTCGGTCTGGTTTGGCCTCGTTTGGTTAGGGCTAGTCTGGTTCAGTTTAGTTTGGTCTAGTTCGCTTCGCTTCTCTTCGGTTTGGTCTGATTCGGTTTGGTTTGTTTAGGTTTGCGTCGGTTCGGTTCGGTCTAGTCTGGTTCGGTTCGGTCTTGTCCGGTCTAGTTCGGTCCAGTTCTGTTTGGTTCAGTTTTGTCTGGTTCAGTAGGGTCCGCTTTGGTTCGGTTAGGTTTGCTTCAGTTCGGTTCATTCTGGTACGGTTCGGTCTGATCTAGTTCGGTTCGGTCTGGTCCAGTTGTGTCTGGTTCGGTTCGGTCTGGTCCAGTTCTGTCGGGTTCGGTTCGGTCTGGTCCAGTTCTGTCTAGTTCGGTTTGGTCTGGTTCGATTCGGTCTGGTATGGTTCACTTGGGTTCGGTTCGATTTGGTCTGATTCGGTGGGGTCGGTTCGATCTAGTGCGGTTCGGTCTGATCCGATTCAATCTGGTCTGATTCGGTAATGTGCAGGTCGGTTCGATCTAGTCGGGTTCAGTCTGGTCTGGTTCGGTTCAGTCTGGTCTGGTTCGCTTGGGTTAGGTTCGATTTGGTTTTATTCGGTGTTGTTCGGTTAGGTTTGCTTTGGTTTGGTTCGGTCTGTTCGGGTTCAGTTTGGTCTGATTCGGTTCAGTCTGGTTTGATTCGCTTGGGTTTGGTTTGGTTTGGTTTGATTCAGTGTAATGCAGTTCGATTTGGTCCAGTTCAGTCTGATTCGATTCGGTCTGGTTCGGTTCGTTATGGTCCGGTTCGGTATGGTCTGGTCTGGTCGGGTTCGATATGGTTAAGTTCGATCTTGTCTGGTGTGGTGTTGTTCGGTTTGGTCTGGTTTGATCTGGTTCGGTTTAATCCGATTCAGTCTGGTTCGATTCGATCAGGTGCGGTTCAGTTCGGTCTAGTCCGATCCAGTTCTGGTCTGGTTCGGTTCGGTTTGGTTCGATTCGTTGTGGTCTGGTTCGCTTGGGTTCGGTCTGATCTGGTTCGGTCGGGTTCATTTTGGTCTGGTTCTGGTCTGGTTCGCTTAGGGTCGTTCTGGTGTGATTCAGTTTGTTCTGGTCTGGTTCGGTCTCGGTCTGGTCCGGTCTCGGTCTAGTCCGGTTCAGTTTGTCCTGGTCTAGTTCGGTCTAGTCTAGTTATGTTCAATCAGGTCTGATTCGTGTGGTATGGTTTGGTTCGGTCTGTTCTGGTCCAGTCTGGTCAATTTCGGACTGGTCTAATTCAGTTCGGTCTAGTCCGGTTCGGTCTGGTACGATTTGGTCTGGTCTGGTCCGGTTCGGTTGACTCTGGTCCAGTTCGGTCTGGTCTGGTCGGGTCTGGTCCAGTTCGGTCTGGTCTAGTTCAGTTCGGTCTGGTCTAGTGCAGTTCGGTCTGGTCCAGTTTGGGCCAGTTCGGTCTAGTTTCGTTCGGTCTGGGTCGGTTTAGTCTGGTTCGGTTTGGTCTTATTTGGTTTGGTTCAGTCCGGTCTGGTTTAGTTCGGTCTGGTTTGGTTCGGTTTGGTCCGTTCCATTTATGTCGGGTTCAGTTCTGGTCTGGTCCGGCTTGGTCTGGTCTGGTTCAGTTCGGTTTGGTTCGATTCAGTGTGGTCTCGTTCGCTTGGGTTCGGTCTGGTTTGGTTCGGTCGTGTTCGACCTGGTTGGTTTCGGTCAGGTTCGGAGCAGTGAGGTGCGGTTCGGTTCGGCCTGGTCATATTCTGTCTGGTTCGGTTCGGTCTGGTTGGGTTCGATCTGGTCTGGTTCGGTTCAGTCTGGTCTGGTTTGCTGGGGTTCCGTTCGTTTTGGTCTAATTCGGTCTAGTTCGGTAAGGTTTGCTTCGGTTCGGTTCGGTATCGTCTAATTCTGTCTGGTTTAGTTCGGTCTGGTCCGGTTCGGTTTGATCCGGTTCGGTTTGCTCTGGTCCAGTTCGGTCCGGTCCGGTTTGATTCGTTCGGTTCGGTCAAGTCTGGTTCGGTTTGATCTGATCCGGCTAGGTCTGCTCCGGTTCGATTCATTCAGTTCGGTCTGGTCTGGTTTGGTTCGTTCTGGTCTAGTTCGGTTCGGTCTCGTGCGGTTCGGTTCGTTCTGGTCTAGTTTGGTCTGGTCTCGATATGTTAGATCAGGTCTGGTTCGGTGTGGTCTGGGTTGGTTCGGTCTCGTGCGGTTCGGTTCGTTCTGGTCTAGTTTGGTCTGGTCTCGATATGTTAGATCAGGTCTGGTTCGGTGTGGTCTGGGTTGGTTCGGTCTGGTCCGGTATGGTCTGTTCTGGTCAGGTCTGGTCCGATTCGATCTGGTCTGGTACGGTTCGGTCTGGTACGGTTCGGTCTGAGTCGGTTTGGTTCGTTGTGGTTCGGTTCGGTGTGGTCCGGTTCGGTTCGGTCTGGCCCGGTTCCATCTGTTATGGTCCGGTCTGGTCCGATTCGATCGGGTATAATTCGGTTCAATCTGGTCCGGTTTGGTCTAGTACGATTTGGTCTGCTCTGGTCAACTTCGGTTCACTCCGGTCCAGTTCGGTCTGGTCTGGTCCGATGTGGTCTGGTTCAATCTGGTCCGGTCCGATCTGGTCTGGTTAAGTTTGGTCTGGTCCAGTTCGGTTTGGTCCAGTTCGGTCTGGTCCAGCTAGGTCCAGTTTTGTTTGATCTGGTTCGATTCAGTCTGGTTTGGTTCAGTCTGGACTGGTTCGGTTTAGTCTGGTCTGGTTTAGTTCGGTCTAGTTCATTTCAGTCTGGTCCGGTCCAGTTCGGTTCGGTTCAGTTCCGGTCTGGTTTAGTTCGGTTTGGTTCGATTCGGTGTGGTCTGATTTGGTTAGGTTTGCTTCGGTTCGGTCTGGTCAGGTTCGATCTAGTCTGGTTCGGTTTCGTCTTGTCTGGTTCGCTTGGGTTCGGTTCAGTCTGGTCTCGTTCACTTGGTTTCGGTTCGGTTTGGTTTGATTCGGTTAGGTTTGCTTTGGTTCGGTTCGGTATCGTCTGGTTCAGTCTGGTTTAGTTCAGTCTGGTTATGTTCGGTGTGTTCCGGTCAAGTCTGGTCCGGTTGGTTCTAGTCTAATTCGGTCTAGTCCGGTTCGGTCTGGTTTGATCTGGTTCGGTCTGGTCCGATTTAGTCTGGTTCGGTTCGGTTTGCTCTGGTCCAATTCGGTTTGGTCCGGTTCGGTTTGTTCGATTCGGTCTAGTCTGGTTCGGTCTGGTTGGGTTTCATCTAATCCGACCAGGTCTTTTTTGGTTCGGTTCGTTCTAGTCTGGTTCGGTCTGGTCTCATTAGGTTCGATCAGGTCTGGTTCGGTGTGGTATGGTTCGGTTTGGTCTTTTATGGTCCAGTCTATTCTGGTCCGGTTCGGTTTAGTCTAATTCTGTTTGGTCTGGTCTGGTTCGGTTTCGTACGGTTTGGTCGAGACTAGTCCGGTTCGGTTTGGTACCGTTTGGTCGGGTATGGTCCAGTTCGGTTCACTCTGGTCCAGTTCGTTCTGGTCTCGTTCGGTCTGGTCTGGTCTGGTCTAGTTCGGTGTGCTACCGTTTGGTTTGGTCTGGTCTGGTCTGGTTCGATCTGGTCCGGTCCGGTCCGGTCTGGTTCTGTTCGGTCTGGTCCAGTTCGGTTTGGTCTTGTTTTGTTTGGTCTGGTTCGGTTCGGTCTGGGTCGGTTCGGTTCAGTGTGATCTATTTCTGTCTGTTTCAGTTCGGTCTGGGTGGGTTTGGTTTGGTCTGGTTCGGTTCAATCTAGTCTTGTTCACTTTTCTTCAGTTCGGTTTGGGCTGATTCGATTCGCTCTAGTCCGGTTCGGTATGGTTTGGTTCGGTATTGTCTGGTCCGGTTCTGTTTAAATTGGTTTGGTCTGGCATGCTTCGGTCTGGTTTGGTTCGGTCTGGTCCAGTTCAGTCTGGTCTAGTTCGATTTGATTCGGTTCGGTCCGGCCTGGATCGATTTTGGTCTGGTTTGGTCTGGTCCAGTTCGGTCTGGTCCGGTTTGGCATGGGCAGGTTCTGTCTGGTTCGATTCGGTCTGGTCTTGTTCGCTTGGATTCGGTCTGGTCTGAATCGGCCTGGTTCGGTTTGCTCTGGTCTGGTCTGATTTGGTCTGGTACTATTCGGTGTGGTCCTAATTGGTCTAACCCGGTTCGGTCTGGTCTGGTTCAGTTCAATCTCGTCTTGTTCGGTTTGGTCAGGTCCGGTTCGGTCAGATCCGGTACGGTCTGGTCCGGTTCGGTTCGTTCGATCTGCTTTGGTTTGATTCGGTTCGTTTCGGTGCGGTTCGGTCTGGTTTGGTTCGGTCCGGTTTGGCCGGGTCTGGTCCAGTCCGGTTCGGTCTGGTCCCTTCTGGTTTGGTTCGGTCTGGTCAAGTTCGTTCTGTTTCGGTTCGGTCTGGTTTGGTTTGGTGCGGTCTTGTTTGGTCCGGTTCGGTTCGGTTTGGTTCGGTGTGGTCTAGTTCGGTCTGTTCTGGTTCGGTTTGGTTCAGTGTGGTCTGGTTTGGTTCGGTGTGGTCTGGTTTGGTTCGGTTCGGTCTGGTCCGGTTTGGTCTTGTTTGGTTCGGTTCGGTTCAGTCTAGTCTGGTTCGTTTCAGTTTAGTTCGATTAGGTTGGGTTTGGTTCGGTTGGGTGTTGTTATGTTCGGTCTGGTTCGATTCGATCTAGTCTGGTCTGGTTTGGTTCGTATCACTCTGGTCCAGTTTGGTCTGGTCTGGTATGCTCCGGTTCAATCTGGTCCGGTCCGGTCTGGTCTGGTTCTGTTCGGTCTGGCTCGGTTCAGTCTGGTTCGATTTATTCTGGTCTGCTGCGGTTCGATTCGGTGTGTTCTAGTTTTGTCTGTTTCAGTTTAGTCTGGTCGAGTTTTGGTCTGGTTCGGTTCAAGATGGCCTGGTTCACTTTTCTTCAGTTCGGTTTGGTCTGATTCGGTCAAGTTCGGTTCGGTATGATTTGGTTCGGTCTTGTCTGGTCCGGTTTGGTTCGTTCTGGTCTGGTTCGGTTGGGTTCGTTCTGGTCTGGTTTGCTTAGGTTCGATCTGGTCCAGTTTGGTCTGATCCCATTCGGTCTGGTCTGGTTCGGTCTGATGCGCTTCAATTCGGTCTGGTCTGGTTCGGTTCAGTCTGGTCTGGTTCGCTTGGGTTTGGTTCGATTTGGTCTGATTCATTGTGGTTTGGTTATCTTTGCTTCGGTTCGGTTCAGTCTGGTCCGATTCGGTTCAGTCTGGTTCGGTCCAATTCTGTCTGATTTCGTTCTGGTCTGGTTTGGTCTGGTCTGCTTCGGTCTGGTTTGGTTCGGTCTGGTCTGCTTGGGTCTGGTCTGGTTCGGTCTGGTCTGGTTTGCTTAGGTTCGATCTGGTCCAGTTTGGTCTGATCCCATTCGGTCTGGTCTGGTTCGGTTGGGTTTGGTTTGATTTGGTCTGATTCATTGTGGTTTGGTTATCTTTGCTTCGGTTCGGTTCGGTCTGGTCTGGTTCGGTTCAGTCTGGTCCAATTCGGTTCAGTCTGGTCCGATTCGGTTCAGTCTGGTCCGGTCCAATTCTGTCTGATTTCGTTCTGGTCTGGTTTGGTTCGGTCTGGTCTGCTTGGGTCTGGTCTGGTTCGGTCTGGTCTGGTTCGGTCTGGAGTGATTCGGTTTGATTCGATTAGGTTTGCTTCGGTTTGGTTCGATATGGTTCGGTTTGGTCTGGTCGAGTTCGGTCTGGTCAGGTACGGGCTAGTCTGGTTCGGTTTAGTCTAGTCTCGTTCGCTTGGCTTTGGTTGGGTTTGGTCTGATTCGTTTATGTTCGGTTAGGTTTGCTTCGATCTAGTATGGTTCGGTGTGGTACGGTTCGTTCTGGTTCTGTCTGGTTCGGTCCGGTCAAGTTCTGTCTAGTTCGGCGCAGTCTGGTCTTATCCGGTTTGGTTCGGTTCGGTTTGCTTCAGTTCGGTTCATTCTGGTACGGTTCGGTCTGATCTAGTTCGGTTCGGCCCAGTTTTGTCTCGTTCGGTTCGGTTTGAATCATTTCTGTCTGATTCAGTTCGGTCTGGTCCGGTTATGTCTGGTCCTGTTCGATCTAGTTCGGTTCTGTCTAGTTCGGTTCGGTCTGGTCTGGCCTGGTTTGGTTCCGTCTGGTTCGGTTCGATCTGGTCCGGTCCGGTTTGGTCTGGTCCGGTTCGGTCTAGTCTAATTCGGTTCGGTCTAGTTTGTTGTAGTTCGGTTCGTTCGTTCGATCTGTTCTGGTCCCTCTGGTCGAGTTCGGTGTGGTCCGGTTGGATCTGGTCCAGTTCGGTCGGGTCTTGTTTGGTTAGGTCTGGTCTGCTTTGGCGCGGTTCAGTCTGGTCCGGGTCGGTTGGGTCTTGTCTACTCTGGTCTGGTTCGGTCTGGTCTGGTTCGGTCTGGTCTGGTTCAGTCTGGTTCCATGTAGTCCGGTTCGGTCTGGTCTACTATGGTCGGGTTCGGTCTATTGTAGTCCGGTTCGGTCTGGGTCGCTTCGGTTTGGCCAGGTCCAAGTCGGGACGGTTCGGTTCGGTTTGGTCTTGTTTGGTGCGGTCTGCTCTGGTCCGGTTGGGTCTTCTTTGGTTCGATTCGGGTCGGTCCGGTCCGGTCCGCTCTGGTCCAGTTCGTTCTACTGTGGTCCGGTTCGGTCTGGGTCGGTTTGGTTCGGTCCCGTCTGGTTCGGTCTGGTCCGGTTCGGTCTGGGCCAGTTCTGTATGGTCTGGTTCGGTCTGGTCCGGTGCAGTCTGGTGCGGTCTGGTTTGGTTCAGTCTCATTTGTAAAATGACATTTGCTCGCACTTATAAACTATTACAAAACCTCACTTCTAATAGATGTGGGACTTTTACAAATTATTAAAGGTAGGTATAAAAGGTGATGGAGATCCACACCGATCTGGACCGCACCGAACCAGATTAGGAGGTGTATGAGCTATCACTAGAAAGATATTTTTACCCTCTTTCCATTGGTCTAGGTTGGATGCATTTATGAAATCATTTGGTCACCCAAAATCATCTCGAAATTAGTGATCCAAACTGGTTTCTGAGCATTCACATAAAATCATAAATGTGATCTTGAGGCTTACTTTGGGATGTTCGTTCTCCCTATTATTGAAGCTTTACAAGGTGTATGAGCTATCATTAGAAAGATATTTTTACCCTCTTTCCAATGGTCTAGGTTGGGTGCATTTATGAAATGATTTAGTCACCCAAAATCACACCGAAAGTAGTGCCCCAAACTGGTTTTTAGGTATCACAAAATCATAAACGTGGTCTTGAGGCTTACTTTGGGATGTTCGTTCTCCCTGGTATTGAAGCTTTACGAGGTGTACGAGCTATCATTAGAAAGATATTTTTACCCACTTTCCAATGGTCTAGGTTGGGTGCATTTATGAAATGATTTGGTCATCCAAAATCACCCCGAAAGTAGTGCCCCAAACTGGTTTTTAGGCAGCACATAAAACCATAAACGTGGTCTTGAGGCTTACTTTGGGATGTTCGTTCTCCTTGGTATTGAAGCTTTAGGAGGTGTATGAGCTATCATTAGAAAGATATTTTTACCCTCTTTCCATAGGTCTAGGTTGGGTGCATTTATGAAATCATTTGGTCACCCAAAATCACCCCGAAATTAGTGTCCAAAACTGGTTTCTGGGCTTCACATAAAATCATAAACGTAGTTTTGAGGCTTATTTTGGGATATTCGTTCTCCCTGGTATTGAAGCTTTACGAGGTGTATGAGCTATCATTAGAAAGATATTTTTACCCTCTTTCCAATGGTCTAGGTTGGGTGCATTTATGAAATGATTTAGTCACCCAAAATCACCCCGAAAGTAGTGCCCCAAACTGGTTTTTAGGTATCACAAAATCATAAACGTGGTATTGAGGCTTACTTTGGGATGTTCGTTCTCTCTTGTATTGAAGCTTTAGGAGGTGTATGAGCTATCATTATAAAGATATTTTTACCCTCTTTCCATTTGTCTAGGTTGGGTGCATTTATGAAATCATTTGGTCACCCAAAATGACCCCGAAAGTAGTGCCCCAAACTGGTTTCTGGGCTTCACATAAAATCATAAACGTGGTCTTGAGGCTTACTTTGGGATGTTCGTTCTCCCTGGTATTGAAGCTATAGGAGGTGTATGAGCTATCATTGGAAACATATTTTTACCCTCTTTCCATTGGTCTAGGTTGGGCGCATTTACGAAATTATTTGGTCACCGAAAATCACCCCGAAAGTAGTGTCCCAGACTGGTTTCTGGGCATCACATAAAATCATAAACGTGGTCTTGAGGCTTACTTTGGGATGTTTGTTCTCCCTGGTACTGAAGCTTTAGGAGGTGTATCTGCTATCATTACAAAGATAGTTTTACCCTCTTTCCATTGGTCTAGGTTGAGTGCATTTATGAAATCATTTGGTCACCCAAAATCACCCCGAAAGTAGTGCCCAAAACTGATTTCTGGGCATCACATAAAATCGTAAACGTGGTCTTGAGGCTTACTTTGGGATGTTCGTTCTCCCTGTATTGAAGCTTTAGGAGGTGTATGAGCAATCACTAGAAAGATATTTTTACCCTCTTTCCATTGGTCTAGGTTGGGTGCGTTTATGAAATCATTTGGTCACCCAAAATCACTCCAAAATTAGTGTCCCAAACTGGTTTCTTGGCCGCACAAAATCATAAACGTAGTCTTGAGGCTTAGTTTGGGATGTTCGTTGTCCCTGGTATTTGAAGCTTTAGGAGGTGTGTGAGCTATCACTAGAAAGATATTTTGACCCTCTTTCCATTGGTCTAGGTTGGATGCATTTATGAAATCATTTGGTCACCTAAAATCACCCAGAAATTAGTACCCCAAACTGGTTTCTGGGTTTCCCAAAAACTAAGTTATATGAGATAACCAACTAGCCCACTTTGTAGAGTTCGTTCTCCATATCTGTGCTTCTTTAGAAGGTGTGTGAGTAGTGTTTGGAAAGGTCGTTTTATAAGTTTTCTAGTGATATATCATAGGTGCATTTATGTTACCATTTGAGCACCCAAATTCACCCCGAAAAACCTGTCCCGAAACTGGTTTCTAGGTTGTTCCCAGAAACTAAGTTATGGGGCAGATTTCAGTTTTCAAGTACCTGAATTTCGAGGGTGTTTTCTCTCAATCGAAGAACCTCCAAGGGTTGTATTTGTGCTTTTCAGAAAGATATTTTCAAGATCTTTTCAGTAGTATGCCATATGTTCATTTATGATGTCATTTGAAGCATTAATTTGGACCCCAAAGTTGGGGTCCCAAACTGATTTTAGAAGACCAAATTGTGACTAAGTTAAAAATTCAGATTCATCAAACACACCAACTTTGGAGAATTCGTTCTCCCAACCCTAAACCCTAAACCTATTATTTAGACTCATCTTTGATTTGACACCAAATTTGCTCATTTTCATTGCCATTTGATCATCCAAATTTGACCTCAAAGATGCCCTTTCACAACCTTTTTTCCACCAAACCCTAAAAATTTCTAAATCCCAAAACTTAGGTTTGTTCTTGATGCTAATTTTGACCTAAAAGGAATCTTTAGAGGCACACAGGATGCCCAAAGGGCGTCTCTAGTTTGGGTCAGGATTCGCATCTTCAGTTTGATATTTAAAAAAAATGTCGTATTTAAATAAATTTTGGATTAAATTCTTAAATAACCGTTCGCGTTTACGAGATTTAATTCGAAAGATTTTAATTTCATTTGGAATATCAAAGGGCCGTGTGCGTCAAGCGATATCCAAATAAAGTTTAACATCCAAAAATGCTAAATGTTTTGAAAATATCAAAAATACCAAATTTTCAAAAAAAAAAAAATATAAAACTTTCAAAAAAATAAAAAAATATCAAACATTTCAAACAAATCATTTTCTTGAAAGAACTACGTAACCCTGATTCTCTATCCCAGATAGAGATACGTAGGGGCAAAGTCAAACCTTGTCGGGCCCTCAAAACAAAATAATATTTTGTTTGTTTTATCTTAATCTCTCTTTTTCTTGGGAAAATAAATGTTTTGAAAAATCACACTTGGTTTATTCATTTAATTAAAGGTACTGTCTTAGGACGGACGTTGTGGGCGTGCTAATACCTTCCCCACACGTAACCGACTCTCGAATCTAGATCCGATTTTTTCAAACTAGCTTTATCCTCGTTTTTTAGTTGTTCCATAGTTTTCCATAAAAACAATGGTAGCGACTCCATTGTTTTATTAATTAATAATTTTTTCAGATCGTCGTGTCCCCGTCGTGATCTCAGTTGCGACAGATGGCGACTCCACTAAGGACATTTTTGAGAGTCAGACCAATTTAATAAGTAAAATTGAGTGTGTTTTTCCAAATGTTGGTCTTTCTCTTTTGTATATATGATTGTTATTTTTTTTATTGCTAGAATATTGAATCCTAGGGTAGGCGACTTGTTATATATCTGTCTGGGAACTTTTATGGTTGTTTTGCAGGTGGAGGGTTGTATGCATAATTCTCCCTTCACACACACACATTTCATAATTGCATATCATGAGTGCGGCTCTATACCTGTGTCTGAGTGAGCTTCGAAATAGAAAGGGGTTGTGTAGCAATACTGATAGGATGTACTTCCTTTCTCAGTTTTTACTATAACCCCAACTAGAGTTTGTTTGCTTAATTCACATGCTCATATGCAAGTTGTTTACTAGCTGTTGTGCGTAATGTGGTTAAGTGAGTCATAGCTCTAGTGGCCTGAGCAGACCAAACCGAACCGAACCGAACCAGAGCAGACCAGACCAAAGCAGACTGAAGCAGACCAGACCAGACCAAACCAAACCAGATTGGACCGAACCCAAGCGAACAAGACCGAAACGAAGCAAACCAAAACGATGCAGACCAGACCAAGCCAAAGAAGACCGAATCGAACCAGACCCGACCAGACTAAGCAGGACCAGAGCAGACCAAACCCAACCAATTAGACCGAATCGAACCAGACCATACCAGACAGAATAGGACCAGACACTAGTAGAAAAAGATCATTTAACAGCGGTTCTGGAGGGTCTACGAAGGCGGTTCCGCCACCGCCGTCATTTCTACCGTCATAATAAGTACGTCATATATGAAGGCGGTTAAATAACCGCCGTCTTATATGACACATACCAAGGCGGTTCGTCGACAAACGCTGTAAAAAATCCTTCACAGTGGCAGAAATGACACTTTAAAATTGTAAACAACACCTATTAAGGTAGTTCCTGATTACAACCGCCTTAATAGGTGTTGTTTACAAAGGCGGTGATGACCTTAACCGCCGTAGCTTAAGCTATTTTTGTTTAAATTTTGCAGCTATCCGTGCTGTTGCCCAAAACCTGCATATATTTCCAGTCTTATATATATTTCCAGGCACATATATTTTCAGGCACATTATATATTTCAAATGTACATATGTTATAAAAGATTGGAAAAAACTAAATTACATTGCAATGGTGAAAACTTTATGTTACACTTCAACATACTAGTAATAAATAAGTCATTAAACAATGAACAACATAACTCATCATGTAATTAAACTTTAAATGAGTTACTTACACAAAGATCCTGCCAAATTAGATCTTTTTCTGCTTCAGTGACATGATCCCATACTGGTACCAAAATAGGACTTTTGTTCGTGCTAATACACCCAAATGACTTGCAAATTGGGCCTTATTAGGGCCTGAAGCCCTACCAATTTGAGGATCTACGTCAACTGGACACTGACACCACCAAGACGATTAATGGCAATAGCTTTCATGCGTGTAGCTTCCCTAGTCTTCTTTGAGGAATCTGCCATGACCTGAAATTGAAAAAAAAAATAGAAGAAATATTATGATAACACATAAAATTAAATAGCATATATATTATTCAGACAACATATAAAATTAAACAGCCAAAACAATTAAATAAACATTACTTATTTGTATTATGGAAGTGTTACAATGTTCTCCCATAGTCCTTCATTATGATCCGTTCGTGTAGCATGTACTTCATCAACGTCATTTTGCTCATTTAGTGGAGGTAATTGTCTTGACAATGACGAATAGTCAGCATATTGGACTCTTGAGTCATCATGGTTTTCGACATCATGTTCATTTCTCCCTTTAATGACAACTGACCACGTTTGGTTAGAAGGATCTTTAATATAAAAAACTTGTTTTGCTTGGTAAGCCATATGAAAGGATCTTCCTTATAACCTATCTTTGCGAGATCAACTAATGTAAAACCCAAGTCATCAACATTCACTCCTATGTTACTATCAACCCATTTACACTTAAATACTGGAACTCTAAATTTGACATAGTCTACTTCCCATATTTCTTCAATTACTCCAAAGTAACTTATTATAGCCATGACAGGATTGTTATCTTTTGAACTAGCAGAGTGCATTGACTCTGCCTCAAGGGTAACACCACTATTCTGCATTGTACTTTTCTGATCCTCTGTGTTTGTGTAAAAAGAGAACTTATTAATATCATATGCAGACCATGTTATTGTAAAATAAGGTTTAGACCGAGTTCAAAGGGGGGGGGGGGGGGAATTGAACTTTGAAAACTTTTCGCAAAT
>Ga0209489_106095_pt1 | contig 19864 bp, 13 predicted proteins | sample SiratrowhiteBW_FD_187527 | JGI IMG/M metagenome (GOLD analysis project Ga0209489, IMG submission 187527) | Root nodule microbial communities of legume samples collected from California, USA - Siratro white BW (SPAdes) (version 2) | ecosystem: Host-associated > Plants > Roots > Nodule | place...
ATTCCAGATTTTATCTTTGAAATGTGTAAGGTGCACTGTATGCGTGATAAATTTGCACCATTTATCCACGTGCCTAAGGTAAGAATAATATATAATAATGATATTATAATACTAATATTATAATAATATATATCATAATATAATGAATTTTCCTTCCACCATACGTGCATAACCATACGTGCATAAGATAATAATAATATAATAATAATAATATTAATATAACATGATAATAATAAGATAATAATAATAATAATAATAATAATAATAATATAACGTAATAATAATAATAATAATAGTAAGAATAGAATGGTAATAATTTAATAATAAGAATAGAATGGTAATAATTTAATAATAATAATAATAATAATATAACACAATAATAATAAATGGTAATAATAAGTGATAATAAAAATTTAAGAATGTTACAATAATGGTAATGACAATAATGGTAATAATAAGTGATAATAAAACTTTAAAAATATTACAAATAGTACTGATAAATAATTATGGTTAACAATAGTTGGAACTAACAGTGATAGGAAGAAGCATAACAGCCAATTATAGCAGTAAATAAGTGACTATAGTTGTGGTCAAAGCATACGTGGTGTGGTAATAATAACAATATTAGGATTAAAAAGGTAAGGAAATAATTGTACAGTGATTGGAAATTAATTCGCAACTTGAATTAAAACAATATCAGGTTTAATACATATTAGAAGTCTCTAAGATAATTTTAGAATTTCCATTTAAATTTTAAGAAGACATCCAAATTGTTATATCAGTAGTTTTTTTTTTTTTTTTTTTACTACATTTTCCCATAGTTACACCATAAAATCTTCGAAAAGAATTGTTAAAATGGAAACTAAGAAGATATGGGTGATTTGATGACTATTTGAGATAATAAGTGATATAGTAGGTTAAACAAATTTTATTAAGATATATTTTGATATTATTTTGAAAAGTATATTTAAAATTTAATTTAAATATATAGAACTGAATTATAAGATGACGTTTTTATCTTCTTATATATTATAAATTAATTTTATTTAATTCACTTTGATATTTTTAATAACAATGAAAAGAGTTTAAGAATTATAAAATTTTCAGAGAAAATTTATTCTTAAATCTATTAAAATTCACTTTAGTATTATTTTTAGGATTAAATAAATTTCATACATATAAGTTATGAGCAAATTATATTAAAAAAATACACCATTTTTAACTTAAAATGTTAAAATAATAAATTTATAAGTTTCTTTTCGATAATTTATCCATTTATACTCATTTATAAGCTTCGAATTGATTTATGGATCGAAGGATTGTGGGTTTTTGTGCTATTGTCCATGTATGCTGTTACAATGATAGATGAATTTTGAGGAAATTCCATTTTGTTGGTTAGGTTTAATTACTTACTCGTTTGGCCTCTATATCTTTATATCTGAACAATCTTTACGTTTTAGTTCTTATATTTAAAAAGTACTCGACTTTATCCCTACGAATAATATGGATTTCCGTTTATATATTGGTTCTTTAGTGCCATTTGCTGTTTTACACAGGTCTGATTTACTTGACAAACGGTGCTCGTGTGTTTCACTTACTTCGTATCTTATTTAGTAATTGGTGTACAATGATTCAGTATTAGGCAGGTTGTTTCAGACTTTCATGTGAATGGGTTTTTATTTTGGGTGGAGGTGGTTAAGGGTGTCTTAGGAAAGGGGATGTGGAATTACTGTTATATAATTCATTGCTTGAAATTTTAGGAGTATTTGACAATTATAATACATTCAATTGTCTATTCGAATTTGAATTGTGATGTTGAGTAAAAATTTGGCATGGAAAATCATAAGAAGAAAATGGAAAATTACTCTTATAAGGAAATCAGAACGAAAAGAGGGAAGAAGAAACATGCAAGTGATGTGGTTTAGTTACCCAACTGGGTTATTTATTTGTTTCATTATGATGCTTTCAAAATTGTATTCTAGAAACTGTTTTGTTTTCTTACAGAAAGAAAGCCGTTTCCAAAAGCAAAACGTGAAAAGGGAATGAAACATGTCCATTAGTGCACACAGTTCATACACATGCTTCTCACGTTCTGCAGTTACTAGTCAGCGCAAGCACATCTTGATTCTTTAACATTTCTTATTATTACAATTACCGTTGACTCACATAACACACGCATGAGAACTCACTAAACTAATAACGTAATCTTTATCTTAGAGCTATAAATCCCGTTAAACTTCATGATCCAAATTCATCTCAAACATTAGTAGTAACAAAAAAAATGGCATCTTCCAAATTCTTCTCCTTCTCAATATTCTCAATACTCTTGCTATCCACAACAGTGCTTTACTTAGCGGAAGCTGAAAAGCCTCTTCCAAAAACCATGACTTTGTATCTCCACGAGACAGCAAAAGGACCCAACGCTACCATTTCTCCGATTATTGGCCTCCCCGGCAAGGGTTGGACCTTCGATCATTTCGGAACCATCTTTGCAGTGGACGACCCTGTCGTGCTGAGCCCAAACCCATTCTCCGGTGTAGTGGGCCGGGCCCAAGGGATGCTTGCAGTGGCGGCCCACGATGGCGCTAATGCATTTGTGTCACTTTCAATCGTGTTTACGAAGTGGCAGTACAGTGGTAGTAGCATAGAGATCCAAGGCCTTACGCGTCAACGTGAGAAACATAGAGAGGTGTCTGTGGTGTCTGGAACTGGCAAATTTCGATTCGTGAGGGGTTATGCTGTATTTGAGACTGTAAGCTTTGATGCCAATACTGCACATTCCATCATTTCTTTAACTCTAACTTTCCATTAATCTTCACCATATTTTAATATCTAATAATAAATTCATCTTGATTAATGGTTGCTTGTTAATGGTGTACGAAAAATTCGTTTTTTCATGTCCACTGGGGCTTGGAATTTAAATGAGTTTGGAATATAGTATTTACGATTGCTCTGTGTACATAATTATTATACTATATTGTTTAAAATTTCAAGATAAATTTAACCCTGTTTTACATCTCTAATTAATCGTAAGAGTTAATGAAATTAGTCTTTTGGTGAAAGAGGTGGTGACTAGAGGGAAATGGTTGGAGTATAATGTAATAAATAGTATGATTAGCAATAGTTGGAACTAACGATATTAGGAAGAAGTATAACAGCCATTTATAGCAATAAATAAGTGACCATAATTGTGGTTGTTGGGTAATTCGAGGGGGTAAACAAGAATGAGAATTGAGTCAACCCTTCCACATTGGTACACACTCCTCCTCGAGCGGAAGCATTTTTCAATTACGAGTACCTTAATCACAAACGATCCTCACTTGTACCGCCGTTTACACACTTAAACGGGACACTCGTATGAGCCGGTCACCGCTGGGAGACAAACAAGAATGAGAACTAAGCCAACCCATATAAGGAAATGACACCACCTTCAACCCAAAACCTTAAGGCATTGGGTTTGTGGGTCTTTTTTCTTATATGTTGCTCAACTTTCTCATTCCTACTCAATGTGGGACTTAGACTCACACTTTGGATACCTAACAAATCTCCCCCTCAAGTGAGAGTCCCTTCTACATTGGTACACTCCCCCTCGAGCGGAAGCATTTTTCAAATACGAGTACCTTAATCACAAACGACTCTCACTTGTACCGCTGTTTTACTTAAACGGGACACACTTCCCCGAAACTTCAGTCAGGAAGACACCACTTGTTGGGAAATTCGAGGGGGAAAACCGGGGAGATATCACAATAATGAGAACTGAGCCAAACCATATAAGAGAATGACACTACCTTCAACCCAAAACCTTAAGGCATTGAGTTTGTTGGTCTTCTTTCTTATATGTTGCTCTAACTTTCTCATTCCTACTCAATGTGGGACTTAAACTCACACTTAGATACCTAACAGTGGTCAAAGCAATATAGTAATAACTGGTGTTATAATAATAACGATATTAGGATTAAAAAAAGTAGAGAAATAATTGTACATAGATTACAAATTAATCCGCAACTTGAACTAAAAAATTATCCGGTTTAATCTGTAAACTAATTTTAGAATTTTCACTTAAATTTAAAAAAAAAAGGTATTCAAGATGATTATTAAAAAGTAAATTTTAAATTTAAATCAACTTCACAAAACTAATTGTAAAGTGAAAAATTATTTATAAATAAACTATTAAAAATTAGATTTTCAGTTTAATTTAATATTATAAAACTGATATATGAATTTATTTTTATATCTATATACTTTGAATTGGTTTTATATTTAATAGATGTATAATTTCTAATAACTATAAAAGATTTTATAAAAAAATGTGAAAAATTATTTTTAAATCTCACTTCATCCACGTGTATTCTTTTTACGATAAATTTGAAAGTGATAAGTTATGATCAAATTATATAATTTTTTTAATACCAATTTTTAACTTAAAATATTAGAATAATGAATTTGTAAGTTTCTTTTCGATAATTTATTCATCTTATTCATTTATACTTAATTTATTTGAACTATTAAACGTAAATCCTCACTTTTACCACCCATTCAAACACGATTCCATCAAGTCAATGAACGAAAGAAAATCAAGTAATATCATAGCCAGCTAAGAAACAGTGGATTTTGATATTGTTTTTGTGTCTCATCATCACACTCAACTTACGTTCAACACGGAACCTCCCATTGAAACTGCCACCTTTTATGTAACTCTTCTTGTGTTTTTTCTGTACTTTTTTCCTCATGATATTCAAATCTTATTCACTTTCTGTTTCTACTTCATTCATCAGAGTCATTACTCACGTGATAGGTGGTGCACAAGCTTACGAACAGATAAACTGTAATAGTCAAGAAACATTATTAAAAAACAATCTTTTTCCAACAAAACCAGGTACAATGAACAACCTCAAACTCTCACCACTATAAATCTATCAATGTTTCATCACATCTCCATCTCAAACGTTCTGCAGAACCTACACAACAAAATGGCGCTACCATTTTCCTCACCCTTCTCCATTTCAATGCTCACGATATTATTCATCACAGTGGTTTACCAAGCTCATGCTCAACTACCTCCACCCAGTCCTCGTCAAACAACCTCCGTGTACTACCTGCAAGACCAAACAACAGGGTCTAATGCCACGGTTGCTGCAGTGGCGGGCCTGAAGGGAAGGGATTGGAACTACAACTCATTCGGAACCATATTTGTGGTTGACGACCCAATCACGCTGAGCCCAAGCCCAAGCTCTGCAGTGGTGGGCCGGGCCCAAGGTATTCTGGCTGTTTCGTCTCATGATGCAGCTAATGTGAACGTGGTTCTTTCACTTGTGTTCAGCAATTCGCAGTACAGTGGTAGCACCTTGGAGCTGCAAGGAATTAGTAGGCAGCGTGAGAATTATAAAGAGCTCTCTGTGGTGTCAGGAACTGGGCAATTTCGCTTTGTTAAAGGCTATGCTGCTTTGCAAACTGCGTTTTATGATCCTCAAACTACGCACTCCGTCGTTCGTTTGACTGTAACTATACAAACTTCATAGAATTAAGAATGTTTGGTCTTGTATCAGTGGTTGTTTTAGCTTCTAAATAATATCAGAACAACCTTTTAACCAGTTAAAAACAGTTATTATTTCAGTTTCGCCATTTTCACTTCTTAATTAAGCATTATTAGATATCGGTTTCTCAAATTTAAGTATTTTGTCTTGATTTCACGAGAGTAGTTATAGATAATTAGTTTTGGTGACATCAATTGTTCAGTTCAGTGTTGAAAGGCAGATCAAATTAGAGTAAAATCGTGACATTTGGATAATGTTTGGACGGGATACGCTATCAAGTCTAAAGAGTTGCTTGTTAAGTAATAGATATAGCTTTTTATCTAATGATATAAATAAGTATTTTTTAAATTTTATATTTTTTTTTTCTTAAAATGAGATTTGGATTTATGATTTTTATCTAGTTTAATTTATTTTTGTTTTAATTATTATTATGATAATAAGAAAATATTTTAAATCTTAAATTAACAAAGATTTTTACAGGACCTACGAGTATATGGAATCATATTTATAACAACTAAACATATTTAAATAAAGATTATTTATTGTGAATGATGATGTATAATTAAATGATAACTTATCAAGTGTTCACTGGGCAATTTAAATTGGATATGAGAACAAATAAAAAGTAATTAACTTTCATCCATTTTGATTGGTTTAAAATTAAAAAAAAAAATCAAGTCAAACTAATCTTATAAAAACGAGTTAATTTAGATTTTGTATAATCGAATACTTTACAAAAATAACTAATATACCAAACGATATTTTATTATAAATATAGAACTGTTTAGTTGAATAATGTTTGATACGGACGTTTACGAGAAACCACCTAATATTATACATGAGTATAAAGTTTCTTTTTAAGGATATCGTGATTTTTTTAATGATTTATTGGAATTAGATAAATTTTTTTTATGAAAATGATAAGTCATGTTTCGATAATGACTTTAAAAAAGAAAAGTCTTATCGTTATAAGTACTACTTCAAGTCAAGATATATTATTTTAATTCTTTTAATTAAAATTATGTTACATGTAATCACTTTAATATAATGTAATTTGTTTTTCTAACTGTGTATAATAGAATTACTTTATTTTTATTTTCAAAATTTCTTTTTAAATTGAATAAAAGTTATTTTCTAAACGGTTTAACGTTAAACAAAACGAAATACATCTAATACAAAGAAATGAACTAGAGTATCCAAATTGAAAAATTATGACTTTTTAACCCATATTGAAAAGAAAATACAGCAAAAAGAAATTTAAATTTATAAAAGTCCTGCAACACGACTTCCATTCAACTTAAAACAAAAATCAAAAATAAAAAAATAAAAGTTATACTATTATGTAAGATTTTTAAAAATATATTATTACAAGTAACGCAGATTTCGGAGAAAAAAAATTCTAACTGAAAGTCTGGTGCATGAATTTCTCGTTTAAAACTAAAATAATTTATTATTTTGATAAATCTCACAAAAAAAATTGTATCATATCTGTAGAAGAAAAACCTGAGTATTCAAAAAGAAAATAAAGAATAGATGATAAAATATTCTATTAGAAGGGTATATTTAATAAAATTTTTATTACCTTCTGTTTAAAGTTTTCAACTTTTTGTTATTAACAAACTGTTTATTACATCTAATCAGTAAGAGGAATATTATTTATATATACCAAGGGAAATTTATATTCTATTTTATTAAACGAAACCGTTATTTTTTTTTTTTCTACGGCTTGATATAAATATCATTAATAATCTAATATATTTGATAAATAATTATTTTGTTAAAAAATGTACTAAAACGACAAAAGAACGTGTCATTGGACAATAGGGCAGTGAGGGAAAAGCTGTAAGAATAGCATTGCCCTCCCTCACACGCCTATAAATAAGAGGTGGCAGATTTCGTTTCTCTTCTCTCGCTTTTTCTTCCAGATCTTTCCACACATTACAAATACCTTTCATTTTCTCTCTCTTCCTCAAATTCTCTGGACATACAAATTCTCTCTCTCTCTCTCTCTCTCTCTCTCTTCATTTCAAAACCTATCACAGCACACAATTCCCAAATCCTCTGTCTATATATCACCTTTCTCATATAAAAGAACTCTTCTTTCGAATCCTTCCCGCTCTCTCTACACCTCTTCACTCTTTTCCCTCTCCGATTCGCTCCACGCCCACATCCCAACCCTAATTTCTCTCTCGTAGGTCTGATTCAACATGTTCTCAACCCTAATCTTTGTCTTTTTCGTTTTTAATTGTTAAAGGTTTTTCCTTTTCGTTTTTTTTAGTTGAGAATAAACCTGGGGTAGTTTTGTTTGGTACTGAACGTGATAGTTCTTTTTTTTTTTTTCGGTTGCCGACAGCTCCGCGTTTGGGTTAATAAATTAGGGTTTGATGGCTGACCAAGGATTGGAAGGGAGCCAGCCGGTGGATCTACAGAAGCATCCTTCTGGGATCGTGCCCACCCTTCAGTGAGTATCCGTTGTTTTTGTTCTTTCAACTAATTACATGGTTCTCTTTTCCGATTTGTTTCAATTGCAAGCTTTGGATGGCTGGATTTTAAGTTTTGAGTTGTGGGGTTTGTCCCCTTTATATTTGTGTACATAATAATTTTCCCTCTATTTACATGGTGTGATTTAAAAATCAAGCTGTTTGTACTGCCAGAAATATTGTGTCCACAGTCAATTTGGACTGTAAGTTGGACCTCAAAACAATTGCACTACAAGCTCGTAATGCTGAGTACAATCCCAAGGCAAGTCTCTTTTACCTGTAGTGAGTTTCACTCTCTTTTGTTATCTGCTCAATTGTGCATGTATACATGTTTCTTTTTCTGATTTTGCTGTTTGGTGGTGATTGTGTATCACCTATTCTGCTTTCTGAATTTTGTTGTTCTTATCTGGATCAGAAAAGTATGGTTAATCTAAGATTGCTATTTTATATATCCCAAGTGATATCTTCTACGTGTTACTACTGTTATTCAGAATTATAAACTAGCATATCTGCTATATATGCTAGTTTTAGTGGGTTGGTTGTATACTGTACTGATATTTGTGATGTGTTTGCTTGCAGCGTTTTGCCGCTGTTATTATGAGGATAAGAGAGCCCAAAACAACTGCACTTATTTTTGCTTCTGGCAAGATGGTATACATCTTTTCTTCCCTGCCGTTTCTATCTTGTAGATTATAGTAGTGCATTGTGCTGTATTTAGCACTGTCCTCAAATTAGTTCAATGTACAAACTGGTCTTGGTTAGAAAATTAAGAAATTCAGGCTTGTCTTTACCTGAAGTATATCACTGAAAATGAGGTTGCAAACGTAGTTGCCATTTGTCAGAATTGCATGAATTAATTGGTTCTGTATAGCATGATGAGAGAAAAAGAGAGATCACGCATGGAGCAACCTCAATGGCCCAACTGTTAATTTATGCAAAATGGAAATGAAGAATGTATGTTCTGTTTCTAAACTTATTTTTACAGTTTTATTTTTTCTCTTATTTTAATAATTAGCATTAATCTTGCAATTTACAATTACATTTCAGTAATGCATTATCGTAGGCCATTTGATTTGTAATTTTCTTTTCTGCATTTTGTCATAGCTCTAATTTTTATTACAAAACCAAATTAATCTGGTACCCTTCTTGTAAAGGGATTCTCTTTCTTATGGACTTTGATTTATTCTTTTATGATGACCATTGACTAGGTTTGTACTGGAGCTAAGAGTGAACAGCAGTCTAAATTGGCTGCCAGGAAGGTATTTTCCTGTTCTTTGTTTTTTTTTTTCTCTATCATCCTGTGGGAATTGATGATTTTTTTTTTTCTCAATTTGAAGCCCTGGAGAACTGATCCATTTTGTTGTTTTTGAAACTATTCTTCCTGTTTTGAGTAGAGTGAGGAGAGTGGATTTTTTTAATTCTTTGCATGTGTTTAATATTGATCTTCAGGTTATGCTCTCTTCAGTTAGGATTGTGAAGTTCATTCCGAAAAATTTACATATTTTCTGATGTTTCTATTTTCCCCATTTCAGTATGCCCGTATTATCCAAAAGCTTGGTTTCCCAGCCAAATTTAAGGTATTGCTTTTGCTCTTCCTTATAATTTTTTCTGAAATTGTTTTATCCATTATTGTTCTTTTCTCACTTAACTATGTAGTGCTTGATTACTAGTTGATTCCTTTGGTATTGTGCTTTAGGATTTCAAAATTCAGAACATTGTTGGTTCTTGTGATGTCAAGTTCCCCATACGGCTGGAGGGTCTTGCATATTCTCATGGCGCTTTCTCAAGTGTAAGTTTTTTAACTTTTGGTAAAACAATCAACGAACTTGGATTGGATCTTTGATATTGACTTTTAAAATAACACTATTTATTTTCACAATCAATTTTTGGCTATCTTGATTTTTAGCAGTCTCCAACAATTTTAAGGGCTTCTTTTTGAAGTATATACTTGATGTGAAAATAACCTATGGAAAAACTGTATTTTGTTTAAAGCACTACGTTACACCGCATAAAGGATGGAAAGGCTTTTTGAGTTCGAAAAATTTAAATAGAGTGAAATGGTTAAACTGGACTAATATTATCATAAACCACTATGCTGGTGTGATAAAGTAACTTCAGGAAGTATAAATTGTGGAAAGGGGCATCTTCTGTTATGCATGTGCTTAATCTAAAGTTTTGAAGTAGAGGAGAATGATGGATATTTGCTGATACTTTTCTTTTTTGTGGTGGTAGTATGAACCAGAGCTGTTTCCAGGTCTAATCTACCGTATGAAGCAACCTAAAATAGTCTTGCTTATATTTGTCTCTGGAAAAATTGTTCTAACAGGAGCTAAGGTGATATTTTTTGCTTTATAATTTCCCCTTATAATTTCCTCCCCCCTTTTTTTGTACTGGATTTTACCTGTTTTCATTTCCATTTTTAGGTGAGAGATGAGACGTACACTGCCTTTGAGAACATATATCCTGTACTTACTGAATTCAGGAAAAACCAACAATGGTACGAATTTGTCTTCATATATTTAACTTTTTCAATACATACAGATGTAATTTCAACGATTTCTATAATCGTGGCTACCTTTTGTTTAGCCATCAGAATTATGAATGCATTAGATTTAGATTTCGTAAGGTTTTATTTTTTGTGCGAGTGTTGATGTAGCTACACTTGATGCATTCGTAAAATGAATTGGTTTTTTGCTACTTTGATCACTATTTCTGGCTATAAAACTATGATTCAATATTTGACTTGGTTATGGCAGATTTGTCAAGAAAGAGCAGGAGCAGCGGGTCTTGCAGAGAAGTTCGTGGAACTGTAAATACTAAGACAAAGGAGACGATATCTAGATTGATATAAATTAAAGACAGCCGTTTGTGTTGCCTTGTATCTGTTTTTGATGGATCTTCTTGATGTAGTAAAGTGCCAGAGATTGTTCTATTGATTTGACATTTAAAAAAAAAAGATGATTGAGTCAGAAATGAGAAAAAAAATTGGAGAGCTAAATGCAGAAGTAGTAGCACATTTAGTTCTGACATTTCAATCTGTTTTGGGAACTGTTACTAATATCCTTAGTGTGGTCTGACTAGTGAGCATTGGACATCTTGATCAACAAATAGAATATTTTAATGATGGAACTACTTGAATTGAGTATTTTGGACATGGATTTGGTTCCAAAATTTGTTGTTCTGAAGAGAATAAAGGGGACTAAGTTGTTCAGATCAATGGCTAATATAATTATAATACCATTGTAGCATTTATTATAAAGTGCATTATTCACTTCATAGATCTAGTTCCGAATTATTTCAGCATCGCAGTACATCATATATAAACTGTGTAGTGTAACTACAGAAGTTTCCTTTTGTGATTTAATTGTAACATTAGTCCTTATGTTGATTTACATTTAAAAGTTTTAAAATTGAGATTTTCAATTTACACTTGATAATGAAGGGAAACACAGTCTAAGATATAAAAAGTATGGGGCCAATACCTATAGGTATTTTTACAAAAGTGATGCAATAAATATTTTAGAAATTACACAATTAGTTAAGTTGTAATTCTAAATACAAATTTAAAATGAAGAAATAATGTTTGTGTATGATTTTAGTTTCATATCATATTTTTCTTTTCTCATACGAACTCATGTTTCTTAAGTAGTGTTATCAAGTACAGATTCTCAGTTTTTTTTATAACTTTTTGAGTTTCTTTTTCTGAATTTATATTGAAGTTTTGTGTAGAAAGTATTTTTATTTGAAGTTGTATTATTAAAGACGACTTCTTACTTTGAATCAAAGTCATTAAATTTACTTAAATAAGAGTATTAGAATCATTTGATAGAAGAGTATTAGAATTATTTTGAGAATAATTTCTTGAATAAGTGTTTTGATAGAAGTGTATTAGAATTATTTTAAGGATAGTTTCTTGAATAAGTGTGGAAGGTATATCTCATCTCCTCATTTCAATGACTCGTCACTAAAAAAAATAAAAAAAAAATTGAAAAAAATGATGGACTAAATCAACAAATAATAAGAAAGAAATAAGTATAAATGTCTAATATACAAGATAGACCGCCTGTCATTTTGAAGATGTATGCACTTAAGGTGTTTATGGATTTATTTCCCCTTGTTTCTTTGTTTTTTTTATGGTTTTAAATCTCTTTTTCCACATTTTACTTATCTATACCTTAGTCTTATTTATTGTATGTTATTCCATTATTGTAAATATTATGATCGTACTAAGCATGTTATTATATTTTCTTGCATAAATATTAATGTTCATAGAAACCTAACACACTTTGAGAATTAAAGTGTTATTTTGAAAAAAATTTATCATTCTTAATTCACTCTATGATTTAAATTACCTTCATGTTTATTAAGATATAAAGTTCTCGGTTCACATTTTTCTTTTTATTTCTTGATGAAGGCTGAACTTTATAGCTCCTATATGATTCTATAATGTATGTTAATATGCTATGTTTTGTCCATGAGTGTTAAAGGACAAGTGTGATTTTAATTATCCAAGTGCAATAGCACTAGAAAAATAATAACCAAGTCCAATTTTACTTCAGATAATCCATCTCTTAATTTGAAAAATAAGGTGATTAACGGGAGCAAGTAGGTTTGTGTCCAACACTGCAATCATAACTGGCATCCCTCCTTAAAAAATACACAACGGATTTAATTAAATCTCCTCTTCCTTGATATATATAATTTATTCCTTACATCAATACAAAAATGGGCGTGTGCAATGAAATACAAGAAAAGTTCAATATATATATATATTATATTTTAATTGACAGATCTTTGAGCTGCTGAGGATCCACCTCTGAAGGTGATCTGGTTAGGGCACACTGTGCAGTGGTTGTTTTTGGAAAAGCAATGACATCTCTGATGGAATTAGCACCCGCCAACATCATAACCAATCTGTCCAATCCATAGGCTATGCCTCCTACACAACAATTATTAATCAAATTTACAATTATTGATTGTATGGAAGAAGCAGTAAGTGCTCCTGACCCAATTGCTTCACATATGCATTCAAAAAACCACAATGATCAAATTTTAACCACATAACCATCACATGTGTAAACCTGTAATCATGCAAGCGGAACCCCCTTTTTTTCCAAATAGCTTGGTTGCAATACAAACAAAATCATGTTTGGGGTCACAGAATAAATTGAGGGAAGTGAAAAAGAAAATAAGAGATTCTACTTCGCAATCTAAACAGTTTCTCACAGGAAAAAAGGAGGATTGAGCTATAAACTGTTTTAGAACCGCATACCATGTGGTGGAGCCCCCATGTCAAGTGCTTCAAGAAGATAACCAAACTTTGCTTCAGCCTGAAAGAAATTGCAATGCACAATTCATGTTGAGAATGATAAAATGTCTTCTACGGCATATATAAGCGTTCAGCCGCTATTTCCAGAATGAAAGAACTGATAAATATCAAATGTGTCACAGTTCATCCAAGAAGCGAAGTCAAAATTGCATTTTGACAATAGCTGCAACTTGTCACAAAATAAAATGAAAGTTCTTATTTCATATTAACGGTCCACTAACCTGCTCCATTGAGATGCCAACAATCTCCAAAACCTTTTGTTGTATATCACGTTTATAAATTCTTAGACTTCCCCCTCCAATCTGACCAAAAATAGACACAAACTAATAAAGATTTCATGGGTCAAATCATCACCAAAGTATAGAAATGAATCTCAGTTACCTCCACCCCATTGTAAACCATGTCATAAGCCAAAGCACGAGCAGATGCAAGGTCATTCATGTCTTCAGGATTCGGTGCAGTGAAAGGATGGTGAAGAGCCTGCATTAAATCATAATTAAGACTAATAACAGAAAACAGAAATGATGTACTGTACCCCGAACACTTTACTAGGACATATCAAATTTCCCCAATATCAGAATATCAAGCACCAATAGTATTTCAAAAACCTTCCAAACAGAAGAATTGAATAATATTCAGGGCTTGATGAGAAGAAAACTTCCAATTCACACATTGACATAATTTCAAACAGAGGATCAGTAAGAATTATACTGACAAAGAACAATCATCCAATTTCAGAAATAGACATTAATTATATTTGAAAATACACTATCAGTTGCTATTAAAAGAACATACCTCAAGCCTCTGCTCTGGTTCATTCCACTCAAACATTGGAAAATCAGTTATCCACAAAATTGAATGCTTGCCCTAAAAACTCAAACAAAATAACAAAATAATATTAGAAAAAGAAATAGCTGAGAAAGATTTCTTTTTTTCTCTAAAAAAAACCACTAACTTACATGGTCAATCAAACCTAGGTCATGGGCTACATAAACTCTTAGACGGTCTAAAGTTTTATTTACAGAGGCATGATGACCCACTGCAAATAGAATGAGGTCACTTGGTCCTGCAGAGCATCGCCTTAATAAATTCTCTCTAGTTGTAGGATCCATACTTGATACTAAAGCAGAAATTCCCTCCATGTTCCCTAAAATCAAAGGTTTACAACACAAAAATGGAATATAATAAATATCTCTCAAAAACATAAAAATAAATCATTAATAGCAAATTTATCCTTTACCATCATCTAAGACCTTGAGAAAGGGTAAACCCTTTGCACCAGATTTGAGTGCTTTATTGTAAATATCACCCTTCTTAAGAGCTGAATTTGAGTATTTTTTTGTACCAGAAGGTACACATAAAACTTTGATAACTCCCCCACTTTCTAAGGAATCAGAAAAAACCTTGAAGGAAGAACCTGAGAAAATGTCAGATACCTGCAGGACCGCAAAAATTATAGTACACAAAGATTCCTTAAGAAGCAAATATAGGTATCTGGTGCAATACAAGACAACAGAAAGATACAACAATTATCAAAACAAAGACACTACAGACACAAAAGATAGGATTGTCAACAAACAACTACCATACACAAGAAACTACAGAAGTGCTATGGAGGAGGTGAAAGAAAGATCATTACATCTTTTAACTCAAGATCATATCTGATATCTGGCCGATCTGAACCATATCTATTCATTGCTTCAACATATGTAAGCCTGGGAAAAGGATTTGGTAACTCAACCCCCTTAATTTCAAAGAAAACCTGCAACAAATGTTCCCTATTTACACTTCCAAGTTTCAAAATAATGAATAAAATGCATTGTATAAGCCACTGTTAGAGAGGTCCCATTACAAATAGTATAACCTAACCTTTCTTATCAATTCTTCATTAAGCGTCAACATATCCTCGAAAGGAGTAAAGGCCATTTCCATATCTAGCTGGGTGAACTCAGGTTGTCTATCAGCTCTTAAATCTTCATCACGAAAACATCTGCAAAACATAAATTGCGTTTTATCCAAACAGAAAAGTCACTTGCATGATAGTTGCTTCAATTTTACATCTGGTATGGCTTACAGAAACAAGCATTGTATATTCTTAGTTTATGATAGTCACTTAAACAAATGCTTATTTTTATAGTGAAAAAAGAACTACATGTGGAACAATAACATATTCTCATAAAAGTAGCCAAACACAAGAAAAAAAAAAATATTACCTTGCAACCTGATAATATTTATCAAAACCAGCTACCATTAGCATTTGCTTAAATAGCTGAGGACTTTGTGGCAGGGCATAGAATGTTCCTGGCTTCATAATTCATGTGATAGTGAATCAACAAAACATTATCAAGTGGCTCAATGGTTTGAAATATATTGAATAAATTTCATGATCATAATCTTGAGCAACAAAAACTGAAACTGATAATATCATGCATGAGTTGGAAAGATATAAATACCTGGATTCTTGATGGAACTAAATAATCCCGGGCACCTTCTGGAGTGGATCTTGACAGTATTGGAGTTTCAATCTATCTTGTGACCAAAAAAGGTAAGACCAACAACACAGGATATCAAACACCAAACCCCAAAGGACAGTGGATGGCGAGAAATACAATTACACAATGAAGAGAGAAAATAACTTAAGCGATGAACACATAGGATAGTACCTCCACAAAACCATGAACATCTTCTAAATATCTTCGAATGAGTTTAACCACTTTATGCCGCAGCAATATGTTGAAACTCATTTGTTGCCGCCTCAGGTCAAGACATCGGTACCTGCACAAAGATTTATAAGCAATAGATCTCCCATACATGAACTATGAATAGGTATGATGAAAGAAACTTCGATAGGTCAACCACAAAATTCTCTCATTTCTACAAAAGCTAAAGATAAATCAAATATTTGATAACTAAGTAAATGACTTTCTAGCATGCAAATATAGATCATAAAACTAATAGCAACATTCTTGAAGACCTAAAATTCCATAAAAGTAAATGCTCCAACCTTGTGACTCTAGAAAATTAAAGAATAAAAGTAAAATAGTAAGATTTTGATATAATCATTACCAAACTCAACAAGAAACCAACCAGCGTAAATAAATACAAATAAGCAATTGTGAGTATCATGTAACCTGACAGCTAGTACCTCAAACGGATTTCTTCTTTAACAGTGTCTTTTGCATCATCTGCCGTAGTAACCAAGAATGGTAACTTTGAATTTACAGAATTTAGCACTTGAACTCTACTTGCAGCAACCTGATGACATATATAAAAAAAAACTGATTGATAGAACATTCCAAACAAAAGAAAAAACAGATCTTCAGAGTCCAGAAACCAATCACTTGAGTACAAAGCACTCATTCACAGAATAGCAAGCAAGGAACATGGAGAAGTGTTGGAGAAAATAAATAAGTTAATAAATAAAGGGCTTTCATATATAAAATAAAACCTTCAGGAAACAAATTGTTGTCGATTCAATACCAAAATGCAATTACCCTTATTAGTTATATATACCTCGATGGAACCTGTTATCATCTTCTTGTTGATTGACTCGTTTGGCCTAGACCTGACAACACCTTCAATGGCAACCACATACTCAAGCCTCAGGTCATTGATAGCAGAATGGGCATCCGGAAATTCATCTGGAAGGGTTGTAACCTAAAATTCAATCTTATTTAGAATAAACACCAAGTACATTTACAAACAACAGTAAAGTAGTAAATGCATAACAGAAAATCACAAAATTAGCATAGGTAATACAAAAACTCTTTTCCAAATGAATGAGGCTAAGTAAACATTCATGTGCCAATAAAACTGAGAAAAAACTTGATTAAGAAAAACACAACTACTTGCAACAGGAAAGTACCTGAACAATTCCAGTGTGATCTCTGAGATTAAGAAATGTGAGGCCACCATGGACCCTGTGAAGGGCAACCCACCCACAAAGCTGGACCCTTTTTCCCACATCGTTTGAAGACAATTCACCACAAAATGCCGTCCTGTTGATCCACTCAAGGGATTCAGTGAGGGCCAAAGGTGGTTTAGCATTGGAAGTGAGTATTTCAGAAGCAGAAGGAAGTGGTTGTGTTGAAGGGGTTGTGGAGGCAGAAACGGAAAACACTGTTCTGGTTCTGGAAAGTGGCAATGGAACTGTTTTGGAAACTCTGCATAGAAACACCAAAGATGGTCTGGCGCGGGAGGTCATCATCAAAGGCAGAGCTTTAAGGAACAGAGACATGGTTGTTGTTTTTGTGTTTAGAAAATATAAATTAGATAATTAATACCCAGTAACGAATTATCCTTAAGAACCCCTTGAATGTTCAGAATTCAAACAAAAGATTCGGGCTTTGTAGAGGAAACGGATTGGAAAAACAAAATTCAAAATTTGTGAATTCGTAAAAGAAAAAAAAAATCTAAATTTTGAGGTAAGAGGAATAATTGGTACAACAGAAAATAATGGGTGTAGACTGTGAATGGAGGAAAAAGAATAACTACCGTGTATCCATTACCAGAAGATGAGGAAAAAAAAAAGAAAAATGGAAGAAAGATGAAGTACGGTAGAACAAAACTAGAGCAAGAAGTAGCAAGATGCCATGAGGATGGAGATAACAGACGATAGATTCTTCCACGGCAATTGCTTCCTGCACCCCCATTTTTTAATCTGCACTCCCGTTAGCTTAGAAAATAACAAAAATGCCCTTCAAAATTTGTAGTAAAAATTTAGGTTTTTCTTCTCCTCCTTCTCCGTAAGTTTCTACACATCGGTTTCCTTGTTGTACATATGCTTGGTTCAATTGCAATACATTGATATTGTTTTGTAAACTAGCAATAATATTTTTTTTGTTTCTTTCAACTTTTCCATGGTATTCGCTTCTTCTTTTATACTTTCCATGTTCTGAACAATAGTCTCCGCTTCCAATAGTTTTTCATGGAGAGGAAACACTCGGGAATCCGTCTTCGGAAAGTAAAACATTATATCTTTCGAAATGATATTCCATAAGAGAAAATTTGAATCCCTTTGTAGCACTTTTGAATCATATATAAAATTCTGATGGTTTAGCCTATGGGTAGCCATCTCATCTCTTTGCATCGCACTCTCGAATCATATATCAAATTGAGTATTGATACTTTCACAACTACTTAAGCATATAACTAATTAATAATGATGACGTGAAAAAAAATGATTTTTTTAGTTGGTTTATGAGTTTAAGAGAGATGAAAACTTAGTAATTAAAATTAACATGTAATATGATTTTTATTTTCTGCTTTTTTTTAGACATACAATATGATAATTAAATACTATATATATATATATATATATATATATAAATTTTGAAAAAATACATAAAAATATAAAGATATTTTTTATATTAAATATATATTGTCTGAATATTTACTTTAATAATAATAATAATAATAATAATAATAATTCTATTTTTTAAAATTAAACTATTTAATAATATGACTATTTCAATTTTATTAATAATAATATTAAACCATTTAATTAATATTTATTTATAAAAAATACATCAACAATTTTATTTTATTTTATTATTAATTATTTGGATATTTTTTACAAATTAAAAATATAAACTTTAATTCAAATAACAATTTTATAATTTTTTCCAATTTAAATTTATTATAAAAATAAAAATAAAATAATTTATTATTTTTTAGCTTAATTTTAAATTGATTAATCATTACAAAAACTTTCATAATTATTATAAAATTTTACAATTTCACCTATTTCATCAATCATTTTCAAAATTTAAAATTCTTTATCGAACTTTAACATATTCTTACTATCTTTTTTTTAAATTTATATATTTATATATTTATCATTTGTCACATATACAATCTTTTATAGCTCATAATTGTAAAATGGGTATTTTTAACATGTAGTTGTCAAAGTATTTTTTTCTATCAAATTTATAACTTTAAGTTGTGAATAATTTTTTACTTTTTTTAAGTCTTATTGTAACTTAATTTTTAAGCGCCAAATAATAGTTTTTCCTTAACATTTATCTATCTTAAAAATAAAAATAATCAAAAGCATCATATTTTACTTGTTCCATCTATTAAGTTTTCTGCATAGTTTTCTTTTTTCTTATTTTAAATTTATATTTTTATATTGTTGTATGTCACACCTAATAACGTATCATATATATTTGATAAAGTGTATTTAAATTTCATTTCAAGTTTCATGATTAGTGATTCAAGATATACAATTTAAATTTCATAAAAGCTTTCCGCAAAAGGGCTTTCAATCCCTTGTAAATCTATTAAAATCTCTTAAGTAGTGAATGTCAAATCTTAAATATTAATAAGTAAGAATTCAAATTGACAACCATTTTTTGTTAATCACTTGGTAATGTGTTATCTTGTGTATCTCATCATGCCAAAAACATTTTGTATACAGAATCATAACTTAAGACAAATTTCTTATTGAATTTCTCTTATATAAACATATATATATATATATATATATATATATATATATATATATATATATATATATATAT
>Ga0209489_106097_pt1 | contig 19859 bp, 5 predicted proteins | sample SiratrowhiteBW_FD_187527 | JGI IMG/M metagenome (GOLD analysis project Ga0209489, IMG submission 187527) | Root nodule microbial communities of legume samples collected from California, USA - Siratro white BW (SPAdes) (version 2) | ecosystem: Host-associated > Plants > Roots > Nodule | place: USA...
AAAAAAAAAAAAAAAAAGAAAAAAAAAAAAAAAAAAAAAAAAGAAAAAAAAAAAAAAACAAAAAAAAAAAAAAAAAAAAAGAAAAAAGAAAAAAAAGACAATCAACATGTATAAGCTGATCAACAATCAACCGTAAATCAGTTGTCTTAGGAGAGTTTTATTATGGATTACTGAAAAATATATTATGGTTAGATTTTCTATTTTACAATGTTAAAAACATAAATAATATTGTTCATGACCTGGTTTATAAAGTACATTTCTTTTTTTTTACTTTTTCTCATAATTATTTTATCTTATTCAATGAATTATTGGTTTAAATGTGACACTTAAATTTATATTTTAAATTGAATGATAGGTAGAATTTATACAAGAATTAGTAAAAAAGCAATATATGTATGTGTGTTCCTTAATATATTCAGAGATTTGCTGAAAAGAAAAAGGAAAGTAGACAATCTTGGTAATAGTTTACATAAATTTATCATATCCATAACTAGTTACATACAGATAAATTTTAAGTAATTATTTACGAATAATATGGATGAAAACATATAATTAAAAAGAAAAAAGTGTCTAAGTTTCTCAATTAAAACTAATTATCTACAAAATTAATTATTTACTTCATAACTAAGGTTGTGAGTAATATTTGTATGATAAGCCCATATTTAGTTTCGAAATAATAATGGCTAGATTCATTCAAGTTTTCCCTTTTGATTTAAAATAGTTTATACATTTTTTAAAATTTACACCTAAATAATTTACTATAAAAAAACTCATTTGCTAGTAACATGAGATGACAATATTATAAGAACAAGAGAGAACTGGTGACATAAGCTTTACTACTCTAAAATACATAATATTTTTTGGAAGTTTTCTTAATATTTGGTAGTCTTAAAGAAAAATAATTTTTATTAATTTTATAAGAAAATATAAAAAAAAATCACAGAAAATATAAATATTTATAATAGTATCTATTTTATATAATATTTTATGTTTATATAAAAATAAAAAAATATTTTGTTATTCATGTAATTGTATTAATTTGGACTGAATTTCAGACCAATTTATATAATAAAATTATATAATTTCAACAATTAATTGTATTATATAATAAATAATGTGAAATGCTTTTTCGGAATAATTTCTTAATTTTGTATCAACAAATATTAACTTCCAATTCTTTCATGGTTTATTTTTTCATATAATATTGTAGTTTAAAATGAAAATTCAGAAGTCTTCGAAGTCAATTGATTGAAATTGTATAAAAAAATGGTTCCTATCTATGATTGATTTACTGGATAACAACCTCCTATAAATATAAACTAATATTCACTCTGGCTATGTCATGAGAATGAGAATGAGAATGAAGAGTTTGAAAGTGATGATGTTTGTGATGTTTGTGGTGTGTGTGGTGTTGAAGGTTGGTTATGGAGAACACCAAACCACATGCCTTCCAAAGGAGAGGGAAGCACTCCTCCAATTCAAGGCTGCCATTGTCGATCGTTACGGCATGCTCTCCTCTTGGTCCACTCCTCACTGTTGCCAATGGCAGGGGATTCACTGCAGCAACCTCACCGCCCATATTCTAGGCCTCCACCTTCCTAGAGTGTATGCAGAATATGATCAGTTCTCTCGTCGTTGTATCAGCGGAGAGATCCACCAATCGTTGATGGAGTTACAACAATTGGAGTATCTCAACCTCAGTTCCAATTCCTTTGGGTATAAAAGGATCCCAGACTTTCTTGGTTCTCTCACAAACTTGAGATACCTTGATCTCTCTTCATGTGATTTTACCGGAGAAATTTCAAGTCAGTTAGGCTCTCTTTCTCATTTGAAATACTTAAATCTTGCTGGGAATTTTCTATACGGTTCAATCCCTCCTCAACTTGGAAATCTTTTCCGGTTGCAGCATCTTGATCTCAGAGGCAATAATTTGGAAGGAAATATACCTTCCCAACTTGGAAACCTCTCCCAGTTACAGCATCTTGATCTCAGAGCCAATTATTTGGAAGGAAATATACCTTCCCAACTTGGAAACCTCTCCCAGTTGCAGGAACTCTATCTTGGAGGATATGATGGTCCTCTCAAAATTGAGGATGGAGGTCAGTGGCTCTCAAATCTCATTTCTTTAACCCATCTTTCCTTGGATTCTGTACTTAATCGTTCTCACAGTTGGTTGCAAGGGATTGCCAAGCTGCCAAAACTAAGAGAACTCATTTTAATTAATTGTGGCCTTTCCGATCATTTTCTCCTTTCATCGAGGCCATTTGAATTCAATTTTTCTACTTCCCTCTCCCTCCTTGATCTTTCCTGCAACACCTTCACGTCTCCAATGATATTTGAATGGGTCTCAAACTTCACTACCAACCTTGTTGAGCTAAACCTTGGTGGTAACCTCTTGGAGGGTTCCACATCAAATCATTTTGGCTTGGCCATGAATTTGCTTCAGCACCTTTACCTCTACCATAATGTGTTGAAGGGTGAGGATTTGAAATCATTCATGAATATATGCACCCTACGTTCTTTAGACATGTCTGTAAACAATATGACCGAAGACCTTCCGTCAATTCTTCGTAGTTTGTCTAATGGCTGTGTTAGATACTCATTGCAAGAGTTGAGTTTGGCATCCAATCAAATCACAGGCTCCATAGCTGACCTTTCAGTACTCTCATCTTTGAAAACATTGGATCTTTCTACAAATCAATTGAGTGGGAAGATACCTGAAGGTACCAAATTGCCATCTCAGTTGGAGCATTTGTCAATTAGTTATAACTCTTTAGAAGGTGGTGTTCCAAAATCATTTGGGAGCACATGTACTTTGCAGTCTTTGGATTTGTCTTCCAATAAGTTGAGTGAAGATTTGATACTCATATTTAATCATTTGTCTGGATGTTCCAGAAACTCATTGCGAGAACTATCTCTCGGTCTAAATAAATTCAATGGCACGTTGCCTGATTTCTCAATGTTCTCCAAGTTGGAAATGCTGGATCTATCGGGGAATCGATTAAGGGATGGAGTTCCAAAATCACTTCACAATGGTACTGTTTTTCGTTTCTTGGACCTGTCCAATAACAGTTTGAGTGAAAAGCTTCCAACAATAATCCATCACTTATTCAGATATGCTAGATACTCATTGCAACACTTAGATCTCAGCATGAATCAAATTATCGGCACTTTGCCCAATATTCTGTCAATGTTCCCATCACTAAAAGCATTATACCTTGATAGAAACAAGTTAAATGGGACGATTTCTAAAGATTTTCGATTTCCGACTGAACTTGAGGGGTTAGATTTGAGTTCGAACTCTTTGAAAGGTGTGATAAGAGACTCTCACTTTTATAATATGTCAAAGTTAACGATATTGCGGTTATCCGATAACTCGTTTGTTGTACAAATTAGTCAAAATTGGGCCCCATCTTTTCAACTGGTTAGTATTGATTTGAGATCTTGCATGCTAGGTCCATTATTTCCCAAATGGCTAGAGAAACAAAATGAATTTCACCGCCTTGACATTTCAAATAATGAAATATCAGACACTGTTCCAAAATGGTTTTGGGCTAAATTTGAATTGCGAGCCTGGATCAGGATCGATATTTCATGTAATAATCTACAAGGCATGATTCCAGATTTGTCATTAGAGAGTCATCTCTATTCCCTTAATCTTGGAACAAATCAATTTGAAGGTCATATTCCATCATTTTTACGAAGTTCAATGTTTCTTGATCTGTCTACCAATAAATTCACAGATTCTTTCTTGTTTTTATGTTCTAGTGGTGTAGTTGAAACTTTATACCAATTAGACCTTTCAAATAATAAGTTTACTGGACAAATTCCAGATTGTTGGACCCATTTCAAATCATTGACTTATCTAAACATGAGTCAGAACAATTTTTCTGGAAAAATTCCCAATTCAATGGGATCACTCCTTAAACTTCAAGTATTATTATTGAGAAACAACAACTTAACAGGTGAACTCTCTTCTTCCTTGAGAAATTGCACAAAGTTAGTGATGCTAGATATGGCAAAAAATAGATTATCAGGATCTATTCCAGATTGGATTGGGAGCAAATTGTTAGAGTTACAGATTTTAAGTTTGGGAAATAATTACTTCTATGGTAGTTTACCATTGCAAATTTGTTATCTAAAAAACATTCAGCTCTTGGATCTCTCATTAAACAACCTGTCTGGAAAAATTCCTAAATGCATAAAAAACTTCTTCTCAATGAGTCAAGCAATTTCTTTGAGAGATGATCAAGTTCATTTGTATTTTGTCAACACAAGTTATGCCAAAGGTAGCCATGTCTACAATTTGAATGCATTGTTAATGTGGAAAGGATCGGAGAAAATGTTCACAAATGATGGATTATCACTTTTAAAAAGCATTGATCTCTCAAGCAATCAATTCTCAGGAGAAATTCCAAAAGAAATAGAGGATTTATTTGGATTGATTTCATTGAATTTATCAAGAAATTACTTGACGGGAAAAATTCCTTCAAATATTGGGGAGTTAACATCACTTGAATCTCTTGATATGTCAAGAAACCAACTTGTTGGTTCAATTCCTTTGAGTCTTGCTCAAATTGATCGACTTGCTGTATTAGATTTGTCTCACAATTATTTATCAGGAAAAATTCCAACTAGCACACAATTACAGAGTTTTGATACATCAAAATATGAAGGTAATGTTGATCTATGTGGACCGCCACTAAAGAAATGTATTGATAGCTTGCCAAGACAAGAAGCAATTGTTAAAATTCACGAGGATGACAATTTGATTTTCAGTTGTGGATTTTACATAAGTATGACAATTGGATTTGTTATGAGCTTTTGGGGAGTGTTTGGCTCAATCTTAATAATACGTTCTTGGCGTCATACATATTTCAAGTTTTTAAGTAATTTGGCAGACACTCTTTATATCATGGCAGCAACAAAAGTTTTCAAGTGATGGCAGATAATTTGTCAGGTAACATTATTTTTATCTTATGTTACAAACCTAATTTTTCCTTATTTCTTTATTATAATAATAATAATAAATAATTTTCACATACTTCAATTTTTCTTTTTCAAATATTATTGAACACATGTCTTAGAATAGAAATTAATTTTTCAGGTAATATTATGATTAATATTGGTAAATGTTATTTGTTTTTAACTTTTTTAATATATAAATATTTGTCAATCATATTATCTTCATAAAATAGAATCTAAAAAATCACAAAAGTAACTAAAAGATTTTAGATTTAAACATATTTTTCTCTTCACTTATATTCATCCTTATTTGTTTACTTATTCTTTGTTTTCTTTTTTTCCTTTTTGGTTGTATTTCATGAAGGCTGTTAGTAACTGCTAATTTGACAAATCGCCATTTAATAGAAAAGATATGACAAAAAGCAAATTTTATGAACATAAAAGACAAAATTTCAAACATATTGAGGGAAAAAATCTGTAATTATTTCAGAAACAACTTAACAGAACAAAAGAAAAATACAAAAAGATCAGGAAACCAAAAGTAATGTTTTAATTACAAATCAAATATAAAAATCAGAACGTATTTCATATATAAAAGAGCACATTTAAAGCCAAAATTAGTATATACATAAATGATTTTAAATGCAAATATTTTTGTATATGATATATCATAATTATCGTTATGGATTATCAATATATTATTTAGTTAAAATAATTTAATAATGGAAAATTTTTTTTTTGTTAAACAAAAAGGAACTTATTGAAAGATTTAAGATTCAATTGTAAATTTATCAATATATTTAGTTAAGATGCCAATATAAGAATATTGCTTAAAGATAACAATTAATTCTTATGGATACAGTAAATAGTTAATAATCTCAGTATAAAACATCTTTTCAGTCTATTTATTTTTTTATCCTCTCTGTTTCGGTACTGTCTCAAAATTGTTTTGTATCATTTCCATACTAAGTTGTTTTCTCCTTTATATGTTTAAACATTGCAATCTGCGCTAGATATAATTATTTTTATAAATGATATTTTTATAGTAAATGAGTTGTAATTAAAGGAAAAATCCTCGATCTAAATCATGATATTTTCTAATCTCAATTTTTGTTCTATAAATAATATTTTTTTTTATTTTGATAATCATATAAGATAATTATTTTTTGACAAATGATTTTTCTAAAAGTATATAATACATTGAAATAATTTAACTAGTATTCACTTCAATGATTAAAGTTTTCTACTACTTTGCTTTTAATATTTCAGTTTTCTTTAGAGTTTTTTTTGTCATATTTTTATTATTTTTATTTTTGGCCAAATTAAGGACTTGTTTAATTTATGGCACAGGAATTCTGGATGATAGGTGTGAAGTAGTGTATGTGGGAAAATGGAATTGTTGAAGATTGCAAGAATTGTGAGACTAGCATATGCTCAAAGGACATCAAATTATAAAAGTGCTGAAAGGGTTCTTTAAAAGTTTCTTTCTTGTCTACTTTTATTTTGTAATGGGTTGTTAAACTTCTTTGGACTTGAGGGACCCAATTGTGATTGTGATGTTGTTCATTTTACTTTTTCTATGCACTTTGCGTTTTAGTTTAGCCTTTAAATCTAAATTTCATGTTTCCTGTAATGTTATTAGTCATACAGATTGGTGAATTTCTATGAACTTAGAAATGACATGTTTGGTTATTACTTGTTTAATGACGCCCAATGTCTGGCCCCAGAGCAATCTATGAGCAATGTAATGATATCTAACCATATGATTCTTGAATGCAAGTTTTTCAATTGATTCATATCAACATAATATTAACTAAAATCAACATCATACACGACACATAGTGTCTTAAAATACTTCTTATACATAACTAACTACTACCGAAATCAATTTTTTACAAAATAAGTTTCAAATTAAAAATCTTAGTATTCATCTGCATAATCGTAGTAATCATCTGCATAATCTTAGTAATCATCTATGTATATATTTGTGTACATAATATAATTATCACAACACAACAAAAATGATAAAGATAAACAACCGAAATTAACTTTCAACATAAATAATATAAGTATATGAAACAATTGTATGTATATTTCATTTATAACCATAACTTATAAAATTCATCTATACAATTCAATTTTCCATTTATCTCAAATATATATCCATATTCACTACAAAAACTTATAGATTTATCTATGATTTATTATATAGGAATTTTTATCCGTGGATAAATTTAATATCATTTATTGATTTTACCTATGAATCTATTATATACATATTTTATATATAAATTTTATTTGTAGATTTTATCTATGAATAAAAAAAAATCCGTAAGTAATTACATATTTCTAGGTGAATTTGACATTATCTATGGATTTTACTATCGGATTTGTTATTATGAAAAAATGCATAGGCAATTTACTTATGAATTTAGATCCGTACGTAATTACATACGGATTTGAATCCGTAAATAATCACATATGCATTTTTCTATAGATAATATTAATAATTACTTTTATTAAAATTATTATTTTTACTATTAATACTAATAATAAAATTATTACTATTATTAATTATATTAACATTATTACTATTATTAACAATATTAATAATATTATAATTATTAAATATTAATAATATTATTAAAAGTAATAAAAATGGTATTCTTATTATTATTAACTTATATAATTAATAATATTATTAATATTATATTTAATATTAGTTATTACTATTATTACAATTAATAAATATTATTATTTTAATATTAATATTAATATTGTTAATAAGAGTAATATTTATATTATTTTTAATATTATAATAAATATTATTATTAATATTAATAATATTATTTTAGTATTATTAATACTTTACTTACTTATAATAATAATAATAATAATGAGTATATTATGGCAAAGTTGAGTTTTGTTTTGTTTTGCTTATCTGGTTCTTCATTTTGGTTTCGATCACATTTATATCATATATTACGTTTTAAAGAAATGACACCAAGTAAACAAATGTATCCATCCAATACATAAAATTTCAAAAAAAACCTTCACCCCCACTCTCTCTATGCCTTCTCCCTCACCAAGATGTTCCACTCAAGCTATGCACTCTTTCCATTCAAGTTACAAAAGCATCCCATCACCTCTCTACATCCTAAATAGCTTCTTCACGTTCATGCCCTCCACACAACAATCCTACCTCTAAACCACCATGCAAACAGTTCCCACTCCATGTGATATAACTTAATTCATTTTTGGTTTGTTTTATTATTATTTTATTTTATTGTTTTAAAAAAATAATAAAAAGATTTTTTCCAAATAGACTTTTTTGTGTGTTTTACTTAAAAATAAAAAGATTTTTTTTAAATACAATCCTTTTTGTGTTTTACTTAAAAAAAAAGATTTTTTTTAAATAGAATCTCTTTTGTGTTTTACTTTAAAAAAAGGTTTTTTTTATATATAGAATTTTTTTGTGTTTTACTTAAAAATAAAAATATTATTTTTATATAGAATCCTTTTTGTGTTTTATCTAAAAAAAAGAGAGAGAGAGATTTTTTTTTTGTTTTACTTTTACTTAAGAAATTTTTTTTTCGTTAGAATCTTTTTAATATTTTACTTAAAATAAAATATAGTGTGTTATCAAAATGAATTTCGATTAAATATTCTAAGGACCGTTCGTGTCATATGATAAGCGATATCTAGTACGAAAATTTTCACTTTCATTTTAAATAATATCAAAATTTTCAAAAAAAATACAAAAATATTAAATTTCTAAAAAACATAACATTTTCAAAAGTATAAAATCTTTAAAACTAAAAAAATATCAACAACAAACAACCGATTTTCTACAAAAGAACTATAGAACCTTGATTTTTTATCAGGTATAGAAATATATAAGAACAAAATCAATCTTTCTTGAGTCTTTTAACTTAAAAAATCATTATATTATTCTTATTTGTTTTTATTTCTTTTTTTTTAAATAAACATTTAAAAAAATACACTCATTTTAAAGAAAATCGTATTTAAAGTGTATGGATATAGAATAAATATAAAATTTACAGTGAGAAAGGTAATCGAACGAAAAGTGTTTGTCCAGAGTAAAAAGTTTCACTGTGAACAAGCACCAAAAGAAAAAGGAAGATGCCTTCAAAGCTTTATATATTAAATTGTCCAATAAGTAGTTGTTAGAGATGAAATAAATATTTAATGATGAACAATTACCTGTTGGGAAATATTTAATTTGTATAATAATCGGGAAAAGTTATCATTTCAGTTTGATATATAAAAAGTAAAACACAGGTTTAATCTTTTATTTTCCAAATTGGTCCAAGTTTTGGATCATATGGTTATCTTTGTACAATTGTTTTCAAGGAAATTATAGAAATTATTCTTTAAAATAAATAAAATCTTTAATGCGTAGCTTAATTCATTTATTCTTAAGTTATAAGATTTTTTTAAAACAAGGTTCTGTTTGGAGTCTTTGATGAAAGGGCCGGTTTCCCGAGGGAAGCCAAGTTAGCCAGAACCTGAAGCGGGATCAGAATCATGAAGACCTTCTTCTCCCTGTCCTGCAAAAAGGGTTTCAGAAAAGAGGAAGTAGAGGGAGGGGAGCTGTGTCTGGCCGGCGGAGAGGTAGTCGCGGGAAGCGTCGGAGTTAAGATTGTAGGCCTCGGTGTGGACGACCATGCTGACCGATGTTTCCGGTGCGCAGTTGGCGAAGAAGAGGCTGTACTCGTTGGGGGAGGTGACCGGGTATGAGCGGTTGAAGGAGGCGGTGGGGGGAGGTGAGAGGTCGCGGAATGTGAAGAGGACGAAGATGTAGTGGGAGTCCAGGATGCAGAAGGAAGGGTTCTGTTGGATCTCCATCAGGACTTGGAGGAGAGACTCTTCGCTCACGAGGAAGAATCCCAACCGCGACCATTCCGGCTGCACCGCCGAGGAAACCACGCCGACGGAGACCGAGGATACCGCGATGGACATATGGCCTTTGTGCGTGAAGCGGAATTTCTCAAAGAGGATCATGGGGCGGGTGTCGGAGCTTATGGTGAGGGACTTTATCTCCACCGTGGAGGGGGAGAAGAGGAAGAGGAGGAGGATGATGAGCGAGACTGCCGTTAGCATTTCGGCCATGGCCATTGCTCTGCTTTGGGTTCACAATGTGAGGGAATCCGATCTCAACATATTATCATAGTTATCCCATCTATTGTAAAAATATTAATCACTTGAAGCTAAACAATCAAACTATTAAATACTCGAGGATGAATATTCAAATCTTTTATTTTAGAATTTTATTTAAAATTAACTAGTTAGTATAAAAAAACTAATTTATTAGTTTCTCTTACCTTAAATAACAATCCTCTTGTCAATTTTTTCAATTAAACAATGAAAATAGTTTAATTTTAGGAATTTAAAACAAGTTATCTAAATAAAATCAATTTTTAATATAAGATAAATGAAATTGAAAGAAATACTTTTTTTCAACTATTCTTATAAATATTATTGACAAAAACTTAAGAAAAAAAAGAAAGAAAATAATTTTAAAGCAAATAAAGACTTATTCTGATTGAGATTCTAATCCGTTAAAAATGATTCTAGAACTCTCAATTATTGCGAAACTTGATCAAATTCTAAAATTGGTAGAATATGGAGAGTGGAATTGAGAAAAAAGGGAAAGAGATATGGAGAATGGAGAGCAAAAGAGAAAGCTATGTGTGTGTTTTTTTACAGAAAGAAGATTACAACGTTGTATCCATAGTGTCTTGGAAACAAAATGAATTTTTTCTTTTATTTTTTTACTTATTGTATTATACTCTAGTCTAAGAAACTAATGTACCATATGATCTGGTAAACCAAAAAGATTTAGTCTAGTAAATATTATATCAAAAGTCAAGATCATTTTGATTATTACTTACAAACTCTAGTTATCTAATTTTGGAAGAAAGTAATAAAAAAAGTCAATATTATCTAATTTGCGAAGAGTTAATAGACAAAATCGAAAGTACCAAAAATATTAGATTGTCTTAACATAATTATTTATAATATTTACATAACTAATCAAATAATAATGAGTATTTAAAACTAATCACCATATCTAGGAGACAACTAAATCAATATTAAAAATAACTGGATGATCTTAACATAATTATTTATAATATTTACATAATTAATCAAATAATAATGAGTATCCAAAACTAATCACCATACCTAGTAGACAACTAAATCAATATTAAAAATAACGTGTCATTCTCATGGTCTAACCATTAAAAATAGACAACTAGCTCAAGGGATTTACTATTAACACTATTACTCATTTATTATGTATTAACTACATTCTATAATCACCAACTTAAACATTGTATCTTTGCAATCATATCATTCTTATAATACGAGACCTCCGAAACCAAGATATGTGAAAGCAAATCGAAAATTTTCAAATATTGTAAGATTAATCATGGAAGATCACGTGATATTACATGGTTCATCCCATAAGAATACAAATGAAGGAGTTGGTTGAGCATATGGCGAGGAGTTCTCACCTTTTGCACTGAAAATAATGTATAGTCATTTCGTTTTGGTGTATTTATGTTAAAGAAATAACTTATACATTAAAACATAAAACGCTACTACAATACGAAAAAATAGAGTTAGAAAAGCAATCTCGTATTTGTTGTATAAAATATTGTATTTCTTATTTTGCATCATATTTAAGGTCACAAATAGTTAGAAATGACAACTTACTAAATTATGCCAATTCATTTATTAACTAGTGTCTACAAAGAGGTTACCGAAATGGTCGTCCACAAACCTTCTACGAAAATTCATAAATTTGTCATCCATATAATATTGCATTAAACATTTTAAAATTAATCTCAACCGCGTATAAGGAAAATTTAAAAAACAGCCTAAGAACCGAGGATAGGTGATAGCATCACGCTCTTGTTTTTTTCAGAGACAATAAAATATAAATCTAATTCAACTTTACAAAATTAATTTTAAAATATAAAAATTGAATTTAAAAATTATTATTTAATGATATTTTTAATTGACATAAAATCTTTAAAATAATCTTCATATCAAAATTAAATATATTGAATATAAAAATAGAGGAAAACTTCCTAGATGTAGCAAATCCCCTTAAAATAAATTATAATACCGTGTTAAAGAAAAACGTGTATTGAGATAGAATAAACATAAAATTTATAGTGAGAAAGGTAATGGAACGAAAAGTGTTTGTCCAAATTAAAAAGTTTCACTATGAACAAGCACCAAAAGAAAAAGGAATATGCCTTCAAAACTTTATATATTAAATTGTCCAATAAATAGTTGTTAGAGATAAAATAAATATTTAATGATGCAGTCAAGAACAATGACCTGTAGGGAAATATTTAATTTGTATAATAATACCAATAGTGGCTGGAAAAGTTATAATTTCATTTTGATATATAAAATGTAAAACACTCTTTTATTTTCCAAATTGGTCCAAGTTTTGAATCATATGGTTTATCTTTGTACAATTGTTTTCAAGGAAATTATAGAAATTATTCTTTAAAATAAACAAAATCTTTAATACGTAGCTTAATTCATTTATTTTTACTTATGTATAAGATTGTTTTAAAACAAGGTTCTGTTTGGAGCTTTTCCCTTCTGATTAGGGTTTTGTTTTTGTTTGGGTTTTCCTCTTTTTATTTTCGATGTTTTTTTTATTGGAATTCACTTTTTTATTTTTTTGACCAACATGTATTTCTACGTCTAAAAAGCAATTATTCTCCTATCTAAACTTATGCAACGCGCTGCTCTCAGTGCGCTAATAAAAATATATAATTCATGAAGCACGTGAATAAATAATACATGATAAACATGTAAAGCAAGTAAGACGTAGTACTTTAACTTCAACGATGTTTTATGTTCTACGGAGAAAAAAAATAATAATTAATAAATTAAAATAATTCAACAGACATGTAATAAAAAAATTATAACGAATTAGGTTAATTAACTACGGGGACGAGAGTTCGATTTCCTCGTATGTCAATGTAGATACAAAGTAAATTATATTAAGAATAAAATACTGCATAATAATATGAATTTGAAAAATCTAAAAAAATTTATGCAATAAAAGTTATATTTTTATGAATTTTATAAAAATTCTAAAAAATCACAGAAAATATAAAAATTTCTAATAATATTTATTTTTATGTAATAGTTTATTTCTACATAAAAATAAACTGAATTTGAAAAGTATTCATGTAGTGCATTTAATGTGTGTGGGTTTATGACAAAATATCCCACTCCTACAATAATCACAATAGTTTATTACTTTATATTTGTTGCCTTTTATTTACAACTTTATGTATGAACAAGTTGAAAAATGACTAAAGTAACTAAAAATGCTAAGGAGTTGGTGTGTGTATATATATGTGGGTATTAGAAATGCCAAATTCGCAACCCCTGTGAATAAATTCCTAAGATTCAGTCTCTGTGATGAGAATGAGAATGAAGAATTTGAAAGTGACGATGTTTGTGGTGTGTGTGGCGTTGCAGGTTGTTCATGGCTGCCTTCCAAAGGAGAGGGAAGCACTCCTCCAATTCAAGGCTGCCATTGTCAATTCCTCCAGCATGCTCTCCTTTTGGACCACTCCTCACTGCTGTCAATGGGAGGGGATTCGCTGCAGCGACCTCACCGCTCATATTCTGGGCCTCGACCTCTCTAGCCGTTACATGAGCGGAGAGATCCATAAGTCGTTGATGGAGTTGCCACAATTACAGTATTTGAACCTCAGTTTCAATTCTTTTCGATATAAAAGGATCCCAGAGTTTATTGGTTCTCTCACAAACTTGAGATACCTTGATCTCTCTTCTTCTGCTTTTGGCGGGAAAATTCCAAGTCAATTTAGCTCTCTTTCTCATTTGAAATACTTGAATCTTGCTCAGAATTCTCTGGAGGGTTCAATCCCTCGTCAACTTGGAAATCTTTCTCGGTTGCAGTATCTTGATCTCAGATATAATTCTTTGGAAGGAAATCTACCATCTGCGCTTGGAAATATCTCCCAGTTGCAGCATCTTGATCTCAGATACAATTATTTTGAAGGAAACATTCCTTCTCAACTGGGAAACCTCTCCCAGTTGCAGGAGCTCTATCTTGGAGGATATTATCATACTCTCAAAATTGACAATGGAGGTCAGTGGCTCTCAAATCTCATTTCCTTAAGTCATCTTTCCTTCCAATCCATATCTAATTTTAACAGTTCTCCTAGCTTGCTTCCAATCATTGCCAAGCTCCCTAAACTAAGAGAACTCAGTTTAATGAACTGTGGCCTCTCCAATCATTCTCTCCTTTCATTCATGAATACATGCACTCTTCATTCTTTAGACATGTCTGGAAACAATATGAGCGGAGACCTTTCATCAATTTTTCGTAGTTTGTCTAGTGGTTGTGTTAGATACTCACTGCAAGAGTTGATTTTGACATCCAACAAAATCACGGGCTCCCTACCTGACCTTTCAGTATTCTCATCTTTAAAAGCATTGGATCTTTCTAACAATCAATTGAGTGGAAAGATACCTGAAGGCACTAGATTACCATCTCGAATTCAGCGTTTGTCAATTAGCGCTAACTCTTTAGAAGGTGGTGTTCCAAAATCATTTGGGAGCACATGTACTTTGGAGTCATTGGATTTAGTTCAGAATAAGTTGAGTGGAGATCTGACAGTCATATTTAATCATTTGTCTGGATGTTCTAGATACTCGTTGCAACACTCAGATCTGAGCATGAATGAAATTAGTGGCACTTTGTCCAATAGCCTATTAGCGTTCACATCCTTAAAATCATTGTACCTTGATAGCAACAAGCTAAATGGGACAATTTCTAAAGATCTTCGATTTCAGACTGAACTTGAGGAATTATCTCTGAGGTCAAACTCTTTGAAAGGTGTGATAACTGACTCTCATTTTTATAATATGTCAAAGCTAAAGGCATTGGTGTTATCTGATAACTTGTTGGCTGTAGAGTTTAGTCAAACTTGGACACCATCTTTTCAGTTGGATTATATTGGATTGAGATCTTGCAAGCTAGGTCCATTATTTCCCAAATGGCTAGAGAATCAAAATGAATTTAGCAGTCTTGACATTTCAAATAACGAAATATCGGACAATGTTCCAAATTGGTTTTGGGTTACATTTGAATTGCGAGACTTGTTCTTTATCGATATTTCATGCAACAATCTCCAAGGCAAGATTCCAAATTTGTCACTAGAGAATCATTTATTCTCCCTTAATCTTGGATCAAATCAATTTGAAGGTCCTATTCCATTATTTTTAGGAGGTTTACTATATCTTGATCTGTCTAACAATAAATTCACAGATTCTTTTTTGTTTTTGTGCTCTAGCGATATAGTTGGAACTTTATACCAATTAGACCTTTCAAATAATCAGTTTTCTAGACAAATTCCAGATTGTTGGACTCATTTCAAATCATTGGTTTATTTAAACATGAGTCAAAACAATTTTTCTGGAAAAATTCCTACTTCAATGGGATCACTCATTGAACTTCAAGTATTGTTGTTGAGAAACAATAACTTAACAGGTGAAATATCGTCTTCCTTGAGAAATTGCACAAAGTTAGTGATGCTAGATATGGCAGAAAATAGATTGTCTGGACCTATTCCATATTGGATTGGGAGCAAATTGCTAAAGCTACAAATTTTAAGCTTGGGAAACAATTACTTCAATGGAAGTTTACCATTGCAAATTTGTTATATAAAAAGCATTCAGCTTTTGGATCTTTCGCTAAACAACTTATCTGGTCAAATTCCGAAATGCATCAAAAACTTCTCCTCAATGACTCAAGTGACTTCTTTGAGAGATTATCAAGGTCATTGGTATTTGGTCAATACAAGCAATATCAAAGGTAACCTTTCATACAACTTGAATGCATTTCTGACCTGGAAAGGATCGGAGCAAATGTTCACAAATAATGGATTATCACTTTTAAGAAGTATTGATCTCTCAAGCAATCAATTCTCAGGAGAAATTCCAAAAGAAATAGAGGATTTGGTTGAATTGATTTCATTAAATTTATCAAGAAATCATTTGATGGGGAAAATTCCTTCAAATATTGGAAAGTTAACCACACTTGAATTTCTTGATTTGTCAAGAAACCATCTTATTGGTTCAATTCCTTCGAGTCTTGCTCAAATTGATCGGCTCACTGTGTTAGATTTGTCACATAATTATTTATCTGGACATATTCCAAGTGGCACACAGCTACAAAGTTTTGATACAACAAAATATGAAGGTAATGTTGATTTATGTGGACTACCATTAAAGAAATTGTGTATTGATAGAGTCCCAAGACAAGAACCGCTTTTTAAATTTCATGAGGATGACAATTTGATTATCAATACTGAATTTTACATCAGTATGACAATTGGATTTGTCATAAGTTTTTTAGGAATATTTGGCTCAATCTTAATATCAAGATCTTGGCGTCATGCATATTTCAAGGGTTTAAGTGATTTGAAAGATACTCTTTATATCATGATAGCAAGGAAAGTTTTCAAGTAATGAGAGACAACATATCAGGTAATATTATTTAATTTAACCGTGTATTACAAACTTGATTTTTCCTTTTTTCTTATGTTATTATAATAATAATATAAATAATTTAGTTTTTTTAAAAATATTATTGAACATATATCTTATAATAGAATTACTTTTCATGTGATGTTAAGATTAATATTAAAAACGTTGTTATGATCATTTTTTTTTTTTTTAACTTTCTTAGTATATAAATAACTATCAATCATATTATCTCTGTAAATAGAATCTCAAAAATCGTAAAAGTAACCAAAACATTTTAGATTTAAACATATTTTTTTCTCACGTGTATTTATCCTCCTTAATATTTGTCTCTTTATCTTTTGTTTTTATTATTTTGTATTTCGTGATGCCTGACAATGACTTTGCTAATTCGAAAGATCTCCATTTAATAGAAAAAATACGGCAACAAGTAACTTTCTTGAACATAAAAGAAAAAAATTAAAATATTGTGAGGGGAAAAATCTATAAATATTTTACAAACAACTTAACAGATCAAAAAGGAAAACATAAAAAGCTTTAGGAAGCAAATGTAATGTTTTAATTAGAGACCAAATAAAAATCAGAACGTATTTCATATATAAAAAGGCTCATTTAAAAGCCAAAATTATATATACATAAATGATTTGTAAATGCAAATATTTTTTTATATTGATATATCATTATTATCGTTACTGATTATAAAGATATTATTTAGTTAAAATAAATTAATAACATCACATGTTAATATGTTATTTAGTATTTGTTATTTTTATCTTTACAAATTTGTTGACATTTTTCTTAGGAGAAAAACAATTACACAAAATATTATGGTTAAAACTCCCAATCTAAATCTTGATATTTTCTAATCTCAATTTTCCTTTACAAATAATTTTTCTATTTTGATAATCATATAAGATATTATATTTTGACAAATGATTTTTCTAAAAGTACAATACATTGAAATAAATTAATCAGTATTCACTTCAATGATCGCAGTTTTCTAGTCCTTTTGCTTTTAATATTTGAAATTTCTTTGGATTTCTGTTTTTTTTCTTCATATTCTTATTATTTATATTTTTGGCCAAATTAAGGACTTGTTTAATTTTTTGCATATAGGAAATCTTGGATAATAGGTGTGAAGTGGTGTATGCGGGAAAATGGCGTTGTTGTTGAAGATTGAAAGGGTTGTGAGAGTAGTATGATGAAAGGACATCAAAGAAGAGAGAAAAGAGCCAGTTGGATTTGGAGAAAGAGAACTGAGGAAGGTTCTACACATTTATTTTCTTTAAAAGTTTATTGTTTGTCTATTTTTATTTTGTAATGGTTTGTTCAACTCCTTTGGACTTGAGGGAGCCAATTGTTATTATAATGTTGTTCATTTTCCTTTTCCTAAGCACTTTGTTCATAGTGTAGTCTTTAAATCTAAATTTCATGCTTCCTCTAAAGTTATTAGTCATACAAAAAAAGAAAATTATATTTCGCAGAGGTAAAATTTATTAAACTCGTGTGTTTAAAAAAATAGAAATTTATATTTATGAATACAACTCCATTTATGATATACATATTTAGAATTATTTTGTCCCAGCAAAGTATTTTACTTTATTTCCTTTGAAGAAATCAATTCGTCAAAGAAGATATTTATTTGCAAGTTAACGGTTTTGATTAGTTTTTTGTTAAAAGAACATTAAAATAAATATAAAAAAAAAATGTGTTTGGTTCAGTTAAATTTGATTTTATAGAAAAACAATCTAAATTAAATTGGTGAGGATAGTTTTTTCTTGTGATTTTGGATTTCTAATTCAACTTTTATCCTTTTATTAAAGATTTACTTTTTTTTCTCTTTTCATCTTTTTGAACTAAAGTATAAAAAAAAAAATGCTACTAAAAATCTGATAAATATATTAATTAATAAATTAATAAAATTATAAGACTAAATATTTAATATTATTAAAAGTTAAAATCCCATGTTATTATAATCTAACACTAACAAATTTTATAATATTTCTTCATTCAACTCTAATAGAAAACATCATACATAAACAAAATTTAATTTGAGACCATAAAAAATTAATACATAAAAAAAAATAAAAAAACAAAAAAAAATATGATTTTTCTTTGGCTTGAGCGAGAATTCCCTCACTTAAACGAGAATTCCCTCACTTAAACAAGAATTCTCTCGTTTGAGCGAAAATGGTCAAGAAAACATTCTGAGTTCCAGTGTTATTTTCGCTTGAGCGAGAATTTCATTATTTGAGCGAAAATCTTTTCAAGCTTTATACACTTCATCGCTTTAAAGACAACTAAAATCACCAACACTCTAGGACCAAAGATGTTAGGACTCATAATCTCTTGTAAATGGACAAACTCCAACAGCCAATAAGTTCAACTGTGGCGTCTCAAGTTTTTAGGGAACTTAAAGCGAATTTAAAAAATGAAGCTTTTTTAAATTAATAAAATAATTAAAATTATGATATTTTTATTTAAAATTTATTTTTTGAGTTTTTTGTGATGGAAAGCTATCTATTAAATTATTATAATTGATTTCATTTAAAATATCTTTTTCAATAGACAATAAAACTAATTCGTTTATTTTTTTTTTGAGACATTGTTGATCTTATATAAAATTTTATTAGTTTAAGTTTTGAAAAAATCCTTTCAGTTGTTGATATTAAAATTATTAACATTATTCTATATGTTATATATGCATTTGGAAGAGAATTTATTCTTTTTATATAATTAAGAATGTCAATTAGTTTATCATTTTTCAATGGTATAATTTTCTTTAAAATATTTAATTATGAAAATAAATCTAAGTCATCAAGATCTAACAAATTATCATGTTTCAAATATTTTTCAAGGTTTAGGCATTCAAAATTACATTCATTTGCATTTTCTAATTCATTTTTTTTGTTTATTTTTATAAATTTAATTTGTAGTCACTTTTTGTGATTTAACAAAAAGTTCAACTCTTTTATTTTATTTTTTGAAGTTTTGCATAACCTGATTCACATCTTCTAGTTGGCATATTTGTATACTTTTATACAAAATTTAAAATTATAATATATATAATACTAAATATAAGTTACAAGTATATAAAACGAGATTAAGATAAAAAGATAAAACCTAATTATCAAAACAAAGAATTTAATTATAGTATTATCTCAAGTTTTTTTCTATCTTTGAGTCCTATCTGTTGGAAACTGTTTTGGCTGAAATACAAGAGGGGGGTGAATTGGATTTCAAAACTTTTTGAAACAATTTGATATTTTTCAGTAAAATGCAATTCTGTTTCACAGACTGGATCTTTATTTGAATTT
>Ga0209489_106098_pt1 | contig 19858 bp, 25 predicted proteins | sample SiratrowhiteBW_FD_187527 | JGI IMG/M metagenome (GOLD analysis project Ga0209489, IMG submission 187527) | Root nodule microbial communities of legume samples collected from California, USA - Siratro white BW (SPAdes) (version 2) | ecosystem: Host-associated > Plants > Roots > Nodule | place...
TATATATATATATATATATATATATATATATATATATATATATATATATATATATATATATATATATATATATAACTATAACATTTGTAGGTAACATAAGCGAAAACTTTTAACATGTGTCGTTGTATTAAAATTTTAAAAAAAAATCAAAACAATAATTTATCACTAAAGGAAAGCAAAACACATGTCAAAGCAAGACAATGAAATTGTGGAACCTCAAATCTGTGACATCTAGCAAGCGCCAAGGTGTCCATTTGTGCATTCAAATTTCAAAATTCAAATTTCAAATTTCAAGTGTCATCGTCAAAACGCCCGCCTCAATCTTTGTCTATAAATACATCATTCTGTGGATGACCAAAACCTAAAGCACAAATTCAACACGTTGGCCTCTATCTTTGTGTCACAAGTTTACCTCTTATGTTGTTGATAAGGATCATTTTTGGTCGATCATTTTGGTTACGATTTGCGATTCTTATATTTTCTCTAGTAACTAACTCCAGCTTCAGAATGAAGTCTCTTCTGTATGTTTGCAAATACCGAAGCAAAAGAAGAATTCATTTTGGTATTCTTGCAGTCTTATTTGTAGTCCTACATATTTGTTAACATTTTTTATTGGTAGTAACTTTTTTTGTATTGTTGCAGGCTTGAATTGTCTCAGAAATGCAACATATTTAAAGCGAAATGCAAAGTATTCTTCCAATCCTACTGCTCGTCCTAGATATTTGTTAACATTTATTATGTGGATTAATTTTGTCTATATTGTTGCATTCCAACACGTCGGCCAAGCATAAATTACGACTTATAAACATCTGCGTCACATTTTCAATGCAATCAAACAACTTGGTAATTCATCCCTTAGTCTTAATAAACACGTCGCCTACAACTTGAATGCATTCCAACTCGTCGGTCAAGCATAAATTACGACTTATAAACATTTGCGTCACACTTTGAATGCACTCAAACAACTTGGTAATTCATCCCTTAGCCTTAATAAACACGTCGCCCAGAACTTGAATGCATTCCAACACGTCGGCCAAGCATAAATTACGGCTTATAAACATCTGCGTCACATTTTCAATGCAATCAAACACTTGGTAATTCAACCCTAAACCTTAATAAACACGTCGCCCAGAACCTGAATGCATTCCAACACGTCGGCCAAGTATAAATTACGACTTATAAACATCTGCGTCACACTTTGAATGCACTCAAACAACTTGGTAATTCATCCCATAGCCTTAATAAACACGTCGCCCAAAACTTGAATGCATTCCAACACGTCGGCCAAGCATAAAATACGACTTATAAACATCTGCGACACACTTTCAATGCAATCAAACAACTTGGTAATTCATCCCTTAGCCTTAATAAATACGTTGCCCAGAACTTGAATGCATTCCAACACGTCGGCCAAGCATAAATTACGACTTATAAACATCTGCGACACACTTTCAATGCAATCAAACAACTTGGTAATTAAACGTTGGTGAGAACATCTTGCTAAATCCTCATGTAAGCTTTATAAACAAGCAAGCTTCAAAACATAAATTCCATATCGAACAGTTTGTTGCCAACCAAATTAACAAAGTTACAATTATTTATGCATGTGAAAAATAGAAATATCAATACTAGGGTGATGATGTTTGAATTGTCGAAGGGCCCTCTGAAATCCGTCTTTGAACTTCTCCTTGCCTATGTTACTGAATTCTCCAAGTTCGGATATCAGTTCTGCTTCCCTTTTTTCCTTCTTTGTTTGGACCAAACATAGTTCATCCTCTGCATTTTTAGCTCTTACTTCAGCAGCATCAGCCAGTACCTTGCCAGCCCCGGCCTCTTCCTTCACAATTGTGGCCACTTCCTTTGAGGTTTTGGCCTCTTCCTTCACAACTTCCGCCTCTTTCTTCGCAGCATCAAGCCTTTGCTCAGCAGATTGGGCTCTTTTTTTGGTGGCTTGCAATTCAGCCTCAACCTCTTTCAACTTTTCTTCGACGACCTTCAATTTGTCACATTCAAGCTTTTGCAATCTTTGTAATTCAGCCCTATATTGATTGTCAATGTCTTCAATTTTTTCGTGAACTAGGTCCAGCATATCCTTGTGCCACTTCAATTGCCTACGCAATATCATTATTTCCACATCTTCCATATCCATTGTATTTGAAACATGTTGCTTCTCCTGTCGTAGTACTTCAACTTCATTCTCCAACGACCGTATTTCGTTGTTCCAATCCATGAGTCTCGCTGACAATACCATTGCATGGCCCAAAATGGCAAAAAGAGATTGTAATGTGCCATGATTTGCCACACAATCTAGCATCTCTTTATTGAAATTAGATGGAAAGTCCGAACTACCCAGTGTCAACCTCACCAACTCTCTGTCCATGTTAATTTGCCAGAGTGAATTTTCCTTGACTTTGCAGATCCCTACGTGGTCTACTCGGTAGAGAGGTCCTGGGCCAAAGTAGAATAGTCCTAGCAGATTAGGCAACTTTGGATCCTCCACTGGAGGCCTGAAACTGTCCAAAGATTGGTGAGAAGGGGCTTTGTTCAGCGCAAAGTTGTTTGGAGTGGCTGAGGAAATAGAGCAATTGCAGATACTTGAGGTTGAGTCTGGGTTTGCATTTTGGAAGTTATCACTAGGAGAGAATTGTTGTGCTCAATTTGAATTTCCTCCACTGGTCCTGACCTCCTTATATTTGAAGGCCTGAAACTGTCCCAAGATTGGTGAGAAGGGGCGATGTTCAGCGCAGAGTTGTTTGGAGTGGTTGAGGAAGATAGATCAATTGCAAATGCTTGAGGTTGAGCATTGTTCTACACCATAGTTGAGTGGTCTGGTGGGCATGAGTTTCCCCTCTCGAAGGACGACTCCTCCAGCAGTTTTGATATGTCGTCCTCCTCATCAATAGAAGCCACTATGGGTTGAGGATTGTTCTACTGCATAGTGGTGTCCCATGCGTTGTCACTATTTGAGCCTGAGTCCTCTAGCAGTTTTGATATGTCATCATCATCAGCATTTTCCTGTTGTTCTTCATTGGGGACGACAAACGGAGTTGCAACACGGAGGATGTTGGGATTCCAATAACCCATCACTTCTGCAAAAACAAAGTTATCGCTTAAATTATGACAAACATTACAGAACTTACAGCACCAGACTGTTACTCACCTTTCAAGTACTGATCTGGTTCCTTCACGTCAACTGAATCCATCAGGTCTTTGGTAGGTAAGGGTTTGTCGTATGAAATCATAAAATCAATTTGAAATTGTATGTCGAGCTTTTCCTGTGCCGTTAGTTGATGGGCCGTCCGAGATTTGAACTTCGTGGGTATGAGCCAATAAAGAGTAAACCTTGGGGCATAGTTCTCATTGAACAATATACGCCTCGACAGATCAGTTTTTCTAGCTTTTACTTTAAAGAAAGCATCCTTGAATGCATTAAAAGAATTTTTGTACAAGGAAAATAACTTCAGACGTGAACTCGCAGGGGACAAAGAAATCCACCCAATGGACTCACCGTATTTCATTTGATAAAAAAACATGAACTTATTTATAGTCTGCTTTATACTGAAATATTTACAAACGATTTGGAACGCCTGCAAAAACCCCCATGTGTTTGGATGAAGTTGGCTAGGGACGGTCTGCATTTCCGTCAACATCTGACATTCAAAAGAAGAAAGAGGAAACTGAATGCAAAATTGTGTCACCATATACTCATATATAAATGTATAGTCATCCCCATTTAGGGCAGGGGACATGTACACTCTCTCGAACGGCTTAGGTCCATTGAGGCCTATGAAAGGGATGACTTCATAAGGGCAAATACGGTACTTCTTCGACGCCTCTCTGAGATACATATTTGTACACCTAGACTTATACTGGTCAACCTCCCCGCTTACTCAAACGTAATCTAGGTCTGCAGAAGGAGGGTATTTGAGTTTTTTAGGGGGGTTCTTCCATGGTGCCTCATCCCAATAGTGATGTTGACGCTTACGCTTTAAGGGTTTATGCTGAATGGGATTGGAAATGGAGTTACGCTGTATGGGTTGCGTAGCACTACACACAGAAATAGAAACAGAAATAAAATACATGGAAGCAAGATCGGAGTTACCAATTGAGCAATTGTAACAAAATTGCAGGCAAGTAGGACAGCACGACACGATCGGAGATTCTCGGGAGTCTGCTTTCTTTGAACGGAGCTACTATACCTTAGAAAACAAAACTCGAAATGCAGCGTTTTCAGTCAAAAATATGGTCTGCTAGGGCCACGTCATTCTTTGTGAACGAATTAAGACATGCCACGTCATTTACTTACATGTTGTCATTTCAGTTTGCCAGAGAATTTGATTCACCTACCATCGCCGTATCTTGGGAAACGAGAGGTCAGAATTTTGATTATAAAGGAAAACCCCTCATTAATGTTCTCGCAAATTGATAAAACCCCTCATTAATGCACTGACAACTTTATAAGCAATTCTTAGGCTTTCATACAAACACGTCGGCGAGTGTTCTAATGCATTGGAACACGTCGGCCAAGATTGACATAGCAAATATAAACACGTTGACAAGTGTTGTAATAAATTCAAACAAGTCGGCCAAGATTGACATAGCAAATATAAACACGTCGGCAAGTGTTATAATGGATTCAAACACGTCGGCCAACATTGACATACCATATATTAACACGTCGGCAAGTGTTGTAATGCATGAGAACACATCGGCGAAGCCTCACTTGGAATGCATTGACACACCAGTTACGAATTATAAACACCTCGGCGATAGTTGTAATGCATTTAAACACGTCGACCAAGATTAACGTAGTAAATATAGACACGTCGACAAGTGTTGTAATGGATTCAAACACGTTAGCCAACATTGACATACCACATATTAACATGTCGACAAGTGTAGAAATGCATGAGAACACGTCGGCCAAGCCTCACTTGGAATACATTGAAACACCAGTTATGAATTATAAATACCTCGGCGATAGTTGTAGTTCATTCGAACATGTCGACCAAGATTGACGTAGCAAATATAAACACGTCGACAAGTGTTGTAATCATTGGAACACGTCGGCCAACATTGACATACCACATATAAACACATCGGCAAGTGTTGTAATGGATTCAAACACGTCGGCCAACATTGACATACCACATATAAACACGTCCGCAAGTGTTGTAATGGATTCAAACACGTCGGCCAACATTGACATACCACATATTAACACGTCGGCGAGTGTTGTAATGCATGAGAACACGTCGACCAAGCCTCACTTGGAATGCATTGAAACACTAGTTATGAATTATAAACACCTCGGCGATAGTTGTAATGCATTCGATCACGTCTGCCAAGATTGACGTAGCAAATATTAACACGTCGGCAAGTGTTGTAATGCATTCAAACACGTCGGCCAACATTGACATACCACATATTAACACGTCCGCAAGTGTTGTAATGCATGAGAACATGTCGGCCAAGCCTCACTTGGAATGCATTGAAACACCAATTACGAATATAAACACCTCGGCGATAGTTGTAATGCATTCGAACACGTCGGCCAAGATTGACGTAGCAAATATAAATACGTCGGCAAGTATTGTAATGCATTGGAACACGTCGACAAGTGTTGTAATGGATTCAAACACGTCGGTCAACATTGATATACCACATATAAACACGTCGACATGTGTTGTAATGGATGCAAAGACGTCCGCCAACATTAACATACCACATATAAACACGTCGGTCAAGATTCACGTAGCACATATAAAGACGTCGGCAAGTGTTGTAAAGCATTGGAACACGTCGGCCAAGCCTCATTTAGGAGTTATAGACATCTCGGGTAGACTTTGAATGCATTGAAACACCAGTTACGAATTATAAACACGTCGACAAGTGTTGTAATGCATGAGAACACGTCGGCCAAGCCTCACTTGGAATGCATTGAAACACCAGTTACGAATCATAAACACCTTGACGATAGTTGTAATGCATTCTAACACGTCGGCCAAGATTGACGCAGCAAATATAAACACGTCGGCAAGTGTTGTAATGGATTCAAACACGTCGGTAAACATTGACATAGCAGATATAAACACGTCGGCAAGTGTTGGAATGCATGAGAACACGTTGGGAAAGCCTCACTTGGAATGCATTGAAACACTAGTTACGAATTATAAACACCTCAGCGATAGTTGTAATGCATTCGAACACGTCGGCCAACATTGACATACCACATATAAACACGTCGGCAAGTATTCTAATGGATTCAAACACGTCAGCCAACATTGACATACCACTTATAAACACGTTGACCAAGATTCACATAGCACATATAAAGACGTCGGCAAGTGTTGTAATGCATTGGAACACGTCGACCAAGCCTCATTTAGGAGTTATAAACACCTCGGGTAGACTTTGAATCCATTGAAACACCAGTTACGAATTATAAACACGTCGCACGTGTTGTAGTGCATTCGAACACGTCTTCCAAGATTGACGTAGCACATATAAACATGTCGGGAAGTGTTTTAATGGATTCAAACACGTCGGCCAACATTGACATACCACATATAAAGACGTCGGCAAGTGTTGTAATACATGAGAACACATCGGCCAAGCCTCACTTGGAATGCACTGAAACACCAGTTACGAATATAGACACCACGGCGATAGTTGTAATGCATTCGAACACGTCGGCCAAGATTGACGTAGCAAATATAAACACGTCGGCAAAGGTTGTAATGCATTGGAACATGTCGGCCAACATTGACATACCACGTATACACACGTCGACAAGTGTTGTAATGGATTCAAACACGTCGGCCAACATTGACATACCACATATAAACACGTCGGCATGTGTTGTAATGGATGCAAAGACGTCCGCCAACATTGACATACCACATATAAGCACGTCGGTCAAGATTCACATAGCACATATAAAGACGTCGACAAGTGTTGTAAAGCATTGGAACACGTCGGCCAAGCCTCATTTACGAGTTATAGACATCTCGGGTAGACTTTGTTTGAATTGAAACACCAGTTACGAATTATAAACACGTCAGCAAGTGTTGTAATGGATTCAAACATAGTGGCCAACATTGACATACCACATATAAACACGTCGGCATGTGTTGTAATGGATGCAAAGACGTCCGCCAACATTGACATACCACATATAAACACGTCGGTCAAGATTAACATAGCACATATAAAGACGTCGGCAAGTGTTGTAAAGCATTGGAACACGTCGGCCAAGCCTCATTTAGGAGTTATAAACACCTCGGGTAGACTTTGAATGCATTGAAACACCAGTTACGAATTATAAACACGTCGGCACGTGTTGTAGTGCATTCGAACACGTCGGCCAAGATTGACGTAGCACATATAAACATGTTGGGAAGTGTTTTAATGGATTCAAACACGTCAGCCAACATTGACATACCACATATAAACACGTCGGCAAGTGTTGTAATACATGAGAACACGTCGGCCAAGCCTCACTTGGAATGCATTGAAACACCAGTTACGAATTATAAACACCTCGGCGATAGTTGTAATGCATTCGAACACGTCGGCCAAGATTAACGTAGAAAATATAAACACGTCGGCAAGTGTTGTAATAGATTTGAACAAGACGGCCAACATTGACATACCACATATAAACACGTCGGCCAAGATTTACATAGCACATATAAAGATGTCGGCAAGTGTTGTAATGCATTGGAACACGTCGGCCAAGCCTCATTTAGGTGTTATAAACACCTTGGGTAGACTTTGAATACATTGAAACACCAGTTACGAATTATAAACACGTCGGCAAGTGTTGTAATGGATTCGAACAAGTCGGCCAACATTGACATACCACATATAAACACGTCGACCAAGATTCACATAACACATATAAAGATATCGGCAAGTGTTGTAATGCATTGGAACACGTCGACCAAGCCTCATTTAGGTGTTATAAACACCTTGGGTAGACTTTGAATACATTGAAACACCAGTTACGAATTATAAACACGTCGGCAAGTGTTGTAATGGATTTGAACAAGTCGGCCAACATTGACATACCACATATAAACACATCGGCCAAGATTCACATAGCACATATAAAGATGTCGGCCAAGATTCACATAGCACATATAAAAACATCAGCAAGTGTTGTAATGCATTGGAACACATCGGCCAAGCCTCATTTAGGAGTTATAAACACCTCGGCTAGACTTGGAATGCATTGAAACACCAGTTACGTATTATAAACACGTCGGCCAAGATTGACGTAGCACATATAAAACATGTCACCCTATCCTCACGTAACACTAACCGATACATTTTAAATACAATTAAACAGCTTTGCCAAGCATCAGTTAGCACTTATAAAGACCTCACCGATGGTTTGAATGCGTTCAAAGACCTGGGCTAAACTTCAATTAACAATTATAAACACGTCGGCGAAATTGTGAATGCACTCAAATACGTCGGTCATTCCTCAGTTAGCCCTTATGAACAACTTGGCTAGAGTTCAAATGCATTTGAAGACATTTGCTATCATTCACTTATTCTTTGTAAATAACTCTCAAGTCCTGTCATGTTTGTTATTGTATGATTAAATGATTAATTAAGCATAATTTACAAAGAATCTTAGCAACGGACGTTTCAATCACAAAGCATCAAATTGTTGCATCTGACGTATGTGACCACTGTTAACATTTCCAACACGTATTCAAATTTCAGATTTGAAAATTCAAATACAGACTTTATGTTTATAAGGTAGTACAAGCGGAAACAGTGGCCACGTGACTCTCTGCCATAATTTACGTACAAATTCAGCAACAGATGTGTCAATCACAAACTATGAAATCGTGGAAGCTTACATCTGTGACAGGTGGTAATCTGTAAACCACGTATTCAAATTTCAAATTTAAAAAAGTGACACTGTGTCTTTGTCAGAAATGTCTATAAAACTGTCATTCTGTGTAATAGCAAACCCATGATTTTGGTATAGTTTATTTTCATGATGTTACGTTTGTGGGAGTCGTACTATTTTGGCCTTGCGATTCTTATATCTTCTCCAACAATGTTTCCTTTGATTTTCCCTTCTTTGTGTTGTTCCTCTTACGGATTGCAGGATTTTGCGGTCTTTGTGGTATTCCTCTTAGCCATTCTTATTTTAAGTTCTGCAAATTTCTGTAAATTTCTTCCATTTATCAACTAACCAAACCTCAATACCAATTTTTTTCCAATTCACTCTTCATATTTCTTCCATTTATCAACTAACCAAATCTCAACACCAATTTTTTTCCAATTCACTCTCCATATTTCTTCCATATATCAACTAACCAAACCTCAGCACCAATTTTTTTTCCAATTTACTATACTGTTATGAAGCTCAAGCAGCAGTCGATTTCATATTAGTGGCACTAAGAGAAATTACCAAATGCGGCAACAAACCAAAAACACTTGGTTGCCTAAATTGTTAAAGGCAAATTTTCATTTATTTTCCAATTCACTCTCCATCTACCACTCTTATCAAGCTTAAGTAACAGTGTATTTGATATTTGCATTAGTAAAAGAAAATTAATGTTCCCCATTTCAAGCAATGAATGTATCTGCCATTGTGATAAGTTGTCTGGCTAAATTGTTTGTGTCAAATTTTTATTTGCAAGTTCAAAAGCAATGTCCTATAAATACTATTTGAATAAATTGAAACACGTCATGCCATAGTTTCAAATACGAAGACGTCGGCCATAGTTTGAAAACAATCTAACACGTCTGCAAAGCTTCACTTAACATTTAACAAAAAACTTGGCTAGAGTTTCAATTCATTCAAACACGCGGGCAATCCCTACTTAGCACTAATAAACACCTCGGAGAGATTTTGAATTCTTTCCAACACGTCGGCCAAGCTTCACTCACAACTTATAAAAACTTATACACGTCAGACAGTTTTAATGCCTCAATACACGTCAACCAATCCTCAATTAGCACTAATAAATAACTCCGCCAGAGTTTGAATGTATTAAAGGACGTCTTCAAAACTTCACTTATGACTTAGAAAAACATCGGGTACAGTTTGAATAATAAAAGTACATCGGCCAAGCTTCACTTATTATTAAACAACCAAATTAGCACAGATTATTAAACCTGTATAGACAGATTAAGGATAATGCAATAAACATCTCATGACATTATTTAGAGAACACAAATTGATATCGAATGGAATTAACAAAGTTGCAAATAACAAAACGACAATTAACAAAGTTCAAAATTCCAAAATCAAAGCAGAATATTCAAGTATCAAATTGCAAATAAAACTTCAAACATCGTCCTCCACGATCTTTCCGTTTACCACATCTTTATCCATGTCAAAAATTGAGGAATCAACAGTAGGGTGATGAAGTGTGAATTGATGAAGGGCCCTCTGAAATTCGAACGCCTCAATGCACGTTGACTAATTCGCCAATTTTAGACTTCAGCTCTGCTTCCCTTTTGGCCGAAGCTTCTTTGATCTTAGTGACGTGATCCTCTGCATTTTTAGCTCTTATCTCAGCAGCATCAGCTCCTTCCTTTCCTGCCCTGGCCTCTTCCCTCGCAGCTTGGGCCTCTTCCTTGCAGGTTTTGGCTTCTTCCTTGGAAGCTTCGGCTTCTATCTTCTCAACATGTAACATTTCCTCATAAGTTTGGGCTTTTTTTTCCGTCTCTTCCAAGTCAGCCTCAACCTCTTTCAACTTATCCTCGACGGTCTTCAGCTGCGCAGATGCTTGCTGCTCAAATTTATCATGTTCAGCCCTATAAAAATCATGTACATCATTCAATTTTTCTCGAGCTTCCTCCACCATCGTCTTCTCTCTCTCAATAGCAGATTGCAAATTACTTATTTCCACCAGTTTCATATTCAGTGTATTTGACAATTCCTTTTTCTCCTGCCGTAGTTCTTCAATTTCATCCTTCAATGTGTACTTAGAACGTTTATTTCGACAGTAGAATCCATGAGTCTTGCTGTCACTGCCATTGAACGCCCCAACATGGCAAAAAGAGAAGTCAACATGCCTGATTCCCCACAGAATCTAGCAACTCTTTATCATAAGTTGATGGAAATTCCGAACTACCTAATCGCGACCTCACCAACTCTGGATCCATGTTAAGTTCCCAGAGTGAGTTGTCCTCCGATTTGCAGATCCCAACGTGGTCTACCCTGCAGAGAGATCCTGGACCAAAGAAGAATAGGCCTGGTAGATTAGGCAACTTTGGAACCTCAACTGGAGGCCTGGTGCTGACCGAAGATTGGTGAGAAGGTGTAATGGTACACACAAAGTTGTTTGGAGTCGCAGAGCAAGATGGATCAGCTGCAAATTGTTGAGGTTCATTGTTGAGTTGGATTTCAGAAGGTAACACTGGCCGAGGATTGTTCTGCTCAATTTGAAACTCCTGTTCTAGGGCTGAGTTCGCCCTTTTCGAAACCGAAGATTCGACTAGTTTTGTTGAAACTTTGTCATGCTCTGCAGCTCCCATTGGTTCAGGATTCTGCATATTGGAGTCGTCGGCTGGGCATGATTTGCCCCTCTTTGAGGCCAACTACTCCAACTATTTTCGAGAGTCCTCCTCATCATCCGAATTGGCAGCTTTAGCTAGCAAGGCCTTGCGATTCCACTTTCCCATTAGTTCTACAAAAACAAATTTATCTGTTACACTATGACAAACATGACATCAGTCACATGACCACACGCAGCTCACCATTCAAGTACTCTAGAGGGTCCTCGGCGTTAACTGAATCCATCAACTCTTTTGTCGGTAACGGGGACCCGTATGAATTTCTAAAATCAATTAGACATTGTATGTCCACCTTTTTGTCGGTCGTAAGCTGATATTCCTGCCTAGATTTGAATTTGTTGGGGATGATCCAGTAAAGAGGAAACCTTGGCACATTGTTCTCATCGAACAATATATGCTTTAAGGGATCATTCTTGGTAGGTTTTACTTTAAAGAATGCATTTTTGAATTCCTTGAATGAATCTTTGTACAGGGTAAACAATTTGAGATGCGTATTTGCAAGTGCTAAAGAAATCTAGCCAATCGACTTCCCGTATTTCATTTGGTAAAAAAAAATAAACTTATTTACAATGGGCTGTATACTCAAATACTTACAAAGTATATGGAACGCCTTCAAAAGCGCTCATGTGTTTGAATAAAGTTGGCTAGGGGTTGTTTGCATTTCGTTCAAGATATGGCATTCAAAAGGCGACATAGGAAACTGAATGGCAAAGTCTCTAACCATGTAGTCATATACATAAGTATAGTCATCGACGTTCACAGGTGGCGACATGTAAACCCTCTTGAACTAGTTACGACCACTCAGTTCTACGAAAGGCATGAATTTCGGTGGGCAAACATTGGAGATGCTCACAACCTGTTGAAGATACTCATTTGTAAAGATAGAGGCAAACCGCTCAACATCCCCGTTTACCCATTTGTATTTATTGTCTGAAGGAGGAGGGTATTTCACTCTTTTCTTAGGTTTCTTCCTTGGTCTCTCATCCCCCGACTGATCCATAGCCTTACACTTTCTGGGTTTCACAATAGCCTTATTCTTTAAGGATTTTGCAATGGCCTTACCCTTCTCCACCCCTAACTCAATGTCTGTAGCAGAATAATATCCTATTGGTTGCACCTCAATAGCAACCATCGTTCTACCATCAGAACTCTCACCAGAAACAGAATCACAAAAAGAAGACATGAAGCAAGAACTTACCAAATTAAAGAATTCAGACAAAAATGGAGGCAAGAGCGTTAGGAAGATTGTAGATATTTGCCAATATTCTTTCTTTGAGTTTTGAGGGTGAATGTTTCAAACTTTCGTAACCTATTCTAAAACTCAAAAGTTGACTTAGAAAGTTAAACTAAAAACGTAGCGTTTTTAGTCTAAAATTTGGAATCATAGGGCCCAGTCAGCAATTTGTGAACGAATTAAAGACAGCCACGTCAGTCAAGTACATCCTGTCATTTTAGCATTCTAGAGAATTTTCTGCATCAACCAAAGCCGTTTCTTGGGAGATGAGAGGTCAAAATTATAATTATTAACCAAAACCCTTCATTAATGCTTTTTCAAATTGATAAAACCCCTCATTAATGCGCTGACAAGTTTATAAGTCTCACTTAGCACTTTTAAACAGTAAAGTGTAAACACTAAACACCTTTAACAACCTTAATGAGCACTCAAACACGTCGGCTAAGTTTCACTTAGCACTTAGAAAGCCCTAGACCATAGTTTGTATGCATTTAAACATGACGGCAAAGCTACACTTAGCTGTATAAACACCTCTACCAGATTTTTAATGCTTCACAAAAGCTCCGCCAAACTTGAAAAGCACTTATAACTACCTTGGGCAGAGTTTTAGTGCAATGAAACACGTAGGCCATCCTTCACTTATCAATTATAAAGACATCGGCTGGAATTTCAATGCATTAAATTACCTTGGCCAACCGTTACTCAGCAGTCATAAACAACTTAGCCAGAGTTTCAAGCCATTTTATGACATCGGCGAAGGTAAAATTAGGACTTATAAATACCTCGGGCAGAGTTTTAATGAATTCAAACACGTCAGCCATCCTTTACTTAACGCTTCTGAAAACCTCGATGAGACTTTTAATGCATTCCAACATGTTATCCAACCTTCACCGAGGACTTTTAGACACTTCGGGCATAATTTCAGTGCATTCAAACACCTCGGCTATGCTTTTTTTAGCGCTACTAAACATGTTTTCATTCAAAACACCTTGGCCAACGTGCACTTAACCATTAAAAATACCTCAGCCAAATTATGAATGCATCCAAATAAGTCGGCCATGTGCACTGTTCATCCAAGTACCTTGATCAACCTTAATGTAAGCTTTAAGAACACCTTGGCCAAATTATCAATTCATCTTCACACGTAGGTCAATTCTCCCGTGCATCCAACTACCTTGACAAATGTTCACTTAATCCTTAATATCAGTATGAATATTTTTCTAAAAATATTTCCTAAAAATAATGCATAGACAATTTTTGATATAATGTACGAAATTAATATTAAGAAAATATTAATTTATGCACAATAAAAAATTATAAACAATATTTAAAATGAAATTATACATCTTGGGCACCTAATATTTTTTTTTTTCATTTTGAATGCATAGAAACAACTTGGGCAACTATCGTTTATCTTGTTAAATCGAAGAAGAGCTAATGTAGCTTTCTCTCCATAGTAGACTAGACGAACGTGCCACAATCGTAATCTTTTTAGAGAAAATTGCATACCCCAAGACAAAGGTTGTACGTAGCATTATTTTTTCGTCAAAAGAGAACTCTGGTGCCTCTGGAAATTTTATTGGAAAACTCAGGTATCCAATTTTGACCTAATTATGCATTAAAGATTTTTTATGTCTACACTTTTTTTAGTCAACGTGATATTCACCGAAAAGGCAATTGTTATACTTTTTCTCAACATTGCATTGTAGAAACGAGGCACAGTTCCGTCTTCTGCAACGAATTAACATACGCCAAGTAAAAAAACTTATATCAAAAAGTTGATTGTATGTTTCTTTTTTGAATAACTTAAGAGATTTGGGGGCTGCAAATACTACCTTATATGGTACTTGGATTTTCTTTTGCGTGAAAGAGAATTTTGTATTGTGTCTGAAATTTTTTTTTCCAGACACAAATATTCCTTTTTACTTTATTTTGCATTAAAAGTTTTTTGGTCGATGTCTTTGTCAAAAGCGGATATTCACCAAAAACGCAAAATTTGACCTTTTATATTTAGTATAACTTCTTTTTGTTAACACTTTTGCATCTTCATTGTATTCTATCATCATCATCTGTAACATCAAAACCAGCTCAAACAGAATATGAAATTGTTATTCATATGGATATGGATATGGATTCAAATGATTACAAAATTGCAAGAACAAGAAGGAAATTGATCATCGTGGAGAAGTTTTCCAATAAAAAAAAGAAGGGAGCATGTAGAAAGCTATATCTTTGTACTTCATGTTCATCATTTTTGTATTTTCTTCTAAAAGTGTTTCGTCTACCGATATATTGATTGTCATTATATCGAGTTCTTTGCTTCAAGTGACAATGAGGTCGACCAAACTAATGGACATCAAAGGGAAGTTCTGAAACCAACTGAGGGTAACGTGCATTGTATATAACTATTGTTTATGGAAGTTTAGGCTTTAGGCAATCAATATTGTTTTTTTTTAAATTACTTGACCTGATTGGAAATCTTATTTTAGATAACTTTGATAAGGATTGTTCAAATGCAAGAAGAAAACGAAAGTTTATTGTCTCTCAAAACAAACCGAATAGTATTCCAAAGAGGACGCCATTTTGTGAAGTCATTTGTGGTCAGTCATCACTTTGCTTTTAAATACAATTATTTGTTCTGAAAATTACACTAACAGCAACCCTGAACTTAAATTACTTCTTCCAGAACATAATCAAGATTCAGAAAGAAGCGTTATCGATAAAAGTACTGTCACCCCTGTTTCTCAGAGTATGGTCGAAATTAATCAAAATTGTCAAAATTAATCATAATAGAATATAATATATATACATACTTATCTGTCATGGCTTATGTCAAACGATATTGTTTCGCAGGTAATTATAGTGTATTGACTGTTCAATCAACACAAAAATCGTTCTCATGTTATCAACAGAAATCATCATTTTGTGTTGGCAAGGAGAACAATATTAAATATTCATTGCAAACCAACACATTGGATGCTGGGAAAGGATTTCGAAAGCAACAATATGATGGTAATTGAGAATATCATATATATTGGAGTCAACTATGAATTTTTTCACCTTACACCATTTTTTACCGTAGTACATTATTAGCTAACAAATTTCATATCTGCAATATTTATTGCTTAGGTACAAATCTTATTAAATCATTTGTAGAATGTACACAAATGAATTGCTCTGAAAAATCTGACGTTGTCAATATCGCGGCTGTTGTTAATCGAACGAAACATGAAAACACAATTAATAAAAAACAAAACGAAGGTGAGTTTCATATATATAATTATTTTTATAACTGCCATTATTTTTTTTCTTCATAAACACTTGATTAATATTAACGTATAAACTTTTCTTTATCAGGTTCAAGTCATATTCTGTCCCCCACAAAATCAAAAACAACGTAGTCATCTCAATCTTCTAAAGTCTACATCTCTCTTATTCTGCTTCTAATATGAATTATTCTTCGATGGTATTAGATTATGAACAAGCCTTACCAATTCATATTGATTTTAACAATAACCTTTATTGCAAAGCTGAATGTCAAGGTTAGGACTTTATTCCTTTTTACATTTACATTTGGTCTTGATTATTGCACAATATTTCTTTATGAATATATTACAAACACATTTTTTATTAATAATGTTCATTAAATTTAGAAATTGTTGATATTGGTCAACCTTGCATGGAATGCCAATACTGTCATGTTGAGTTGTGGTATGAAGAGAGAGCTGATAAATCAAAAAGAGGCAATAAAGTAGAATTCTCTATATGTTGTGGAAGGGGAAAGGTACAACTTCCATTATTACAAAAACCTCCACAATTGCTTACAAATTTACTTAGTGGTGAAGATCATCGAAGTAGAAACTTCTTACAAAACATTAGAAGTTACAACAGCATGTTCGCTTTTACTTCTATTGGAGGTAAAATAGACTGTTCAATGAATAATGGATCTGGACCTCCTCAATATATTCTTAATAGACAAAATTATCACTGCATAGGAAGTTTGTTGCCAGAAAATGGATCAAGTCCTAAGTTTGCACAACTGTACATCTATGATACAGAAAACGAGACGACTAATAGGATTCATCATTTTGGGTACATAGTTTGATTGTTTTCCTCTTAAAATGATTTAGATGTTACTTTTATCATTTTTTTATTTTTTAAATTTAGGTCGAATATAGAACAATCAGTTTTTGACAAATCATTGGTTGCTGATCTAATAAATATGATTGATGAACACAATTCACTTGCAAAGTCATTCAAAAGGGTTAGAGATTTGTCACATGGTTTTCCAAAATCTGACTTTACGTTGAGATTGTTTAGAAATAGATAAAAAAGATCCTAGAGTGTATAACACACCTTCAGTTGATGAGATAGCAGCTTTAGTAGTTGGTGATTTGAGTAATATGGAGCCAGGAAGAGACATAATTGTTAAGAAGTGTTCAGGAGAATTGACAAGACTACATGAAACACACACTTCTTTTATTCCACTCCAATATCCTCTGATATTTCCATACAGAGAAGATGAATACCAAGAGAACATTCCGATAAGAGAGTGTAATAATCATGGTCAAATTCGGAAGTGAATGCGCGTTTCTTTAAGGGAATTCATTGCATTTAGAATCCAACAAAGAGATCTTGAGTTTGGTTACATCGTCAATGCACGTAGGTTATTGCAGCAATTTGTGGTTGATTGTTACATAATAATTGAGTCACAACGTTTGTCATTCATAAGAGCAAATCAGAAATTAATATGATCCGAATTGCTTTGTGGTTTGCAAGAAGCAGTTAACAGAGGAGAGACTGATCCTTCCTTGATTGGTAGACGTGTAGTTCTACCTGCTTCATTTACTGGTGGTATGAGGCACATGTTCAGCAACTATCAAGATGCTATGGCTATTTGCAAGAAATTTGGATATCCTGATTTGTTTATAACTATAACATGTAATGTTAATTGGAGTGAAATCCGGGATTTCCTTTTGCCAAAAGGTTTAAGTGCTTCAGATAGACCTGATATTGTTTGTAGAGTGTTCAAAATGAAGCTCGATCTGATTATGACTGACTTCAAGAAGAATAACTTTTTTGGCAATACTAGTGCAGGTATTTATTTTGTAATTTAATTTATTCTGATTTATTAAAATAATTTATAGTAATATTCGTTACTGATCTATCTTTTTATATTAGGAATGTATACTGTAGAATTCCAAAAGAGAGGTCTACCGCATGTTCATATATTATTGTGGTTGAATGGCGAAAATAAATTGCAAACTTCTAGCGATATTGATAGAGTTATCTCTGCTGAATTACCACATGCAGATATATATCCCAAAATTTCCAAAGCTGTTTCAAGTTATATGATTCACGGTCCATGTGGAGCAGCTAGATTCAAGTCACCTTGCATGAAAGAATGTAGATGTTCAAAATTTTTTCCTAAGAAATTCACATCTTCGACTACCATTGATGAAGATGGATATCCGTCTTATAGACGTCGTGATCATGGTGTAGTTGTGGAGAAAAATGGAATTAAATTAGACAATAAAAGTGTTGTGCCTTATAGTCTAGTCCTTTTGATGAGGTATCAAGCACATGTTAATACAGAGTACTGCAACAAGTCAAATTCGATCAAGTATTTGTTTAAATATGTCAACAAAGGTCCAGATAGAGCTACAATTCAAATTTCTAGCAATTCTGCAAAAAGCATTGACACACCTATTGTGGACGAAATAAAAAACTACTATGATTGTAGATACTTATCGCCATGTGAGGCAATTTGGCGAATATTTGGTTTCGACATCCACCATCGATGGTCGCCTGTGCAAAGATTAACATTCCACCTGCCGCGTCAACAATCAATTTTGTTTCAAGACGACGAGCAATTTGATGTAGTATTACAAAAAGGACAAACTTCCAAAACAATGTTTTTAGCTTGGTTTGAGGCCAACAAAATTTATTTGGAGGGTAAAAGTTTGACATATTCTGAATTTCCAAACATGTTTGTCTGGATGCCTCAACAAAGAGTATGGAGACCAAGGAAGCAGGGCTACATGATTGGTAGAGTGACATATGTTCCTCCTGGATCTGGCGAATTGTATTACATGAGCATATTATTGGCAATTCAGAAGGGTTGTACTGATTATGATAGCATAAAAAGAGTAAATGGACAAATTTATGAGACATATGAACAGGCTTGCTATGCTTTGGGGCTATTGGCAGATAAAGAGTTCATTGATGCAATCATAAAAGCTAGCGAATTAGCTTCTGGAAATCAACTTAGAAGGTTATTTGTTTCATTATTGGTGATGAATACAATGTCCAAACCTAATGTCGTCTGGAATGCTACATGGAAGTTACTTCCAGATGGAATCTTACACCATAAAAGGAAACAAAATAACTTGCCAAGTACTATATTTAGTACTTTTACGAATATAATAATATTAGTTAGTCTTTATATGATTTTTTTTTTGTAGGGCTTCAAATTGCGGATCCTCAACTGCAGGAACTTTGTCTTATAGAGATTGAAATGTTATTGGTGTCCAATGGTAGATCCTTAAAAGAATTTGTTTTGCTTCCACAGCCTGATATGTCGAATTTGTCATTCTTTCAGAACACTTTTATTGTGGACGAGCTAAACTATGATAAAGAATATATGGGAAGACAACATGCGTCAATGTTACAATCTCTTAATACTGACCAAGTGAAGGTCTATAAAGAGATCATGTCAGCAGTACTTTTACAAGAAGGAGGGTTTTTTTTTTGTATGGCTATGGTGGTACTAGAAAAATGTTTATTTGAAGAACATTGTCATGTGCTATGAGATCTAAGGGAATGATAGTTTTAAATGTAGCTTCAAGTAGGATTGCTTCTTTGCTACTTCCAGGAGCAAAGACAGCACATTCTGGTTTTGTATACCTATATTAATAAATGAGGAATCAACTTGCAACATACCTCAGGGAAGTCTTCGTGCAAGGTTATTGATCGAAACAAAATTGATTATATGGGATGAAGCACCAATGATGAATAGATTATGTTTCGAAGCATTTGACAGAACTTTGAGAGATATTATGAAATCTCAAA
>Ga0209489_106099_pt1 | contig 19845 bp, 12 predicted proteins | sample SiratrowhiteBW_FD_187527 | JGI IMG/M metagenome (GOLD analysis project Ga0209489, IMG submission 187527) | Root nodule microbial communities of legume samples collected from California, USA - Siratro white BW (SPAdes) (version 2) | ecosystem: Host-associated > Plants > Roots > Nodule | place...
AAAAAGAAAAAAAAAAAAAAACTGTTTGAACATTTTCTTTAAAATTTAGAGTTATTAATTCAAGAAATGTTATCATGAGAAGTTTTTTATTTTTAAAGTTTACACATGCTTAAGGTGATATTTTTCCAAGTCTTTTTTTTTTTCACAAGTTGTTTTGATTTTCATGTTTAGAAGTTAATGACAAGTCTTTAAGAAATTTCAAGTATATAAAAATTGGAAGCTTTTTTAAAAATAGTGAAATAATAGAGTTCAAATTGATTGAATTAAAATTTGATGTAGATATAAAAAGAACTAATCATTCTAAAAAATTTTGAATGTTTTATTTTTTTACGAGTTAGTTATCAAGACGAATTCAATATACTATTGTCGATATATATTATAGAAAAAATATATTAAAAAAATAGACATGAGTTAATTATATAAGATATTATGATCATAATTTCAACTCAAAATTTTAAAATTGAATATTTATAATTATTTTTTTATTTTTTTATATTTATTTACTACGAAAAACTTTTAATTTATATTAAGATTTCCAACATGTCTTTTAAAATTATTTATAAAGTTCATTTAAGTAATTCAAGAAAAATGTATCGAAGGTTAATTATCTTTAATAAAGAACTTCTTTTTATCAATTATTTTATAGTTTGCAACCTCTTTTTTATTTTTACTTAGGGAAACTGGCTGCTGGTCTATGACTTTTCTTCAGCATCTCACTTGTAGTCTTTTGATTTTTTTTCTTCTTTTTGACAGTGTTGATGTAAGTGATGCCGAATTACGTATTTTTTTTTTTAAGAAACGTTTTAAATTTAAGACTTGTAAATAAAAAGAATGCAGTTAAGAAAATAAATTTTAATGGAAAATTATAAACATTAATAGAAACAAATTAGTTAACTACTTTTACGTAAATTTTTTTGTAGTTTTATAATTATTTTAAAAAAAATTATACTTTATTTTAATATTTATAATTTTATGATGAACTTGATATGCAAATAATTTTAAAAAAAATAAAAGTAAGGAAGAATTTGAAGAATCTTATAAATCGTGAGGAGATCAAGATTAAAAAGAAAACAATGATTCTTATTTAAGTGAATAGTTTAGAAAATTGTCTTGAGTGAAATTTAATGGTCCCTCCAGTTAATAAAATTTGAAAAAGAAAATCTAAAGTTGTAAGAAAAAATGATACAAGAAGAAAAAAAACTAAAGAAACGAAAAGAAAAAAGTAGATTCCCAATCATGTTGTAAATGTATAAAATCTTTAAGTACAGAAAAAAACCTTCAGTTTGCTTTGATTAAACATTAGGAAATAATTGAAACTATTAAAGAATATTATCTGAGTCGTTTCAATACACGTTGAAGTGACTAACTTGTAAACTTAAAACTATTAACTAAAAATTCTTTGGATTTATTAAATCTTTTCCAGCACCAAAATCTTTGGTAGAAAATTCTTCTGCACTCACAATAGGTAAGAAACCCATTTGAGTACCGTCACTATCGCTTTCAATTTCCCCTTCAAGACTTAATCCTTCAATTCTTGCTCCAATGGGATCTCCTATGATTCCCACATCTATTAAGAAGAAGAAGAAGAAGAAAAACAGTAATTAGTCAAACAGAAGACTAAAAAGTAAATGGCATTTTATCTTCTTCAAATATAACCAAGTAAACAGTGATACAAATTATAATCAAAAGAAAATATATATTACAATTGTGGCAAATAGTATCTCTTAATAATGCTAATAAACTTGCTCTTTTTACACATTATTATTAGTATATTATCTATCCTTAATTGAAAAAGAAATGTTACGAACACATTTTTTTAATATGTTTTTCTTTATTGATTAAAATTTATTGAAAATTTGAAAAATTGATAACCCTCTACTTATTTAACGTGTCTTCATTATTTGGTAATTTAAAATAAATTGTAACCAATAATATTTTCATAAAAGTGTCTAAGAGAATATATTCTTTACACTTATTTAGTTATATAATTTATTTAAACAAAAAAGAATAAAGCAAGAGCCCAACCTTTTTTTCTTATATGTTGTTCTACTTTCTCTTAAGTGAGAGAGTATTCGGGAAATCTCACAAGAATAAGAATTGAGTCAAACCCACATAAGGGAATGACACCACCTTCAACCTCAAATCTTAAGACATTAGGTTTGTGAGTATTCTTTCTTATATGTTGCTCAACTTTTCATTTATAGGGACTTAGATTCACTTGGACACCTAACAACTTCTTCCTACTTCAAAATATAAAGAAAAAAAATTATAACTCACGTTAACAAATGAAGTTAGTTGGTAACATTTACATATTTCATTTTATTAAAAATCTATATTTTTCCTAAATCATCCTTGTTGAGATTTTAATATCGAGGAAGAAATTAATTCATTAAAATTTAAAATCCTAATAAATAAAAAATATTTTTAAAACAATTCATTAAATATGATAAAATTAATTGATTTTTTTTTTGAATGCCATCACCTATTTTTTATATATTTAAGTATTTAACGTAATTGGCACATTTACTTTATTAATTTTGATTTGTTAAAAAAATAAAATGACATAAAAATTATAAATCACATAATTTTATTTATCACATTCTTTATATATATATATATATATATATATATATATATATATATATATATATATATATATATATATCTTTCAAACGTCATTTTCTCAAGAGATCCACACACTTGAATAACCTTAAATATTTTGTAAAGTATTCATATAAACTGTAATAAATAAAATCACAAGAACTAAAACTTTGAACTTCAAGTAAGTATATGGAAATGCATACAAAGGAAATTAGTTTGATGCAAATATGACAAATAAGTTTAGGGCCTAATATAGGGACTAATATACTTTTGAAAGGAGAATTGGATAAGAGAGACATTACTCATAAAAAAAACATTATAGGTTATATATGAATTCGGATAGTTAGAAACAACCATTGAGAAGCTAGGAAGGTGGAATTATGGTAGATAGGAGTAGAGTTTAAATTGAAGGATGGATTGATTTGTGTCAGAAATGTCTCAAATATAAACATTCATGCAAGATGTAACACAAAATCAACCATACATTAAAAGGGAGGATACTTGAGTGTAGTCATATGATGAGACAAACTCCTATATAATCAAATCAGCCTAAAAAAATACAAAATAATTCAACTAACTTGTACAACACTTTTAACGCATCAAGGTTCTAATGTTAGAGAAGGAGCCAACAAAAGAAAACTTTAAGTGGAAAGACTAAGGGAGTTGTTGTATTGCAGTTTTGTATGTTATTTATATGTTGCAATTTGCTTAAACAAGTATACAATGCAAGTTAAAAACTATATGCTTTTACTAGAGCACGAAATATATATGACAAGTAGGACAGGGGATAAAGCTTTGGATAGATCTAGCAAACAAGTGCATATTGTATAAGCCAGTGAAAATACTGAATGGGGAGAGATCATGCAAAGAGAAATGACCCTGGGTCTCCGAGTAAACTTTGTATACATTTTTTTGTTAGATATATGTCAGAGCATCCCAAAATCCTTCTGTTCAATATAATTCTTCCACATAAAAAGGAAGAAATAATTGATAATTATTCATGAGTATCATGCAAGTAAACCTAAAACTACATTTTTCTTCAAAATCTTAAAAAAAACACACACACACATATATATATATATATATATATATATATATATATATATATATATATATATATATATATATAGTTTAGGGTTCTATCTATCCATTTTTATGAGATGTTACACTTCTTCCCTCATATCAACATGCACGTATAAACATAATCAGAAATCAAATACCACCAAAGACGAATTAAAATTGGAAACTCAAGGATATACATGTTTGGAGAAATCCGTTAAAAGAAAAAAAACATGTTTGGAGAAATAAATTGGCATTGACCTGGATTTGAGAAGAGCCAAAGAATGAGGGCACAAGCAATTAGAACAAAAGGGATAACATGCACTGCATTTTCTGCAAACTTCACACGTGCCCTCTCCCTCTTTGCCAAGTCTGCAATGGGGTCATACGTAGGTAAATGTCGGCCATCAAACATAGAATAAGATGATCTATGTCCTGAAGATGAAGCACTCGTGGCATGCTTGAAGTAGTCATCAGAGAACCTGTTCCAGCTTGCAGACCTGTACATCTTAGTTACTTGATTAATTACTTTTCCAACTCTACAAAATTATGTGCTAATTAATTTGGAGTAAAGAGAAGTGTGAGGACCACTAAGGGTCACAAATTGTTGTACATCAAAACTACACTATCGTCATAATGATAATAATAATATAAAGAAACTAAAGAAAGAAAGATGAGAAAAGTCTCTACGATCACCCTCTTTGCTCTCTCTTCCACTAGTACTCCCTCTTACCAATTCAATCACGATATTTATTGCGTCTTCCCAACAAACTTATTAATATCAATTGCTCTTTCTCGAGAATAAATTATTAGTTGAGTTTCTCAATTTGGAGTATTTAATAAATTTAATTTGATCATTTTTTTTATAAAATTCATGTTAAGCATTATTATTAATTTTGACATTTTAGTTAGACTGACATCTCAAAGATCAACAATCATATGCCATGACATGAAAAACATTATTAAAAAAAAATACAAAACTATGAGAGACTAGGCTAAACCCATAACAATAAAAGATAACAGATACTCCATAACCAAACAAAATGAAACGTAGGGAGTTGATACCTATTATGAAAAAAGTCTAATTTAATAATAGCAGGTAAGACATCATACCATTTAAAATCTAACTTATTTTTAAGTCTCAGCAAAGTCAGTTTGTCAACACAATGGTTTCACTCACGGAATATATGATAAACCTTGAATTCAATTTCTTTACATATCTTTATACACTTTCTCCATCTCCCTCGGAAAGACCCAGAAATGAACGAACTAAATGCTTGACAAAGTAGGGAAGAGTCACATTCAAGCCAAATACATTTGAAGCCTTTGCTCCAAGCAAGCTCAATAGCCAAAATGGCTCTCATAACCTTGACATATAAAGACTTTTGTACTCCAAAGAAAGAGGAGAAACTACCTATATTCATCCCTGCTATCACGAAAAATACCTGCACATGCTAAAAGAACCCAAACACCCTCTTGCAGCACCATCAGTGTTGATTTTTATCCAATTGACATGAGGAAATTTCCAATAATCTGAATAGGAGAAGTCTTTTTCTGACAATGTATGGTGATATCAAAAAACTTCAGACAAGAGATCATTTTATTATTACCAATTTTGATTTATTTTTTATTTTTGAAATTGATGCATATTGTATATTTCCAATTGAACTAATATAGTAACTTTATATATTTTAAAAATTAACCAATCAAATTGAATTAATTAAATAAATAAGGGACCAATTAAATTAACAATTTAATCAATTGGATTTACTAGTTTGAAATTTGTTATAGTTGGTAAAGAAACATGAATTTTCTAATAAAAATTTCGTGACAAAGACGAGGCATAAATCATAAAAGTGTTTATGAAGTAGGGATGTTAATGTCATAAATAGATGCATCTAGAGCTTTTCAAATAGAATTACAATCCATTTTAACATGCTTCAAAGAACTTATGAAAATTTGAATTACTAATAATCTTGATAGATCTATTATTGTAAACATAAAGCAACACTTTCAGAAAAGCTTAGCCAAAAATTTCTTGAAGCTAACACTACAAGAAAAAAGGTTGTTTAGAAACCAATTTTTAGCTACCAAATGAAATAGTTACTAATTGTGACCAAAATAGTCACCAAATTAGATTTTGGTTGCTAAATAACTACAAAATAAAAGCAATGGTTAAATTTAGTGACCAATTAAGTCATATAATTGGTATCTAACATTAATCTAATGATATAGGTCACTAAAACTTTGGTATCTAATGTTAGATACCAATTATTTGACTTAATTGGTTACTAAATTCAATCATTACTTATATTTTGTAGTTATTTAGCAACCAAAATTCAATTTGGTGACTATTTTGGTCACAATTAGCAACCGTTTCATTTGGTAGCTAAATATTGGTCTCTAAATTCCTTAGCCCAGAAATTCCTATTTTACCTTCTACAATTTATACAAAGGAGAAAAATTTTAATAATCCACTTTCCACAATAGAAAAGTCTACTATAAACTTTCTTCCTACTCTAAGTCTTTAGCCTTGCTTCTTCTAATTGGCACATCATATGGTCTCTCAAGTACTCCTTCATCAGGACAAAAAAGAATGTGAGTATGTTTCGGGTGGAAAACCAAGTCATCTTAGCTTGGTTTTCGACTTTGCTAGATTTGTTATTTTTCATGCCTAAATGATCATGAAATTTGGCCTGAAGTCTTATTGGCCCTTTTTTATTTCGAACAACCAGAAATCGACATAGAAAAAGTGATCTTTTGAAGTTTTGGGGCAAAACCAAGTCATTTTGGATCGGTTTAAAAGTTTGGTGAGTTTTCGTGCCACAAGTCACGAAATTTTGACAATAAAAATTTCGAGTTGTGTTGATGGGAAACAACAACAAATGACCGAAAATGATGTGGAGAAGGTTTGGGTGCAAAACCTTGTAATCCCGGGTTGGTTTCCAACTTTAACAGGTTTTGGTGCCAAAAGTAATGAAAATTTGACCAATTTTTTTTTAGCAGTATTGATAGGAAATGATAAAAATTTTGACCAAAAAGAATGGGTGTGTTTCGGGTGAAAAACCAAGTCATCTTGGCTTGGTTTTCAACTTTGCTAGCTTTTGTGGGTTTCGTACCTGAAAGAGTCATGAAATTAAGAGATGATGTTTATTGGCCCTCTTTCATGTCAAATAACTACAAATCAACCCAAAAAAGGATGTTCGAGAGTTTTGGGAAAAAATCAAGTTCTTTTTTGTTGGTTTATAAGTTTGGAGAGTTTTCATGCCAATAGTCATGAAATTTTAACCGAAATATTTTTTAGCCATATCGATAGGAAATAATAACAAAATGACCAAAAAATGATGTGGGGAAGGTTTGGGTGCAAAACCTAGTCATCTTGGATTTGGTTCCAACTTTGGTGGGCTTTCGTACCATAATGCATGAAATTTTGGATAGAACTTTTTTGAGTCGTATAGATGGAAAACAATAACAAATGGACGTAAAAGAATAGGTATGCTTCAGGTGCAAAACCAAGTCATCCTGGCTTGGTTTTCAACTTTGCCACCTTTGGTAATTTTCGTGCTTAAAAGAGTCATGAAAATTTGACCTGAAATTTTCTCGGCCATCTTTTATGTAAACAACCACAAATAGACCCAAGAAAAGGATGTTCATGAGTGTCAGGGGCAAAACCATATCATTTTGGGCCCATCTGCATGTTTAGTGAGTTTTCGTGTTAAAAGTAATGAAATTTTGACAAAACACTTTTTGGCCGTGTTGATGGGAAACAATAACAAAATGATAAAAGATGTTGTGCAAAAGGTTTGGGTACAAAACATAGTCATCTTGAATTAGTTTTCAACTTTGGCAGGCTTTCGTGCCAAAAATCATGAAAGTTTGACCGGAACTTTTTTAAGTCGTACTGATGAGAAATGAACCAAAAAGAATTTGGGTATGTTTTGAGTATAAAATCAAGTCATCTTGGCTTGGTTTTGAACTTTTCCAGCTTTGGTGATTTTCGTGCCTGAAAGAGTCACGAAATTAGGAGTTGAAGTTGTCTTAGTCCTCTTTTATGTCAACAACCACAAATTGACCCAAAAAGGGATTTTCAGGAATTTTGGAACCAAAACCAAGTCATTTTTGGTTAGTTTGGAAGTTTGGCAAATTTTCGTGCTAAAAGTCATGAAATTTGGACAGAACATTTTTTAGTCGTATTAATGGGAAATTACAACAAACTGAAAGAAAATGATGTGGGGAAGGTTATTATGGTGCAAAATTACGACAACAAGTTGTCCATAGAATCTCTAATACACTGAATTGTTGTTATGTTTGGTATGTGTGTCCCCAAGGTAGAATATATGTATAAATAGGACATTTTGTTATGTTTTGGGTCTGTAAAGATCATAAGTTGCATCATAATAGAGGTTATTTTGGTCTGTGGGGTTGGCTTTTATTATTGTATGATGATTTTTTTAGTATGGAAACCTAGGTTTCACAGGTTATATATTTACATCCCTTAGTATTTATTGAGAATTTTTATATATGGATCCAGACATCTTTAATGCTTATTTTCTTATATTTTTGTTATTACTGGTAAAAAAATGATCATTGCCTTAAGATCAATTTTCTAACAACAATTTCAAAAGGAACATAATCTTTCAACTGAGGACTCAACTGAGACACGAGACACTCCTGATAAAGCATTGCATGCAATACTTGAGAAAGGAAGAAACATATCAATTGTAATAACACATAATACCCAAGAGGAGTAGTAGAGAAAAAATCAACATTATACCCCTGACAGGTAGTTGATGAGACTAATTGGGACCAATTGAAGATGAATATTATCTTTGATGCACAAAACATGGCAACACCATAAGCATATATGTAGAAATTGTTACTCTAGAATAGTATTGAGATGTTGTGTATTTTATATAGGCATAAATGTTAATTTTTATTGGTAACTAGAATTGAGTTTAAGGAAAAAAGGATGTGCTAAAGATTTATTATATATAAGGGGGTGCTCTAATGTTTATATTTGGTGATCCTTAATGATTCACTTTTTGGGAATATGTTATAAAGTGTCAAAACATGAAACTTGTCATCTTGCATTTTTTTTTCATATAAAATCGGTTTCATGCAAATTTTGAAAAAAAAAATGTAAAATAGTGGTTATCACTCAAGAAACATGCTTTACCTTCATTACCTTAGTCTCATTTCAAGATGTAATATATTTTTAAAAATTTAAAATTTTTAACAAAGTCTCCTTTATTTTAAAAGTATTTTACAACTTTTAAAATAAAGACAACAAAAATATAAATTGATTTTCAACCATTATTACACTATAAGAAATTTCTAATTTATTTATCGATTGTTACATATAGATACAAATTCATAAGTAAGTCTAGTATTACTTACAGATTATTATCCACATATTTGTATCCATGGATAAAATACAATTATTCACAAATTTGTATTTGTTGGTAAAATACAAATTATGATTACTCGTATATTTATATTTGTCGATAAAGTATAAGTTATGATTACTCACAGACGAATATAAGTTATAATTATTTATGGATATGTCACTATAAGAAAAAAGTTATATAGAGATTAATTTTTAGCTATCAAATTAAATAGTTGCTAACTGTGACCAAAATAGTCACCAAATTATATTTTGTTGCTAAATAACTACAAAATAAAAGTAATGATTGAATTTAGTGACCAATTAAGTCAATATAATTGGTATCTAACATTAGCTACCAAAATTTTAGTGACTTATACCATTAGATTCTAAATTGGTCTCTAATTAAGTTAGATACCAATTTAGAATTTAATGTTATAAGTCACTAAAATCTTGTAGCTAATGTTAGATACCAATTATATAGTTTTAATTAGTCACTAAATTCAATCATTAATTTTATTTTATAATTATTTAACAACCAAAATTTAATTTGGTGATTATTTTGGTTATAATTAACAACCATTTCATTTGGTAGCTAAAAATTGGTCTCTAAATAATTTTTTTTTCTTATGATGTGTATTATGAATGATATTATTATTAATAGTAATAATATAATAATATTAATCTTAAAATTAATATAGTATTAATGTCAATATTAATATTAGTATTAATGATAGTAATGATATTAATATTAATATTAATAAATAATATTAATATTATTATTAATATTATTAATTATATTATCAATAGTATTAATTATATTATCAATAGTATTAATTCTATTATCAATAGTATTAATTATATTATCAATAACATTAATTACATTATTAATAACATTAATTATATTATTAATAACATTGGGTGCATGAGTTATAATTGAAGATGGGTTTAAGACTATGTGTAGGCAGCTTAGTGATATGAGATGTGAGATAATTAATGATAAACAAAAGCGTTTAATAGTATTACTAATTAATTATAAAAATTAATAAATTTATATTGAATTTATTCTTTGCGATGTAATTTTACACTATGTAATTGTATGTCAGTTTATAATTTTAACTACTGTAGAAATTGATTTAGAAACGTCTATAGAATTAGCTAATTTAATAGAATAAGGCACTTTAAATCACAATTAAGTAATTAAATTAATTTTCATACTAACTTGCACCTCAAATAATTTAATTATTGGTTACAAGCATAATGATTTATCAAGTAAATATACTAATTATTTACTATATTCCAATACAGTAAATTATTTCTCCTCAAAATTAATATATAAAAAATTCATCCATAAAAGACTTAGTTGCACACGATTATAATTAAAATAAGTAAATAAGATTTTTTTGTAATTTTAACGATTAAACTACTACAATCGAAGTTAATTGTTATTCTTTGCACACACAACAATTTGCCTATCTAACAAATAAATTTTTTAGACATTTAATTTCAAATAAACATAAATAACTTTTGAATTGAAGGAAATGTACTGGATGTTACGTACCAAAAATTAAACAACATTAATTATTTTAAAATCTTAATAATAATTTAATATATTTTTTTATCTAAAAATACTTTTAAAATTTGAAATATAGCAAAAATATTTGCTAAAAACTAGTTCAAATTACACATATATATATATATATATATATATATATATATATATATATATATATATATTCCATCATGGCGTACATGTCTCCTATAAGCATATCATGTCAGCTTTTGGTGTATATATTGCTAATGTCCATCAAGCATTTGCATTGCTGCGTATATAATTCAAACCATATAGACATATAGAACAAGGAATCAACAACCAGTTTATAGCCTCCTTACGTAATTTTGACTTTGTAATTTCTTTTGTGTATTTTATTTTTTTAATTCTATTCATGTTTGAAAACTTTAAATTCACTGTTCTTCACCTATATTTATTTTATTATTTTATTTATATAATTAAATTTAAACATGACAAAACAGGTCAGATTTAATAAACTGGTCTCTTTACAACCTGTCAAAATGGAGGAATGAGGTGGGCCAATCCGTTTCTCTAATTAAAATTAATTTAAAAAATTAAAAACTTAGTATTATGCTGTTTGAAAGATATAATTATATAGTATGTAACAGTAATGTTATTATGATTTAATTTAATTTATGTAAACATATTAATTTTTTATTTATTAATCTAATTAAAAACATTAAATAATCAGTTAAAAACTTTATAAGTATTTTCTTCTGTTTAAGTGAGTTTATATATATATATATACATATATATATATATATATATATATATATATATATATATATATATATATATACATATATATATATATATATATATATATATATAAGTTAAAAAAAGGTAATAATTAAACTTGATCTTCATTCTATAATGTCTTATCACATTGTATGTGCACCATATTATGTCATTATTTTTATGACCTTCTTGCAAATTTTGTTTAATAGAAAAATCTTATAAAAAATATATTTTTAATATTTTTATTTCCATTTTAACTTTTTATAAATTAAAAATTTAATTAATTAATTTTATTTAATACCCCGATAATTAAATAAAAATAATATTATAATTAAATGAAGAGATTAGTAGACTAAAAACGCTCTCTAAAGATTAAAAATTATTTTTTTATTCCAGTATCTTATTTAAGACTTTTTCTAAGTTTCTCCTATCACATTTACATAAAGTCTTAAATTAATGTTTTAATCTTATAACCTTTCGAGATGCTTAACCTAAGAAAGAAAAATAGAAAAAAGAAAATTTATATTTCTTAATCATATAAAGTGAGCCACTCATTTTGAAAAAGAAAGTAATTAGTGTCGCATATTATCCATAAAATCACTATTTCTCTTAGATGTATATGTTAATCCATAAATATATCAAAATATAATTAGTCACTTACTTCCTAAAATATTTGATTTGTGAAGTTCTTTAACTTATTTCTTTTATCAGTAATAAGAAATAAATATAATTATGAAATATCTAGGATACTTCAATCCATTTATAAAGATACATAGGTTTTCATATAAAATATAGCAATCATTTTATTTGATATTTAAAAATTGGTCTCTAAATAGTTTTTTTCTTGTAATATAACTACATTATGCAATGGAGCCCTATAAACACAACCTAATTTACTTATAATTCATTTTTACCTTTTGTGTCATTTGACTTATCATTTGTGCATCTATGTTCCCAAATCATAAGGTGTACATATGCGAGTTATGTATTCTCTAATTAATATTTAACATGTACAAATGTTGTTTAACTCTTCACCCTTGTCACTCTTTCCACATTTTAGAAAACATCTTTGTTTTGAGTTTGGAGGTCTCCTCTTGTAGGCTTTGTAGCTCGCAACATTTTCACTTGAAAGAAAATCTCATAGATCTCCTTCCTTGACAACTTTAGCCATATACTCTCCGTTCCCTCTTGATTTGGGTAGGGCATGATACTTTACTTTCCTAGTTGGTAAGGCATGGTGCTTCAAGTTTTAACATCAATTACACAAGCCAAATTTTATAAATACTATTGCTTCATCTTATATAAAAGTTGCATGTAGATTGAATATGGATAGCTTTAAAGTTGCACTTGATGTAATTTGTTCTTCATATTATCCTTGTCCTGATTGGCTACTATCTTCCACTCACACTGTTAGTATGTTGTTTTTATATCAATAGTAATCAACTTGATTTAGTAACAAGTTAGCATGGATTCATTATAGTTTCATAATTATTCCCTGGATTACTAGGTTTGTGTAAAAATTGGTTCCTACAATTTGATATTATTGCGGGTAACATCAACTGTCTCGTGGCGGAGGCCAAGTGGATCAAGTCACAATCAAATCGTGGTGCTTGGCTGTTACTCTATAAAGTGGAAAGAGTCAAGTGGATTATTATAGCTTTTGACCTTGTGGTAAACACATGATCCCAAATTGATATCAAATCCAAAGTCACGAGTTTAATTTCCATCAGGGCAATTTTTAACGTGGAGATTGTTGTGAGTGACATCAATTGTCCTGTGGTGGAGGCCAGGTGGGCCAAGTCACAATCGAATTGTGGCGCTTGGGTTGTTATGCTCTTAAGTAGAAAGAGTTACGCCTTGACTAATGGCTATAACTTTTGGTTGAGTGGTAAGTGCTAGATCCAAAAAATATCATTTTTTTCATTCAAAATGGCGACCTGAAGGCAATGATCTTGGTATTTGTCAACTCTGTATCAGTTGCATACCTACATAAGACACTTTGTACACATACACAAACCTTAGCCTAAAAAATATTTTGTTGTGACACATTATACTCCCATGAATGAACAACCTGTCAAGAGACTACTTGAAAGAGAGAGGCACATTAGTAGCGGTACACATGTGATCCCTTATGCAGGTGGTTTGTTGTACCAATAACCTACTCATGTTTTAGTCCCAAACACATAAAAGGTAGAACTCCTATTCTACCATACCTAACATATGTGCTTGGACCTATGTGTTAGCACACATTCACTCTTACTAAACTCACACTAATTATATATATGAGCCAAGGCTCACATTTGATACCTTATTTGTGATCTACACTTGTTCCTTTACTTAAGCAGAGTTAAACAACTCCTCAAAATATTTTACCGGTTCCTAAAATAATTCTATTTCTATGCATCATAATAGACCATATTGCAGCTACCTACATACACATCTACAATTTGTTAGTCATTTTAGGTAACCTGTCAGGCTGAATTGTAAAAGTGCTCTTGTGCATTATTATGATAGGTTGTGGTAGTGTCTACCCATTGATCACATATCTTCCAAATAATTCAAGTCGTTTTGCATTTTACAAGCAGACCTAAGTACTTGAATGGGACAAGTAGTAATGAGATTTGATCTACCCCAATCCCTGCCAACTGTCTTATAAAATTAACTTTCAACCCTAATGTTAAATACACGCAGGATACTTTTTATGATCATTATATTTTTTGAATCAACCTGCTACATGAATAATGTATGATCAACGAACTGTAACATGTTCACCCTATTCCTTTACTCCCCACCAATATTTCCTTTAGCCTTTTGCCACTACTTTCCTAACCAAGCCAGTTAGCCTTTCAACCACAATCCAAAACCAAAAGAAGGGTTAGTAGATCTCTTTATCTTACTCCTTTGGATGGTTTGAATTCCTCTAGTGGGCTCTTGTTAACTTAAATTGATATTTAGACAGACTCCATTATTCCTTCCTTTCACCTAATCTATTTATTACAAAATTCTAATCTTTCCAATATATAATATAGGAAGTCCCAACTCATTCAATCATAAACCTTTTCAAAATGTACTTTCACGATAGCCCTTCCCTATTTTTCTTTCTAATTTCATCGACCACATCATTAGCATCCACTACATTATGAGTAAGCCTCTTCTTTCAGTAATGCATATTGCTTTTGGTCAATAATCTTATGGATAACTTTTTCGAGTCTATTTGAGAGGATTTTAACTATGATTTTGTATACACTCTCCACAAGTGAAATTGGCATGTACTCATTTAGTTCCTAGGGTTTACAACCATTTAGTTCCTAAGGTTTACAACCTTAGGTACAAGGGTTAGGATGAATGCATCAAATCCCCTAAGACATTTCTCCAACTATGAAAATTTTATAATAAGAATGTTTATTTTAAGAATAAGTGGAATTAGTTACTTTTAGATTTTCTATTTTATTTTATATTAACTACTTAAATTAATTAGATCATAAGTATATTTTAATTCCTTTTATGTTAAACATGTCATTAATGAAATGTGTGTTATGAGTGCTACAATTTTCTCTTTTCATAATGTATATATATTCTTTGAAAATTACTTTTTACCATCACTTTTTTTTAAATAAAATATTTATTATTGGTATATATATATATATATGTAATATCTAATTGTTACAATATTAAGTATTTATCTAAACAAATAATTTTTCCTTTATTTTTTTTACTAAAAGAAAAGTTAAATAAAAAAGACTATGCTATTCCAACCCTTCATGAATATGAAAAAAAATTAAAAAAAATAATTTTAGTGTTAAATGATAACTTATTTAAATAATATGTAACATAAATTTTCTTATTTTGTGTACACATTAATAAATAAAATGGGATAGAAATTATAAATATTCTATTAGAGAGAATTATAGTGCATATATGGTTTAATTAATTTAATTTGATAATATAAAAAATGATAAAATATCTAAATTAAAAGTAATTCATTTCAATTATATTTATATATATACTATATATAAATATGTATGTATGTATATATATGTATGTATGTATGTATATATATGTGTGTATGTATATATATGTCTATATATATGTGTGTGTTGTAATTTGAGGACGTATCTCGAATTTCTGTCCATCTTGAGAGTGTGATGTATTTTGCGAAACTGAAGCAAAAATTTGTGATTCAAAAGGTAATGTTTTAAAACATTTTTGTTGTATATATTGAGTAATAGAGTTCGAATACCTAAGTGTTTCGATTTAGATTTATCATATCTTTTTGTTGATAAAAAAAATTCTCTTCCCCTTTTATTTTTGCAAATCCCTTCTTGAGGTACGATTATTAAACCCTAAATCTATTTTCTTGTATTTTTCTTTTGTTTCTCTCTTTGTTAGTTTTCTGTTATTCAATTCACACCCAATTTGTATTCATAAGTGACATAAGCATCAAGAATGTTATTTGAATTATAAGAAACATGATTTTTTTTTCAAAAGTATATATTTCCACCTTTTTTTAGGTAAACTCACAATCTATAGATTTAAAGGAATTATTTATGAAATGGAATAGTAATAGGTAATGTATGCCATGTTGAGATTTAAGTATATGGATTTCTAATTTCTTTAAAACCCTAAGTCTTGTTTGGGATGGGATCGGTACTGTGTTAATTGTATTTGCTACTTTCATTGGGTAGATATGATTTTATTGTCCTTAAATTTATATTTTCTTCTTTATATTGTATAAGGGTTGCAGTATCCCTAAAACGTTTCATATTAATTTCATTTCATTGTTAAAAAAAACCTAAGTATTGCATATTAGAGATTTCTATCTAATTTCTTGTTTTTTTATTATTTTGTTTAGATTAGTTATAAAATTTCTAATATGAAAATATAGATTGTGGTTACTCCCCTCAACCAAGTTGAAAATATTGATTTTTTTGGGAAAGATTTGATCTAAAAAATATAGTTTTATTTATATGAAAAAATTATATTGAATCACGCATTTTTATGATGTCCAACTCCTATATAATAACTTGGAAGTAAAATTGGGTCTACCATTCCTAAAACCTCACATCATCTAGGTCAGTCCAACAAATCAAGGTTTGAGAAAAAAAAAAACATAAGCATTCAGATTTTAAAATATAGTACTTTCAGAAGAAGTGACGAATTTTATAAACAGATTTTCTTTTTTTTTTTATGATTAGTATATGCAAACTATATGATTCCTAGATGAAGTCAAAGGTTTAAAGTGATGATGTATGATTCTAACACTAAAATTTGGTTGTGAAGTTAAGTCTTATGTAAAAATATATGTATTTAGATGGATTCATGAATCACTCTATATGAAGTGTCTTATTTACAAAGAAGACTTCGGTGTTTTTCCTTATTTTATTCATATATTATATTACTCGAATGTTGGTAGGTTAAAAGCAACTGTGATGGTAACATTCCAAGTATAAGGGTGGCAACATTTTAGTTATTTGATTGTTCAAGTTAGGGACTTGCTGTACTAGGTATTGTTCACGTGTCACTTGGTTAGGTTCTTCACCTTACATAGGTTTTGCTGATTTTTTGCAGTGTCTTCTATTTTAGCTTCGTTGCTGCAGATAATTTTTCATATCTCGAGGTTCAGATAAATGTCTGATGTAGCGGAGACTTCTTCAGGCAGAATGCAAGGTGAAGCTTCTGAAAGGTAAGTTCCTGGAATTACTGCAGTTTTCCACCAACCTCAAAAGAGATGCAACATAACAAATGCAAACATTGCTTAACCATGCAGATGTTCAAGAACCAGGAAGCAAGCAGACCCTGAATATATTTTGAAGCATTTAACTGAAGAGCAGAAGCTTGCTGCATCACAGAGTTTGACAGTTTACTGCCAGCCAGTAGAGATCTACAACAGAATCCGTGATCGAGTACTCCTTCTGCCATTGTTAATTATATTTATGTGATTGTTTATAACTTTTATTTGGGTATTAGAATTTGAGAAGCTTTTGACTGTTTGATGAATTTTTGGTTATTATTTATTATTTTTTGGTTAAAGTAAATTACATAACGAATCAGATGAAGAGAGGACATGCATGCATGGTTTAGCCTTTGTTGTGATTGTGAAATATTCTTTTTTGATAATATATAATAGATTCCTGTATCCAACTTTTTATAGAGTACTGCATTTACTGTGATAATTTCTTTTCATTGTTAACACTTTATCATATACATGAGTTGGAGGACTGGATATATCATTTGCTTTACTTCTTAATTCCTTTTTTCTTTTCTCTGAAGATAATATTATTGTCTGTTTTATTCTAACGATGTACATGCCTGTTTATAGCCAAGATTCCTTCAAAGATGCTTGAACTACAACATAAAGGAGAATCAAAAGAAGAGGTAAACTATTATACATAATCTTCCTTAGACCGATATTTATGTTTAATACATGCTATAAGATCATGTGGGTGTATATGTGCTATGTTTGGCAGAATAACTGTTTCTAAGTTACTATTTTTCTAATTTAACATTAACATTTTTGTGGTTCAATGACACATCACGATGAGTTGCCGTCAAGCAGTGTGACTTTTGTAATTCAATTTCTTTGAGCCTCTCTAACATATGGAGACCTGTTAATACTGTTGCCGTGGTTTGTCATCATGTGCACTGCATTTATGGAATACATTATCAAATGTTGTTATAATGAGGTACTAGGGACCTTTAGGCATACCAAAATAGACCTTTCGTTGTTGCTCATATTTCAGAGGTAACATTTATTTTCAGTAAAATAGTGTAGAAAAATTAAAACAAGATAAAGATAAATTAGATCTGAATTACTCTTTGTTTTGATTATTTTCTTTTTTTCTTCTTTGGTCGCTTTTTGCAAAGCATCTTTTAATGTGTTGTTTTTCTAAGAATTTTCTTATTTTTGACACTTAGATAAAATCTTCCTCAAAATATTAGTAGGTTGATCATTGAACATGAAAAATTCTAACTTTATCTCTTATTCAATTGATTTTGTTAATAAAATGATATTTGATGACTATATATCTTTTTCTTTTATAATAAATGGGATTTTTGTATATAACATAGATAATTTATTATTCTAAGCAATAATCAGGATATCTTGTTATTCATTAAAATTTTCAAGTGTTTTCTTTAACCATATTTGTTAAACTGGATAAATATGTTCAACTTCTTTACAAGATTGAAAGACAACACATCTTATTGTTTCTCTGGACACCATGAAAAACAAAAATGCATATCCATTTAAGTGCTTTTAGTAACATGCATGCATTCTACCCCATCATTACTATCACAAAAATCATCTAGATGACTTAGATCATTCATCAACGGTTAAAGTAAACTTGTTGCAAATATACATCTGATACATGGAACTGATGAGCTAAAATAAATTACCAATAAGAGTTTTATAGCTGATAATATCAACTTTCTTTTCTCCATCTTGTTTCTTTATTTTATTCACGCAGTAACAATTACAATCAAACATCCCAAACTTCTTCAATGTTTCCTCAACATATTCTTCTTGACAAATAAATACTTAATCATTCTCTTGAAAAATTTTCAATCTAAGAAAATATTACAACAAGATTAGATTGTTCATCTCATATCTCTACATCATTTCTCTTTTGAAATCTTCAATTAATTACAAATAGTTTGTAGTGAATATCAAGTCATCTTCATACAATGCAATATTTAAAATATAGTTCATATCTTAATGTTTGACCTACAAGGTAGGCTTATTCTTGTTCTTCTTTAAGTCTTTCTCTATGAAATTGAATGTTGTTGTACCATGGCTTTGGAGGTCATTTCAAAACATAAAGAGTTTTATTTCACCTATAAACCCCATATTCTTGGCTTTTCAATCTCAAAGTCATGAGATTTTTCAACATAGACCTCTTTTTTCAATTCAACAATGAAAAATGTTAACTTTACATCAAATTAAAATATTTTCCATCATTTTTGAGTTGTAACAGAAATTAAAGTGTTAAAAGTGTCTAAACATGCCATTGAGAGAAAAAGCCTCCTCAAAATCAACACTAGAGTATTGTGAATACCCCTTTGCAACAAGTCATATTTTAATCTTTTGGTTTCTATCATTTGGATTATGCTTTATTTTGTACACCTATTTCACATAAATAAATTCTTTGATCATTTGGTTATTGGATTTAATCTCATGTCTTACTATTTAAACTACATCAATTTCTTCTTGCCTGCCTTTCTCAAAATTTCTTATAAGTCATATCAAAAGTGTTCTAGCTCCACAACACGTTAATTACTCCTTACATAAATATCATTGAAACTCCTTATTTTTTGAGGAGTTGAGCTTGGAGATTATGAACTTGAGCTTGAAAGATGGATGAGAATGAAAAACTTGATGTATTTTTAGCTAATTCCTCATTTTATAGGTGTAGAATTATGTTGAAAAATAGTTGTTGGAATTGTTTTTTCCTTTTTTTTTTTTTCCTTTCCAAATCCAAAAATTTTTCCTTTT